>Ga0214921_10002005_pt1 | contig 33981 bp, 33 predicted proteins | sample LL1505_MetaG_FD_177992 | JGI IMG/M metagenome (GOLD analysis project Ga0214921, IMG submission 177992) | Freshwater microbial communities from Lake Lanier, Atlanta, Georgia, United States - LL-1505 | ecosystem: Environmental > Aquatic > Freshwater > Lake | place: USA: Georgia | collected... | reverse complement strand
CCTTTCGAGGGGCAGTTTCACAAGGTCCCGTTCGACTTGCCACGTCAGGGTTGGGTCACTGTCGAGAAGCCACGCAATGGTGTCATCGGTCACAACCATGCCTCGAGCCTATGTGTTCACGCCGTGTCACAGAGTGTCATGTTTGCCTCGGACGCAGTACAGTACCCGCGTGCATTACACGAAGCTGTCTGAGGCCGAACAGATTGCCCACGTCGAGAAAATGGTGCCCGTTCTTCTCGGCGACTATGGAATCGAGGCGGCCTCAATCGAGAACGTGAATCACGCATTCAATTCGAGTTTTCGCGTTGTGTCGACAGACTCGGCGGAATTTGCCGTGAGAATCAATCTCGGAGCGGGGAAATCTCGAGACGAAGTCGCCGCAGAGGTGCAGTGGTTAGAGGCACTTGACCGTGATGGTTCCATCCTTGCTCCCCGCCCCGTGAGAACCGTCGAGGGAGAATGCTGCAGCAGCATCCATTTCACACCCCTTGACGTGGTGGCAAACGCCGTCGTGTTCGAGTGGATACCCGGGATCGAGCTCGGTGACGACGTCAGTAATGAGCAGCTCTTCGAGCTTGGGCGCAACATGGCGAGGCTTCACGAAATTGGCCAAACCCTTGAGTTCGCTGACGGGGCATACTTGCCCTCGATTAACCGCACCCTCATGAATAGCCAGGACAACCTCCGTCCGAACCAGCCGAATGAGATTGACGATGAGTTTTACGATCTCGTTCTTCGGGGGCTCGATGTGGTTGATTCCACGTACTTCCGGCTGAGTGCCAACACAAGCTTGCTCCCGATTCACGCGGATTTGCACCCCTTCAACGTGATTCAAACACCCACGGCACAGGCCATCATCGATTTCGACGACGCCGGCATGGGATTGCCTGTCCAAGACCTCGTCGTCAGTACCTATTACCTGCGCGAAGTCATCGACAAGGAGGCTCACCTGAAGGCGGGATACGCCTCCCTGAGGGAACTACCAGCCGTGACGACCGATGATTTTGAAGCGTTACTCATGGGCCGACTCTTAGTTCTTGTCAATGACGTGCTGATGTTGACGTCGGCGGACGAACGTGAGTTTCTACCCACCTTTCTTGGGCGCGCTAAAAAGAGACTCAGGGCCTTTTTTGACACGGGCGTATTCACTCTTTTGCACTAGGCGCTCGCCACGCGTCATGGCCGTTGGGTCTGCGATCGCTCCGAGCACGATTTTTGAGCGCGTTATTCGAGGCTCGGAAAATCGCCACAAAGCAGGCTCCCAGCGCGCTGATTCGGTTCTTGGCGCTGTTCGACGGCGAAATCAAGGCCGTGCTTCCGTCGCTCGGTAAGCACATCGGAGTGAACTCTTCGGCGACGAAACGCGACCTCGGAATCACGTTTGCCCCGATCGAAGAATCACTCGTTGAGACGGCGAACTACTTGGTCGACAACGGGTTCGTGAAGTCATAGACGTCAACTAGGCTCGCCCTATGTCGGGCAACGCAGCAAAAGAGTCGGTGTGGGATTACCCGCGTCCACCCCGCGTGGAACCGGTGAACGCGCACATCCACGTCACACACAACGGGCTGACTTTGGTGTCGACAAACGGTGCCGTTCGCGTGCTGGAGACGTCGCATCCGCCTACGTATTATCTGCCTCTTGCTGACTTCGCCGACGGAGTTTTGGCGCCAACCGAGGGCCATTCGTTCTGCGAATTTAAGGGCATGGCGAGCTACTTCGACATTGTCACGCCAGGGGAGCGCATCGAACGCGGAGCATGGACGTACGAGAATCCGTCGAAGGGATTCGAGTCACTCGCCGGCAAAGTTGCGCTCTACGCCAGCCACGTTGACGAGTGTCGTGTCGGCGACGAGGTCGTCACACCGCAAGAAGGCGACTTCTACGGAGGCTGGATCACGAGCAACATCGAGGGGCCATTCAAGGGGGCTCCCGGAACCATGGGGTGGTGACGCATGGCGATCATGCCGATGTTCCCGCTCAGTACGGTCTTGTTCCCGGCGATGCCGCTCACGCTGCGTATTTTTGAAGAGCGCTACCTCAAACTTCTCGGCGATTTGATGGGCGAAGAGACTCCACAGTTCGGTGTGGTCGGAATCGCACGCGGCTCCGAAGTTGGCGGTGGTGATGGCAGGATGTCCGTCGGCACGATCGCGTCGGTGACCGAGATTGGCACCACGGGTGAGTTTCTCGGCCTCGAGTCGTTCGGGTCTCAAAGGTTTCGTGTCACCTCATGGCTCCCGGACGATCCCTACCCGAAAGCTGACATCGAACTTCTCCCGGACCTGATTTGGGACGACACCCTCATGCCGGCTCGCGTGCATCTCGAATCTCAGGTTCGCAACTTGCTCGCGTTCGCTAGCGAGTTTGGGCAGTTGCAGTTTGGCGCCAATTTTGAGTTGAGTGACGACCCGATGGCCGCGTGCTGGCAGTTGGCGGGCGTTCTTCCGGTTGGCGAGCTCGACCGCTATGACTTGCTGTGCTCGCAATCGGCCGAAGAACTGATTGCGCAGACGCACGGCATTGTTGCCACCGCGGACGAGACGCTACGCGCCATGCTGGCGAGCGATCAGGGCGACACGCTCGGGCCGACGGAGTTTTCGTAATTCGAGGGGGCAGTTGCCGCAATCGCCGTCGCGAATATGTCACTGGGCATCGACATGGCCGGTCACGTTAGTATCGTCCCGTGCGGTTTTCAAGGCGTGGGTGCGAAAAACCGGTGAGGGTTTCCCAGTACCAAGAACCAATGACTGCCGTCGGCGCATGACAAACGTTCTCGTCATAACCGGAGACACAATCGGGCCTCGAATGGCAGGGCCGGCTATTCGTGCATGGAAGATGGCTGAACTGCTATCGGCAGATAACAACGTCGCGCTAATGACGACCACCACACTTGAGCCAATTGACGCGCCGTTTGAGCTGCAACGCGTCAGGCCAGGAGAAGATGCCAAGTTTGCCCGGCTTCACGATTGGGCGCACGTCGTGGTCTTTCAAGGCCACGCCATGGACCAATTTGCTGCGCTACGCAATTCCTCCAAAATCCTCGTCGCTGACATCTATGACCCCATGCACTTAGAAATGCTCGAGCAAGGGCGCGAACTTGGGCAAGCGACGTGGAAACTCCGCGTCAGCACCGCGACGAGAGTGCTCAATGATCAACTCGCCCGGGCCGATTTTTTCCTCTGCGCCTCGGAGCGACAGCGGCTGTTCTACCTTGGGCAGTTGACCACTCTCGGGCGAGTCAATCCTGCGACATATGCCGCCGATCCTCATCTCGAGCGACTCATTTCCGTCGCACCCTTCGGGCTCGACGACTCACAGCCCACGCACACTCGTGACGTCGTCAAGGGCGTGCGGGAGGGAATCCGCAAAACGGACAAGTTGATCATCTGGGGTGGCGGCCTTTACAACTGGTTTGACCCACTCACACTTATTCGTGCCGTGGCACAGTTGTCAGTTCGCCACAGCAACGTTCGATTGCTATTCATGGGAACGAAGCACCCCGTTGTCGACGAAATGGGAATCGTGACCCACTCCCTTCGCCTCGCGCAAGAACTTGGAGTGCTCAACAAGTCGGTGTTCTTTAACGAGTCATGGGTCCAATTCTCTGATCGCCAGAACTGGCTACTCGAAGCCGACGCAGGTGTTAGCACGCACATGTCCCACGTCGAAACGACATTCGCTTTTCGCACGAGAATCCTCGACTACTTGTGGACCGGCCTGCCAATGGTTGTCACAGAAGGGGACAGCTTTGCCGAACTCGTTGAGACTCAGAACCTTGGGATTGTCGTTCCACCGCAGAATGTCGATGCGCTCGAACACGCACTAGAGCGTGTGCTTTTCGACAAGAAATTTGTTGCTGTCGCGCGCGCCAACGTACAGCGCGTCCGTGCCGAGTTTTTTTGGGACAGAGCCCTTTCGCCTCTTATCTCGTTCGTCAAAGACCCCCGGCACGCCGCTGACTACATGATCGACCGCCCCGCGCTTTCGCAAGACGGAAAGTATCGCAAGCCCTATGGTCTGACGCACAACGCGCGAATGTTCTGGCACTACCTCCGGTCTGAAGGGCCGGATCGGGTAGCTAAACGCATCATGTCTCGCCTGAGGAAAACGCGATAGCGCCGATGTTGAGGTGAGGTCGTGCGTTGCCGCGTCGCCCCCATCCCGCACTTACTTCTCGCGTGCCGAGCGCCTCCGCAACAGCGTCAAAGACACGCTTTGGGCTATCACAGAAACGAATTCTCCGATGGCAAGGCCCCACGCTCCACCCGCCGCCCCGAACGCGGCAGACAGAAAGATAATGGCGGGAACGCCGACGCACGCGGCGAGGAGGACACTGATAAGAAACGCTCGATTACCGCCCATGCCGACAAGTGTGACGCGGCCCAACGTTGTGCCGAGTGCAATCGCGATTGTTGCGACTCCAAGGCCAAGCGCGGTCATTTCGTCGATAGCCACTCCAGCTCCAAAAAGCAATCCCGAAAGCCAGGGGCCGAGCAACGCGAAGGTCGCACATCCAATCAAGCCCAGGCCTAAGTGCAATGCAAATGAGACACGAGCACGCCGACCAAATTCCTGTGGTCCGTTTTCGACAACCCACCCTTGAAGAGCATTTCCCAAGGCGGATACCGAGTATTGACCCATGCGGTAGAGCTTGTCGCCAGAGACATAGGACGCTGCTTGCGAGGTAGTCGCCGATGCCCCCACAAAAGTAACCGAAAGCGAGTTGTACAAACCTGCCGAAACCTCGGTCGCGGTGGCCGCACGGTTCGTCCGAAGCACATGTGCGATGTCTTCCCACCGTGAGTCCGCCCAAAAACCCGATCGCAGGGTTTGTCGCGCATACGAGCCCACACCAATCACGATGGCCAGGATGAGAAGAACGGGGTACCACAGGACTGAACCGCCTATGAGGACTAGTGCCCCGGACGCGAGCGTGGCGGCGATTCGCGGAAAAATTTCAAAAATCGCAATTGATCCGGCATTTCCCAAGCCAATCATGTACCACGCGGACGAGAGGCCGGTGAGGGTCATCGCGGTCGCCATAAGTGCGGCTTCGGCTCTATGCAGAGGCGGTGCAATCGCGAGGGAGAGGGCAACTGCCACGACGGTGCTCGGAACCCACAGCAAGATCCTGGCGCGAAGGCTGATAGCGAGTAGCAGAGGCCGGCTGTCTTGCGAGGATATCGCCACCATTCGAGGCCCAACGGTGTTGTAGCCGAGAGAGACGATGAGCGCAAGAAAACCGCCGATCGACTGACCAACAGCGAACGCGACCCAGGCGTCTGCTCCGGCCACTCGAGCCAGCACCGGAAGGAAGAGCAACGGCGTCACAAGTGAAAGGAAAGGAAGCCCGGCAAAGCCGATCAATCGCTTCACGAAGGCGCCGCGCGACGAGCGGCTCACGTGGCCCGAGACCGCGGAGAGACTTGCTGGAGCATTTCCCTACGGTATCAATCGCACGGATGATTTTTACTGAGGCAACAAGAGTCCAATTCCGACACCGATCGCAGAGATGCTGAAAATCACGGCGCCTATCGATATCAGTTTCACGAGTGGGCCAGCAGGGCCGTCTGCAGTTTTTGGTGCTCCACCAAAGAAGCCAGCTGAAATGAGGATGGGAGACACAAGTAGTCCAATTCGGAACGTCCAGGTAAGCCAATCGTCGAAGTTCGAGTAGTCGAGAACAATCTGCCCAATGATGCTGAGGGTGACAAGGACTCCGGCATGGGCGTGACCGGCTCTGAAGTAGTCCTTTTGAACGGGCGTGATGTTCTCGGTGCCAACTTTTCTCTTCAGTACAGAGAGAAGAAAATAACCACCGTAGGCAATCGTCGGTAGGGCAATAAATCCAATTGCCACCATCCATCGCGCTGCATCGCTCATTTTCCGTCCTTTCGCAGATTTTCTCGATCACGACTATTTGCTCCACAAACTTTGTGAAGCATCACGAAATGATGTTTATGTTGTAAACATTGTCCTATGCTGTTTGCATTGTCAACATCGAAAACATGAAGAAGACTCCGTATCATCACGGCGACCTTGAGCAGGCTCTACTCGAAGTCGGTCTGAGCGAAGCGCGTGCTTCGGGGGCTCGGAATCTCGGGGTCACCTACCTGGCCAAACAGGTCAACGTGACGCCAATGGCCGTCTATCGGCACTTTCCCAACGGCGAAAGCCTGAAGGTTTCCATCTCTCAGCTGGCGCGGGAAGAACTCGCGAAAAGAATGCAGGTCGCCGTCGCACGAGAAGCTGATGTCAAGCGCCGCTTTCAAGCGACCGGGCGCGCCTACATCGAGTTTGGACTCGATGAGCCGGGTCTTTTTGCCGTTGCATTTCTTGATTGTGACGCTACCCCTCGCCGCTACGACGACCCGTCGGCATGGGACATCTTCCAAGGCGCAATTCTTGACCTGGCCGAAGCCGGCTACATCGAGCTAGTAGACGTTCAAGCTGTCACCTCAATGGCCTGGGCCGTCGTGCACGGTTTCGTCGTGCTCGCTGGGAGCAACACCACCTATTTGAGTGACACGACTAGCGCGCAAATCGATGACCTGATCGAAAGAACATGGCGAGGCATCACGGCTCCTCTTTGAGAGGTCTCGGTCTCGTCGGCGCACTACGTTGAGAATCGAAACCTGAAATCTCGATGCTGGTGAGGAATAATCTCAGAAAATCATGGCTCATCGGTCCAGAGCACATGGGCGAGCTTGGGAAGGAAGTCCTTTGAGTCGGTTCAGTGACACGCTGTCAGGAGGTACGAGGACCTCCCTCGGCGAAGCAGACGACGTCATTCGCCAATTACTCGAGGATGATTCGAAGCTCAACGAGATTTACGAACTTTTCTTGGACGAAGACCACGTCGTTGCGATGAGAGCGAGCTACGTTGCAATGCGAGTGGCTGAGCAGAATCCTGACACGGTTAAGCCGTTTGCGAGCTACCTCTAAAAAAACCTCGAGCTCCATACGCTACAGCTGGGCTAGTAGAGCCCGAGTAATCCTCTGAACAACGGCGCGAGCGTGACAGCCCACAATACGATCACGAGGTACCCGAGGGCGGTGCCAGCGATTGCGATAGCGCGACCCTTTTTGCCCGTGGCCTTGATCTGCGTCAGGGCACTGTGACCAAGAATGATCCCGACGATGTTGCCGAAGCCGAACACCCCGAAAATAAAGAGAAGAGTTCCAGTGGTGGAGATCGAGTTTCCAGAAAAAGGGACGATCGACCAGTATGCGAGACCCGCAAGGGACGTGATCAGCGACCAAATAGCCAGTCTGCTGGTCCGGGTTACCGGTACTGGGGTGACGGATGACATGGTGTAGTCCCCTCATGAAAACGACGGAGGCAGGCGGTGCACCCAGCATCTACAACCAATGTTTGTAGAACGGTCATCCCGACGCAAGAAGAGAATAGTCGTTCTTGAATGGCGTGCCAACATCGTGAAGCGGAGAAGGGGGGGGTCCCCGGCGCGAAGCTGCCGCTTCGCAGTCGCCGTGGGCCCAGTACCCAGGATTCGGATTCACATCGTGAATGCATACTATTTGAAAAAACCCTGATCAGGAGCGTTTTTCATAACGCGGATAGTAGATGGAACGCACTAACCCCGTTCCTCCCATGTGATTACTGGCTTGATTCACGCAGCAATCACTTTCTACGCCACAAAGTGTGTTTCGAGTGCACTTCGACGGGGCTAAAGCATCTCACTCGGCGGCGAAGGCGCCGGGTGTTTTGCACGGAGCAGTTGCAGCATTTTTTGAAGTTCGTTCCGCAACAACTCTTGGTCGAATTCCTGAGAGTTGGTGATTGTTGCCAAGAATCGATGCTCCAGAAAATCTCCGGCCGATTTGGCGAGTTTGATTCCCTCTGGAGTAAGGGAGGTTAGCAAACGTTTGCCGTCCCCAGGCGATTGATGCGTGGACACTAAGTCTCTGTCGAGGAACCAGCCGATTCTCTTGCTTACAGCGCCTTTTGTTACACCCAAAGCCTCGGCAAGCCGGGTGACGTCGATCTCTTTAGTTTCAAGCACGATCAAAAGAAACACGAACTGGCTATGGGTGAGTCCGAACTCTCTTCGAAGCAGGGAGTCGGCCTGACCGTTCATCTCTCGAACAAGGTCGTTGAGTAGAAAACTGATTCTATTTTCAACCATTGATTTAGTTTACATGTATACAATAATGTTTACTTGTAAACCTAAAATAAGCGAAGTGGGAAGTGATGGCAAGAGTGCAAAGCGAGAGACTGACCGCAGTACCCGAAGAAGGTTTCGTTCTATTTCTTATTGGAATGAGATTCAACAACCTTTTCGCAGTCCACCGCTGGTTGCCCGTATTTCTTGCGATGCCCAGGATGCTCAAAGAGCTTTACATAAACAGCGACTTGGGTTTCAAATCCCATGAAATGTGGGTGGGTCGCACTTTGATCTTGGTTCAGTACTGGGAGAGTTCGGAGAAACTTATCCAATACGCAAAAGGCAAGGATTCAGAGCACTTGCCGGCTTGGCGAGCTTTCAATCAAGCTGCGATGAAATCCAGTGCAGTCGGAATCTGGCACGAGACCTATGTGGTTGACAAAGGCAAGACTGAGAATGTCTACGTGAATATGCCCAAGTTTGGCTTCGGCAAAGTTGGCAAGCTCGTTCCTGCTCAGGGCAAGCGCAATAGCGCCGAACGCCGCTTGTCAGGGGAGTAGCGAAACCGAGAGCAATCCGGGAATTTTCTCTGCGGAGGATGGGGGTCCCTGGCGGCGACGCGATGCGTCGCACTGAGCCATGGGACCAACTCACCCCGTCGGGGTTCGAATCCCGCGATCCAGCCATCAAATGCGAAAGCGCCCCAAAAAGGAGCGCTTTTGCATTTGGCGGAGAATGGGGGATTCGAACCCCCGAGGGCTTTCACCCAACACGCTTTCCAAGCGTGCGCCATAGGCCACTAGGCGAATTCTCCAGATCGAGCACGACCGAACTTCCGATTGCGCCCTGAACATTCTAGAGGTCGCTGCGCAGCCATAATCCCCGGCCCACTTGCTTGACATGCGTCAAAACACCTCCCTACACTCATGTAGAATGAATATTCGTTATTCGAATGGTCATTCATTTCGAACTTAGGTTCTCAAGGAGGAGACGCGATGAACCAATTCGCGCAGATTGCCGACCCAACGGATCTCGACCGAATCCGTGAGGTTATTGCGGCGTCTCCGCGACCCGAAGCGCTTGTTTCTCTGGGTATTCAGCGCATGCAGATTTCCGACACCGCCGCCGATGCGGCGGGCGACGAGCTCACCACCCTGTTGCGTCAAGCGGGAAAGACCGTGGATGGCGCACGCGTTGTCGTGCTGGTCGACGCGACTCCCATCTTCAAGGGCACCGACAACGTAAAAGACCGTGTTGTCGCGCAACTAGAACGGCGTTTTTCCGTGAATCGCGTGGTTTTGGGTGACGAAAACCACCTTTACGCCGACGATTCTGCATTGGATGCCGCGACGGCCGCGCTCGCCGGAGCCGACGGCCTAGTTTCGGTGGGTTCGGGCACGATTTCGGACATCGCCAAGGTTGCGAGTCACCGAGCGGGCAACATCCCCTTTGTTTTGGTGCAGACCGCGGCCTCGGTTGATGGCTACACCGACAATGTCTCGGTGGTGCTGCGCGCCGGCGCCAAACGCACGATCGATTCGCGTTGGCCCGACGTGGTACTTGCCGACACCGAGGTCATCGCGACCGCGCCGAAAGAGCTCAATACCTCGGGTTTTGGCGAGTTACTGTCTCTTTTTACTGCGCCCGCGGACTGGTGGCTCGCCAGCCAGGTGGGCACTGACTCCAGCTTTCACTCCACGCCCCGTGACCTCCTGCTGACGTTTGCCGGCAATCCGGGTGAATGGGGTGCCGGAATCGGTGATGGCAACGCGGAAGCCGTGAATCAATTGACCAAGGTGCTCGCAATTCGGGGCATTGGTACGGGAATCGCCGGCTCGACCGCCTGCCTCTCAGGCATGGAGCACCTGATCAGCCACATGCTCGACATGTATGCTGCCGCCCACCACCACGACATCGGTTTGCACGGCGAGCAGGTCGGTGTGGCCTCGGTTGTCGGAGCGACAGCGTGGCGTTACTTGCTGGAGAACATCCGTGCCGATCGGCCCATCGAGGCGCGCACGGATGAGGCAACGCTCGAAACCACGGTCGCTCAGGTTTTTGCCGAGTGCGACCCGAGTGGTGCACTCGGCGCTGAGTGCTGGTCGGACTTCTCCACCAAGCGTGCCGCGTGGAAGGTCGGCGCACCGAATGTGTCCGAGTTGGTTTCCGATGCGGATGCGCTCGAGCGAGCGCTCGGAGCGATGCTGCCGAACCCGCGCGACTTGGCTCAAGGGTTGGCCCGCGCCGGTGCAACCGTGCGATTCGACGATCTCGATGCGTGGGTCACGGCGGACGTATGGCGCTGGGCCGTCGCCAACTGCCTCTACATGCGCAACCGCGTGACGATTGTCGACCTGCTGGCCGAACTCGGCTGGTGGACCGACGCCGACGTGGACGCAGTGCTGGAGCGTGTCAACGCTCTCACCGCCGAGGTAGCCCATGTCTGAGATTGTCTTGTCGGTCGATTCCTCGACGTCGGGTGTGAAGTGCATCGCCTGGGACCGTAACGGAACACCACTTGCTGTGGGTTCGACGACGCTCGAGTTGAGCATCCCGCAGCCGGGTTACGGCGAACAAGATCCGCGCGACTGGTGGCGTGGCACGGTCACGGCGGTGCGTGATTGCCTGGCCCAGATTGACGTGTCGCGCGTGGTCGCCTTCGCCGTCACTCACCAACGCGAGAGCTTCGCGTGCCTCGACGAAAACGACGAGCCGGTCCGACCGGCCATGCTGTGGCTCGACACGCGCGCCCACGAGCAGGTGGTTCGCTTTGGTACGCGTCGCGTGCACGACCTGACCGGCAAGCCCGCGAATCCGACCCCAGCGTTTTACAAATTGCTGTGGATGCGCGAGCACGAGCCCGCCCTTCTTGACCGCACGGTTCGCGTGGTCGACGTGCACGCGTACCTCGTTCACGAGCTCACCGGCCAATGGAGCACCTCGGTCGCAAGTGCCGACCCCCTCGGTCTCATCGATCTCGAGACCGGAGACTATTCCGATGAGCTACTCGACATCGTGGGCCTGCAGCGTTCCGCGTTGCCCGAACTCGTTGCCCCGGGCGATGTCATTGCGCCGCTCTCGGCATCGGCGGCCGCCGCACTCGGGTTGCCCGAAGGTCTGCCCATCGTCTCGGGTGCGGGTGACGGTCAATCAGCCGGTCTCGGTGCCGGAATCGTCTCACCCGGCATGGCTTACCTCAATGTCGGCACCGGCCTGATTTCGGGCAGCTTCAGCGACAGCTACATTCCGAGCCCGGCCTATCGCGCGATGGCGGGGACGATTACCGGAACTGTCAACTACGAGTTGTTCGTTGGTGCGGGAACCTTCATGGTTACCTGGTTCTTGAAGAGCTTCGCCGACGGGGACGACGCCGACACGAGCATCCCGCGCGAAGTGTACTGGGAGCGCAAGGCGTCGGAGATTGTTCCGGGTGCCGAGGGTCTGTTTGTCGTTCCTTACTGGAACGGTCAGCTCACCCCGTTTTGGGATCAGGATGCGCGCGGCGTGATGTTCGGACTCACGGGCGCCCACACCACCGCCCACATCTACCGGGCTGTGCTCGAGGGAATCGCGTTCGAGCTGCGTGTGTGCTTGGAAGAGGCCGAGCGTAGTCTGCCTGCTCCAATTTCGGAATTCATCGCGATGGGCGGTGGCACGCGAAGCCCCGTGTGGTGTCAGCTCTTCGCCGACATTTTGCAACGACCCGTCGTTCTTGCGGGCAGTGACGAAGCGACCGCATTGGGTGCGGGCGTCCTGGCTGCCGTGGGCGCCGGAATTTATGCCTCGACGGCGGAGGCCGCCGCGGCGATGACGAACGTCGGAACGCGCTACGAGCCCCAGGCCCATCTGCGCGAGACCTACGACTCGCTTTTCGGTGTGTATCGCCAGATCTATCCGGCACTTCGTCCGGTCTTTGCCGCCGCGGCTCGGGAGGCCAGCCATGGCTGACTCGACAATCGAGCTCGTCGGTCCGGATACCTTCTTTGATGCGTACCTGTTTGACCTCGATGGCACCATCTACCTTGGGAGTGAACTGCTACCCGATGCACGTGAGCTCATCGAGACGCTGCGAAACCAGGGCGCCAAGACGGTGTTCTTGTCGAACAATCCGACGCGCGACCCCGACATGTACATCACCAAGCTCACGGGCTTAGGGATTGAGGTCGAGCGCGACGAAATCATCAACACGGTTGTCACAACCGTGCTCTGGTTGAAGCAACACCACCCTGACGCGGTCGTTTTTCCGATTGCTGAGGAGCCGCTCGTCAATGCGCTGCGCGAGGCGGGAATCCGGCTCTCGGAAGACCCCGCGGAGATTGATGTCGTTGTCGCGAGCTACGACCGTGGGTTTACCTATCGCAAACTGCAGATTGCCTTCGACGCCCTGTGGCAACGCGACCACGTGAAACTGATTACGACCAACCCCGACCGTTACTGCCCGTTCCCGGGTGGAAAGGGTGAACCGGATGCCGCTGCCATCGTGGCCGCCATCGAAGCTTCGGCTGGCGTCACGTGTGTTGCAAACATGGGTAAGCCCGACCGCATCATGATCGACACGGTTGTCGCACATCTCGGAGTGGAGCCCGCGAACACGGTCATGGTGGGCGACCGACTCGAGACCGACATCCGCATGGCGGTCAACGCCGGCATGAAGTCGGCGCTGGTGTTGACCGGTGATTCACAGCTGGCCGACGTTGAGCACACGGCCCACGAATTTCGGCCCACGTTCGTCATCCCCGGAGTGGGAGGGCTGATTCCCCGGTCGAGATAGGCGCGCATAAAAAATCAGTACCTGACGGTACTTGCGGTACTTGTATGCAGCGTGTAGCATGAATAATCAAGAATTGAATAGATATACAAATCACACTTTTACCAACAAACCAAGGAGGAACCGACATGGCCCTCAGCGACGACGACAAGCTGGAAATGCAGCGACGCATGTTGCGCATCCGCGCATTTGACGAGCGCGCGTCCAAGATGGTCAAGCGGGGCCACATCCCCGGCACGGTGCACACGAGCATCGGCCAGGAGGCTCAGGTCGTCGGTGCCACCATGGCTCTGTCGGACAACGACTACATGACGGGGAACCACCGTAGTCACGGTCACCCCATCGGTAAGGGATCCCCGCTCGGGCCCCTCATGGCCGAGCTGCAGGGCAAGTCGGGCGGTGTGTGCAAGGGCAAGGGAGGCTCTCTGCACCTCGCCGACTTTGCTGTCGGAAGTCTCGGCGAATCGGGCATCGTGGGTTCGTCCATCCCGATCGCGATGGGCGCGGCCCTCTCGTCCAAGGTTCTCGGTCGCGACACGGTCGCACTTGCCTTCTTTGGTGACGGAGCCGCCAACCAGGGCGTTCTCTACGAATCGATGAACATGTCGGGCGTCTGGAACCTGCCGGTCATCTTCTTGTGTGAAAACAACCAGTACGCGCTGTCCACCCCGGCCCACACCGTGACCTCCGGCGTGATCGCCGAGCGCGCTGCTGGCTTCGGGATTCCCGGCGTGCGTGTCGAAGACGGACAAGACGTTCTCGCCGTCTACGAGGCAGTCTCAACCGCTGTGGCTCGCGCCCGTGCTGGCGAAGGTCCCACGCTCATCGAGGTCGTGACCTATCGCTACAACGAGCACTCGGAAGGTCTGCGCTTGGGCACGGACTATCGCCCCGCCGACGAGCGCGAGGAGTGGCTCAAGAAAGACCCGCTCGTTCTGTTCCGCGAGCACCTCATTGCCAACGGTCACACCGCTGAAGAAATGGATGCCCTCGAGGCCGACGTTCTCGCGGAGGTCGACGCGGCAGTTGAGTTCTCAGAAAACAGCCCTTGGCCCGATGCGTCCGTCGGGTTTGACGATCTCTACACGGATTCGGAGTACGCAGCATGAGCGTGATGAGTTTCCTGGGTGCCATCGGTGCAGCCCAGAAAGAAGCGATGGACGCCGACGAGCGCGTCATCATCATTGGCGAGGACGTGGAAGCCAACGTTTACGGAACCACGGGAGGCGGCAAGACCCGCCAAGAGACCGGTGACTTCGTTCAGATGTACGGCCGGAACCGCATCCGGAACACCCCCATTTCAGAAGAGGGCATTGTCGGTGCGGCCGCCGGTGCTGCAATGACCGGACTTCGTCCGATCGTTGACCTCTCGTACTCGAGCTTCCTTTACATGGCGATGGATCAGCTGGTCAACCAGGTCGCCAAGAACCGCTACATGTTCGGTGGACAGGCCTCGATGCCCGTCGTATTCCGTTCGGCGATGTTCTACGGACTCAACACGGGTGCTCACCACTCCGACCGCCCGTATCCGATGTTCATGAACGTGCCCGGTCTGAAGATCATGGTGCCCTCGACCCCGAGCGACGCGAAGGGTCTGCTGCGCACTGCGATTGACATGGATGACCCCGTGCTGACCTTCGAGGCGTGCATCCTGTGGGCACTCAAAGAAGAAGTTGACGACAACGAATTCTGGGTGCCGTTCGGTGTCGCTCGCACGCACCGCGAGGGAACGGATGTGACCATCGTCGCCATCTCGAGTTCTGTGCCGGAGGCCATCGCGGCCGCGGCCGAACTCGAAGCAGAGGGAATCTCGGCCGAGGTCATTGACCCTCGCACACTGGTTCCTCTAGACAAGGACGCGATTCTCGAGAGTGTCGCGAAGACCGGCCGACTCGTGGTCGTTGAGCCCGCGCACCGCACCTGTGGTGCCGCCGGTGAGATCAGCGCCATCGTGTCGGAGGGTGTCTTCGATGCCCTCACGGCACCCATCGTTCGCGTCACCGCGCCCGACATGCAGATTCCGTTCAGCCCGGCGCTCGAGAAGCAGATGTATCCGACCAAGGACGACATCACCGCTGCCGTGCGCCGCGTGACGTCATTCACCTCACGTAACGCCGCACTGGCGAACGCACACAACTAACACACGAATTCGAAAGGACACGGCAATGGCACGAGTAGAAGTTCTCCTGCCCCAGTGGGGAATGGGAATGAGCGAAGGCTCCATCGTCAAGTGGCTCAAGCAGGTCGGCGACCAAGTCACCGAAGACGAGCCCATGGCCGAAGTTGAGGCCGAAAAGGTTGAGGAAACCCTCGAAGCTCCTGCTACCGGAACGATCACCGAGATTCTCGTCGCTGAAGGCGAGAGCGTCGAGGTTCGCACGGTGGTGGCAATCATCGAGACCGCCTAGGTCTCAGAGCAGAACGGTCGAGCAAAGTCGCTTGACCGCAAGTACCACGAAAGGACATTTCCCATGGGAAAGGGAAAAGTAGACCCCCTCGGTCTCATCACGGCGGCGCAGGCCGGCGGTTATGCGGTGGGTGCGTTCAACATGCACAACCCCGAAACCACGCAGGCGCTCATCCGTGCCGCAGAGATCGCCGATTCACCGGTGTTCCTGCAGGTCGGTCGCGCCATCGTGCCACACATGGGTCTGCGCGAAGCATTTGAGATGACCCGTCGCGAGCTGGACAAGGCGCCGATTGACGTGCCGATTCACCTCGACCACGGAACATTCGACGAGGTGGCCATTGCCATCGAGCTCGGATTCGACTCGATCATGTTTGACGGCGCTCACCTCGACTTTGAAGAGAACATCCGCGTCACCCGCGAGGTCGTCACGGCCGCGCACGCGGCGGGCATCCCCGTCGAGGCAGAGCTGGGCAAGATTCCCGATGCCGCCGACAACATCAACTGGGCTGACTACTACACGAGTGTCGAAGAGGCCGAGCGTTTCGTTGCCGAGACCGGTGTCGACTGGCTCGCCATCTCGGCCGGAGTGATGCACGGGGTCACCGGCCTCGAGCCGCAGCCGCTCGACATCGAGCGCATAGAGCAGATTCGTGACGTCACGGGCATCCCGCTCGTTTTGCACGGTGCTTCTGGCGTTCCGATCGATCAGCTTCGTGCCGCGAGCGTTGCCGGCGTGCACAAGTTCAATGCCGACACAGATCTTCGTCACGCATTCCGCGCGGGCATCGAAGAGAAATGGTCAGAGGGTGACCGCCAGCTCGAAGAAGCCATGTCGCTCGGTCGTGACCGCATGATCGTTGCCACCGTCGAAAAGATGCGTGAATACGGATGCGCCGGCAAGGCCAACTACGGAACACCCATCTCGCTCGAGAACAGCGTTCTGGGCGGTGTATCCCGGTGAGTGATGAGGGCGTCGTCGTTCCGCTGACGGGCATTGCCCGCACGGCGGCCAAACACATGGCTCGTGCCTGGCAGGCACCCGTCTTTCACGTGACGGTCGAGGTCGACATGACCGAGGCCATGAAGGTGAAGTCGGTCGAACCCACTGCCACGGTCACCGATGCAATTGTTGCGGCAGTAGCGACGGCGCTCATCGAATTCCCCGAGGTCAACGTTCACGTGGGTGAAGACGAGCTCGTTCGATTCGACGCCATCAACATCGGAATTGCGGTCGCAAGCCCGAAGGGGCTGGTGGTGCCCAACGTGCACGACGCCGCGAACAAGTCGCTGGCGGAACTCGCCACAGCTCGAGCGGACATCGTCTCGCGCGCCCGCGACGGCGCATTGGCTCGACCCGACATCAGCAACGGGACGTTCACGATTTCAAACCTCGGCATGATGGGCATCACGCGCTTCGACGCGATTCTGAATGTTCCGCAGGCCGCCATCCTGGCGGTGGGCGCCACAATCGATCGATTTGTCGGTGGCGCAGACAACGCCCACTGGGCTCCAATTGCTGAGCTCACTTTGACGTGTGACCATCGTGCGCTTGATGGCGCGACGGGCGCGAAATTCATCGGCGCCGTCAAGGCGGCGCTCGAGAGCCCGTTGCCGTCGAGCGATTTGACAGCAACGCAACGTGCGTCACTTGTGGGAGCTCGATAGCCCGTGAGCGAAAGCGCCGAACAGCTTGCCGTCAACGTGCTCGTGCTCGGCGCCGGGCCGGGCGGATACGTTGCCGCTATCCGAGCTGCTCAGCTGGGTCAGACCGTCGCCATCGTCGAGCGCGAATACTGGGGCGGTGTCTGCTTGAACGTCGGGTGCATTCCGACGAAGGTTCTGTTGCGGCACGCCGAAGTGGCCGCACTCGTTTCGCGACACGCGAAAGCTTTTGGTCTGCCAGACGGCGTGACGGCAGATTTTCGGGCGGCCCACGAGCGCAGCCGGTCGGTAGCCGAAGGCCGCATCAAGGGCGTGCACTACTTAATGAAGAAGAACGGCATCCGACAGTTCGCCGGCACGGGAACATTCACAAGTGACACTTCGCTCACGGTGACCACGGCCGATGGGCCAATCGCCGACATCACTTTTGATCACGCGATCATCGCGACGGGCTCAGAGATCCGCAATTTGCCCGGCGTCGACTTGGGTGCACGGGTCACCGGCTACATCGAGGTTGTGCTTTCCGAAACGATGCCTGATTCACTCGTCGTCATTGGTGCCGGACCCATTGGCATTGAATTTGCCTGTGTCGCGGCCAGTTTTGGCTCGAACGTCACCGTGCTCGAATATCAAGACCGCATTTTACCGGCCGAAGATGTCGACGTCTCGGCCGAGCTTGCCAAGGCGCTGAAGAAGCTTGGCGTCACCGTCGTGACCGGTGCGCGAGTGGTGTCTGCCAGTGATACAGAGTCGGGCGCGCACGTCACGTACGACACCGCGGCCGGAGAGACAACAGAAATCGACACCGACCACGTGCTCGTGGCGGTGGGATTCTCTCCCCGACTTGAGGGTTACGGTCTCGACGCAACCGGAGTTGCCGTCACCGACAGTGGAGCCATTGACGTGGATGCGCAACTGCGCACCAGCGTGCCGCACATCTTTGCCATCGGCGACGTGACCGGCAAATTGGCGCTCGCGCACGTTGCGGAGGCGCAAGGAATTGTGGCGGCGGAGGTCATCGGCGCAGCGTCGACTCGAGTGATGGGCGACTACCGCGACATGCCTCGGGCCGTGTACTCGTCACCGCAGGTGGCGAGCTTCGGCCTCACCGAAGCACAGGCCCGCGAGGAGCTCGGCGATGTGCTGGTCGCCTCTTTCCCGTTCGTTGCCAATGGCAAAGCACACGCGGTGGGGGAGACCGCCGGTTTCGTCAAGCTCATTGCGAACCCCACAACTCGCACCCTGGTGGGCGGGCACCTTGTTGGACCGGACGTGTCGGAACTCCTGCCCGAGCTCACGCTCGCAGCGGGAACGGGCACGACCATCGACGACCTCATCCACAATGTGCACGCCCACCCCACTCTGAGCGAAAGCCTGCAGGAAGCCTTCCACGGGCTCGCCGGCCACGTGATCAACTTCTAATCGAGAGAGCGACTGTCATCATGCGCACGACACTCATTCGCGGCCTCGCCGGCGAACGTGACCGCGGGCTCAATTCGAGCGCCGGTCTCGAGGCGTCGAAGCGCGTGTTGCATCTCGTGGCGGAGAACAACGAGCTCGGGCGCGTTGTGCGCCTCTACCGTCCTGCGTCGACGGTTGCGTTTAGCCGTCGGGAGACCCTCCTGAACGGATTCGCGGAGGCTGTTGCCGAGGCGACCACCTTTGGGTTTGAGCCTTACATTCGCCCAGCCGGAGGACGTGCTGTCGCGCTTGACACCGACTGGTTCGTCCTCGATGTGATCACCCCCGAAGATCGAGGTCGCACCGTCGCTCATCGGGATGTCTTCACTGACTTCGGTGGGAAGTTCGTGGCGTTGTTCTCCGAGCTCGGACTTGAGACTGCGGTCGCCCCTGTCGCCGGCGAATACTGTCCGGGCGACTACAGCATCAGCTCTCGTGGCGCAGTGAAACTTGTGGGGACCGCGCAGCGGGTGACTCGCGGTGCGCGCTTGTTCAGTGCGAGCATCCCGTATTCAGTTTCGCCAAATGTGTCGGAAGTGCTTGCGCGCGTAAACGACCTACTCGAACTCGAGTGGAATCCGAGCACGCTCGGCTCCGTCAGCGACGAGTCGTCGGGGATCACGCGCGATCAACTCGAAGCCGCCCTCATTGCGAACTTTGCCGCCGATGCCGAGGGGGAGTCGACCCTCGCAGACCTGTTTGGCGCTTCTCCTGTCGACTCGGATTCCCCAGCCATTGCGAGGGCCTCATGAGCCCTTCTTCAGAAAGAAAGAAGCGTGAATCAATGACCCAGGAGCTTCGTGCCGAATTCGCCGCTCTGGCCAATCGCTCGAGCGACGTGCTCATCATCGGTGGTGGCATCAACGGCATCTCCATCATGCGTGACCTCAGTCTGCAAGGTGTGACGGTTACCCTCATCGATCGCGGTGACGTCATGTCGGGCGCATCCGCCGCGTCGTCGCACATGATTCACGGTGGTATTCGCTATCTCGAGAACGGCGAGTTCCGTCTCGTGCGCGAATCGGTCATCGAACGTAACGACCTCTTGCGCACCGCACCCCACGTGGTCAAGCCACTGCGCACAGTCGTCCCCATTTTTTCATTGACATCGGGAATTTGGCAGGCTCCGCTGAAGATGATCAATCACGGCAAGGGTCGTCGCACCGAACGAGGGGCATTGTTAATCGGTATCGGCCTGATCATCTATGAAACCTTCAGTCGCGCGAACGCAGTCATGTCACGCTTCACGTTCGTTGGCCGCCGCCGCGCTCGCCAACAGTTCCCCTCCCTGCGACGAAACGTCAAATACGTTGCCAGCTACTACGACGCATCGGTGCACGAACCCGAACGTCTGGCGCTTGATTTGATCGCGGATGCGCGGGCCACCGGCAACGCGTCCGTGGTGACGTACGCGGCCGCAACGGCAGCTCGAGACGGTGGTGTCGAGATTACCGACATGCTCACCGGTGAAACTCAACTCGTGCGCGCATCCGTGGTCATCAACGCCTCTGGTCCGTTGACCGACATCACGAACTCGGCCTTGGGTCGCTCGACCGATTTCATGGGCGGCACCAAGGGTTCGCACATCGTCGTGGACCACCCGCAGCTTTATGCCGAATTAGCGGGACGAGAGTTGTTCTTTGAAAACTCGGACGGTCGCATCGTACTGATTTATCCGGTCAAGAACCGCGTGCTGATTGGCACGACGGACATCTTCGTCGACGCCAACGAGCCGGCGGTCTGCACGGACGCGGAGATTGACTACTTTTTCGATCTCGTGAAGCACATCCTGCCGGGCATTTCTCTCGAGCGCTCGCAGATCGTGTTTCACTTCTCGGGCATTCGCCCGCTTCCCAAGCAGGGTGACGCGCTACCGGGGTTTGTGTCACGCGACTACCGGATTGACGAATCGACGCTGGCCAATCATGAGGATGTTCCACTCATTAGTGTGGTCGGAGGCAAATGGACCACGTTCCGCGCGCTCGGTGCGCACGTCTCGGGAATCGTGGTGAACCTGCTCCATCGAGCACGCACCGTCGACACGCGCGGCTACCACATCGGTGGCGGCAAGAACTTTCCCGTGGATGACGCGGCTCGCGAGCTGTGGATTGAAAATCACCGCGGCAGCGTGCCCGTGACCCGCGCCGAACAACTTTTCAAGCGATATGGAACACGCGCCGATGTCGTGTTGGCCGAGCTCAACGCCCAGGGTGACGACGCGTTGGTCTCGCTCCCAGATTTCAGCGCTCAAGAGTTGCGATTCATCATCCGAACAGAACAAGCGGTTCGCCTTGACGATGTGCTCCTGCGTCGCACGAGTCTCGCGTTTAGCGGCGAGCTGAGCGACGAGCGGGTGCGCGAAATCGCGGACGTCATGGCTGCCGAGCTCGGCTGGAATCCCGATCGTCGCGAGCAGGAAATCGACCGCGCCTGGACGATCTTGCGCGAACGCCACGGTGTGGATCTCGCGACAGTGGCCCGCAACGTTGGCTGAATATCCATTCTGCATATATAATCGTTATTCGAATAAACAAACAAAGTTCCGTTACTCACCACTCACAATCCATCGAAAACAAGGAACAAGGAGGTTCCAATGAGCACCAAATACAACGTCCAACCGTTCACCATCCACTTCTCGGATGAGGAATTGGCGGACATGATGAACCGCCTGCGCCACACGCGTTACCCCGATGACTTCGGCAACGACGACTGGCGTTATGGCTACAACACCGAATACCACCGCAAGCTCGTCGATTACTGGGTCAACGAGTACGACTGGCGTTCGGTGGAGGCCCGCATGAACGAGCTCCCAAACTTCAAGGTCGACCTCATGGGCGTTCCTCTCCACTTCATCCACGTCAAGGGAACGGGCAAGAACCCGATGCCGTTGCTGTTGCACCACGGCTGGCCCTGGACGTTCTGGGACGTACGCAAGGTCATCGAGCCCTTGACCAACCCGGAGAAGTTCGGCGGAAGCGCGGATGACGCGTTCGACGTCGTGCTGATCTCGTTGCCGGGTTACGGATTCTCGTCGCCGTTGAAAGAGACGGGTTGGAACTGGTGGCACACCGCCGACCTCGAGAACACCCTGATGAAGGACGTTCTCGGCTACGAGAAGTATGCGACCGCGGGAGGCGACTGGGGTGCGCTGATCGCACAGCAGCACGGTCACAAGTATGAGGCTGATGTCATCGGCGTCTACACGCACTTCCCGGCCCAGATGAGCCACTACCTCCCAACGCACCCCGACCAGCCTGCTGGCGTTGCGTTCGACCCCCAGCTGGGTCTGCCTGCCGCGGGTGAGTACACCGCCGAAGAGGCAGGCTGGTTCGAGCGCGGCAAGCTCTTCGTCGAAAACGAGAGCGGGTATGGGGAGATTCAGCTCACCAAGCCCCAGACGCTCGCGGCCCTCGTTGCCGACTCTCCGGCGGCACAGCTGGCATGGATTACCGAGAAGCGCTACTTCTGGGGACTTGCCGAGCGTGGAACGGGAACCGAGGCATTCGAGAAGGTCTGGCCCAAGGAAGATCTGATCACGACTGCACTGATCTACTACCTAACCAACACGGGTGGAACGTCATCGCGCTACTACTGGGAGTGCCGTGGCAACCCCTGGACGCCGAGCCACGATCGCTTCCCGGTTGTCGGAGTACCGACGGCCGTCAGCATCTACCCGGGCGAGATTTACAAGCCACCGATGACCTGGACCAGCAAGTACTTCAACCTTCAGCAGTACCGCGTCCACAACGACGGTGGGCACTTCGCCCCACTTGAGGTGCCCGACATCTACGTGGATGACGTGCGCACCTTCTTCCGTACCCTCCGCTAAAAATCACAATTCGGACACGGATGAATAATTTTTCGTCTAAGGCTTGATTATTCGAAAAGTGTGTGCCATTGTAAATTGAATGTTCACGCAGATATCGAATAACAATTCATAGCTCGTGTTCTCACAACAGAAAACAACTAACCAAGGAGTCAATGATGTCTCTCAGCTCGAAGCTCACGAAGGTCGTGAGCGTGGCTGCAGCCGCAACGCTTCTGCTTGCTGGCTGCACCTCCACCGCGGGCGGTAGCTCCAACGCCGCCCCTCTGAAGAAAGAAGACCTGGTCTTCGTTTGTTCAGTGATCAACACCACCAACCCGTACTTCGCTGCAAACATTGAGGGTTGCCAAACTCTCGGTGAGAAGCTGGGTATCCCGGTGGAAATTGTTGACGCACAGGGATCGTCGCAGACGGAAATCTCGAAGATCCAGGCCATCCTGGCCAAGGGCAAGAAGGCAGTCGTGTTCGTGAACACGGTTGCTAGCTCCGATGCTCCCGTGATCGTTGACGCGGTCAAGGCTGCCGGTGGCTACGTCACCATCTGGTGGAACAAGCCAGATGAGCTCAACCCTGCTGACATTGGAAACAACTTCGTTGCGTTCCAAAAGCACTCGGGTGTTGACTCGGGCAAGTGCACGGCGAGCATGCTGAGCCAGGCTATCGGCGAAGAAGGCGGCATCATCGCCCTTCCTGGTGTCGAGGACTCGACCACCAGCCAGACCCGCGTTGCTGGTCTGAAGGAAGAGCTTGCTACCAACTTCCCGAACGTCAAGGTGCTCGACATCCGCCCCTCGAACTGGGACCCCCAGCTCGCGTACAAGAACTCCAAGGACCTGATTGCCAAGTACGGCGACCAGATCAAGGGTGTTTGGACGGCAGACGACGGCATGCAGATTGGTGCAATGCAGGCGTTTGAAGAGGCCGGTTTGCTCGACAAGGTGAAGTTCGTCTCCGACGGTCTTTACCCTCCCACCGTTGAGGCGATGAAGGCCCACAAGGGCAACGACGCCATCGTCGGTGAAACCTTCCACCGTGGCTACATGGCTTCGGCCATCGGTCTCTACACCGCGTACCTCGCGGCAACTGGTGAGATTGACCCGAGCACGCTGCCCGCTGAGAAGCGCGACAGCATGTTCAAGATCAGCTGTGTGACCCCCGACAACATCGACGAGTTCCTCAAATGGGACAGCGACGTTTCGGGATGGGTTGACACGCTCATCGCCAACGGACCGTGGGACACCGAGCCCGTTCCGCTCGTCGCTGGTGGCCCCGAGGTCATCAAGCCCGAGTACAAGTAATATCGGCTAATCCCCTGGCTGCGGCGCCACTTGTGGTGTCGCAGCCAGGGAACCCAACATAAGCCTTACGAGACTGGAAAGGTCTGATCATGGCTCCAACACAAACTTCCGAATCTGCGGCCAACGTCAAAGTCGACACCGCCGCCATTCGAGCCCGGGAACAGGTCACCGCGCGTCGCGTGATGTTCGCCGGATCTGGCGAACCACTTGCACTGATCGGCGCGATGGTCGTTCTCATCGTCATCTTCTCGATTCTCAACCCGCGTTTCGCCACTATCGAAAACCTGCAAAACGTCTTGAACCAGGCGAGCCTGCCACTCATCATTGGCCTGGGTGCAACCTTGGTCATCCTGATTGGTTCAATCGATCTTTCCGTCGAAGGAGTGATGGGTGCGTCGGGTGTCGCGTTCGTTCTGCTTTCGGCAAACTCCCGAGGCGGTCACGACACGGGCCTCTGGGCGTGGATACTTCCCCTCGTTCTCGCTGCCGCACTCGGCGCCACGAGTGGGCTCATCTACACGATGCTCCGGGTTCCGTCGTTCATCGTCACGCTGGGTATGTGGTTTGTCGGGTTCGGTATCGCAACAATTCTTTACGGTACTGACGCCTATCCGGAACTCACGGATGACACCGTCACGCTGTGGGTCGCAAAAATCACGCTCGGATTGCCCAACGGATTCTGGGTTGCCGCTATCCTCACCGTCCTGATGGCACTGGTCATTCGGTTTACTCGGTTCGGTCGAGTGGCGCTCGCGATGGGCAACAACGAAGAGATTGCTCGCTCCAACGGCATGCCCATTGTTCGGAATAAGGTGTTTATCTTCATCGTTGCCGGACTGTTCAGCGGGTTGGCAGGAATTCTCGCGACCATGCAAATGGGTGGCACCTCCAATCACATCGGCGACGGGTATCTGTTCATCACCATTCCCGCGGTCGTTATTGGTGGCACGTCCCTCGGAGGCGGAAAAGGTGGAGTGTTCCGCACTGCCATCGGCGTTCTGCTCCTCACCATTCTCAACAACGGCCTTGTTTTGGCCGGAGTCAGTCCCAGTTACCAGTCCGCAGTTTCCGGAGCGATTCTTGTGGTTGCCATCGTGGCAGCTGCCTGGCCGCAACGGGGTCGATTAAGGATCGCAAAATGACGAAAGCAAAAGAGGCAACGACGCCTGTACTTCGCTTGACTGACGTGAAAAAGAGCTTCGGTTCCGTTCACGCACTGAAGGGCATCTCTCTTGAGATTCACCGCGGCGAGGTCATTGGGCTCATCGGTGAGAACGGGGCTGGAAAATCCACCCTGTTGAAAATCCTCACCGGAATTTATCAGCCCGACAAGGGGACCATTGCGGTAAACGGATCAACCGTCAAGTTCCGCAACCCGCGCGACTCGGCGGCATCCGGAATCGGCGTTGTGCACCAGGAACAATCGCTGTTCACGAACCTCACGGTTGCCGAGAACATTGCGATGAATGGAGCGGCATCCAAGGGATACGGAACCACGCTCGGGTTCTACCGATGGGGCAAGCTCAATAAGGCCGCGGCTTCAACCTTGGAAATTATTGGATCCAAGTTGAACCCGAAGACCCGGGTTGGTGATCTCTCATTCGTTGATCGTCAGATGGTCGAAATTGCCCGTGCAATCAGTGTCGACACGTCGAAGAACGCCACTCCGCTGGTGATTCTGGATGAGCCCACGTCTCTCCTTGAGCGCGGCGAAACGGCAATCCTCGAGCGTGAAATTCGTAAGTTGAAAGACTTCGGCTCTGTGATCTTTGTGTCGCACCGACTCGACGAAATCATTCGTAACTGTGACCGCATTCTCGTTATGCGTCACGGAGAGCTTGTCGCCGACCGCGTGACGACCTCCGTCACCGAGGACGAGCTCTTCAAGCTCATGGTCGGTCACGAGTCGCACGCAACGGCGCATGAGCGTCGCGCGCGTCCGGCCAACGAAGTTCCGGCTATTGAAGTGACCGGGCTTACCCGCAAGGGTAAGTTCAAGAACGTTTCACTTTCGGTGCATTCCGGTCGCGTCACCGCCATCGTGGGAACCAGCGGTTCTGGTCGTGAAGAATTCTCGCGCGCGATATTTGGTGCAGAGAAGTTTGACGGTGGCACGATTGTGCTCAACGGCCAGCCCGCTCGAGGCTGGCGAATCCCGAAGGCTGTCAAGCGTGGCATGGGCTTCGTCCCCGCCGAACGGAAGGTAGAAGGCATGGTCGGCGGGTTTTCAGCCGCCGAGAATATCGTCTTGACCCACCCTGGTGACGCCGCAATTGGGCCCATCCTGCTGCCGTGGAAGCGCAACAAGATTGCGCAGAGATGGTTCAGCACTCTCGATGTGCGGCCGAACGACATCAGTCAAAACCTCGAACGCTTTTCTGGCGGAAACCAGCAGAAAGTCGTCATGGCCAAGTGGCTGAACGATCCGGAGCTGCGGGTACTCGTGCTCGACCACCCGCTCCGGGGACTCGACCCCGGCGCTGCTGAGACCGTCAATGAACAAATCAAGGAAGCCTGCAAGAAGGGAACCGCCGTGATACTGCTGGCGGACACCCTCGAGGAGGCATTGGAAATGGGCGACGATGTTGTCGTCATGCGAGATGGCGTGATCTCTGCGACCTACGACCTCAGCGTGGACAATCCGTCAACCCTCGATCTGCTCGAAAGGATGGTGTGAGTGCCATGACTGCGACAATTTCTGACACCGGCAGCGTGACGAACACGAAGAGTACAGAAGGAAACCGCCTTCGTGTCGCCGGCAAGCTTTGGCAAGCAGGTGGACCACTGGTCATTTTCATTGCGATGTTTGCCGTGGTTGCGATTCTCACCCCGGCATTCATCGGCAGCGGTGGAATTACGATCGTGGCGGCATCAGCTGCTCCGATCCTGCTGGTCGCCCTCGGTCAGGCCTTTGTGTTGAACATTGGTTCGATTGACCTCTCCAACGCAGCTATCACGGTGCTCGGGGCCATTCTCTTGGCAATGCTGCTCGGTCCGCTGGCCATCGCGGCACCCATCGTGGTGTTGGTCCTGGTTACCCTGTTCGGCGCCGTCAACGGATTCCTGCTGGCGTACACACAGGTTCCCTCATTCGCGTTGACACTGGGAACCCTCGGTATCTTCAAGGCCGCCTCACTCGTGGTCAGTGGCGCCACCACGGTCTATGTTTCGCAGAACAAGGAGGTCGTTTCGCCGCTCTACACGACGCAACTAGCCGGACTCCCGTTGACTTTTGTTTTGGGAGTTGTCGTTGCCGCGATTGCGTATCTCTTCTTGCGTTTCACGCGCGCGGGTATGGGCATGACGGCAATTGGTAAGAACGAGTCGGGTGCCATTTTCTCCGCGGTGCGTACGCGCGCTCTGAAAATAACGGCGTTCGCCCTCTCCGGCTTCATGGCAGGGTTGGCAGGTATGACCATCATTGCCCAGGCCGGATCGGCCTCGGCCATGGGCCTCGGAAGTGACCTCTTACTTCCAGCCATTGCCGCTGCCATCGTGGGTGGGACATCCATTTCGGGTGGCGTCACCAACCCGCTCAATGTCATCCTCGGCGCTCTTACCATTGCTCTTGTCCCCATTGCGACGGCAGCTATTGGCGTCGCCGCGGAGGCGCAGAACTTGGTTTACGGCGTCGTCATCATCGTCGTGGTTGCACTGACCCTCACCCGGTCGCGCACCGCAATCGTCAAGTAACCACAGAGTAAGGACAGGAACGAATATGAGTCGGGAAATTACCCCCGTCGTCGACACGCAGAACGTGCTTGCCGACCTCGAGCCCAAAGAGGTGCTCGGAATCTTCGAAACGTTGGCGAACATCCCGCGCGGATCGGGTAACGAATCTGCCGTCGCCGATTGGGTCGTCGCATTTGCAACTGAACGCGGACTCGAAGCGGTCAAGGATGACCTCAGCTGTGTTCTGGTCCGTAAGCCTGGTCAGGGCGGCCTCGAAAATTCGGCACCGCTGGTGCTGCACGGACACCTCGACATGGTCTGCGAGAAAGCCGAAGGCGTCGAAATCAACTTCGCCACCGACCCGATTCGTCTGTTGCTCGACGGCGACTACATCACTGCCGATGGCACCTCACTCGGCGCTGACAACGGCATCGGTGTGTCGTACATTCTGGCGCTTCTGAATGACACCGAAACCCCGCACCCCCCGCTGGAGGCAGTTCTCACGGCCATGGAGGAGCAGGGCAAGGCGGGAGCAAACCAGTTCGACACGACCCAGTTGAAGGGTCGCCGCATGATCGACTTCAACTGGATCACCGACAAAGAGATCCTCGCTGGCTGTAGCGGTGACGTCACGTTCACCGTCGATATTCCTGCTGAACTCGAATCCGCGCCAGCGTCGCACTCGGCGGCCCGCCACCTCATGGTGCGCGGCTTGCAGGGTGGGCACTGCGAGTTCGACATCCAGCTCGAACGTGCCAACGCACTGCAGATTCTGGCTCGCGCGATCAACGCGGTCTCTGACAAGGTGGATGCTCGAATCTCGGCCCCCTTCGGTGGCGCGCAGAACAACGCGATTCCCGCCGACGCGGACGTCGTGCTCGTCATCAAGCCGGAAGACGCCGACGCGGTTAGTGCCGTCGTTTCCGAACTCGATGAGGCACTTCGCTATGAGTACGGCGTCGCTGACCCTGGTGTGCGACTCGAACTTGTTGCAACGGATGTTCCCGCACAGGTTTTCTCGAAGGCTGCCGGTCTCCGGTTCGCTGCTGTCACGTTGCTCATTCCCCACGGCGTGATCAGCTGGAACTTGCGCGTTCCCGGTCGAGTGGAGACGTCAAACAACTTGGGAACAATTCGTCCAACCTCAAGTGGAATTCAGCTCATGTCGACCATCACATCGGCTGTGACGTCGCGTAAACACGAGCTTTACAACCGTGTGCGCTCGCTCGTCGCCGCCGTCGGCGGCGGCGTCACCATGGAAATGTTTGGTTTGGACGCGCCCGAATTCCCCTACCGTCCAGATTCCGAGCTGCTCGCTGTGGCCACGGCTGCTTATCGCGACGTGCTCGGCGGGGAACCCACGGTCGAGGTGTCGCAGTGCTCACTGGAACTCGGAATGTTTAGCCGCCGTGTGCCGGTCGCAGACATCATCTCTATCGGCACCGAGTTGCACGGGTTGCACTCGCCTGCTGAAAAGGTGAACTACAAGTCGGTCGAACGCGTGTGGCCGCTCGTCAAAGAGGTCGTGTCACGCCTCTAGGCGATTGAGGGAAAGAACGAAGACCCGCTTGATATTTGCAAGCGGGTCTTCGTTGTGGTCCGTCGGCCGGGACTGTTTAGCGCGCGGGTCCTTTTTCGAGCAGATACTCGGCGGTCTCTTCATCCGTGATGAAAACGTTGATCCAGCCACCACGCACCGCAGCCAGCGCCGCATCGCGTTTCGCTTCTCCGCCCGAAACACCAATTCGGCGATCAGCCTTCTTGACTTGTTCGAGGGTGACCCCAATTACGAGGTCGTCGAGTTCAGAGACGACGGGTCGCCCATCCTTATCGATGAATCGCAGGTTGATTTCTCCCACTGCGCCGAGCTCGCGAATTTTCGCAAATTGCTCTTCAGTGAAGAAGTTGCCTTCGGCCATTACCTCGGAGCGAATTTCACAGTTTCCCAATCCGACGAGTGCAATGTCGAGATGGTTTAACGCCTCGAGCGTCGAGCGCGCGAAGCTGTCACTATCGAGGATTGCTGTCTTGACTGAAACAGATGGCACAACTCCCGGTACGCGCAAGAACTGAGGCGCCGCATCCGTCAAATTGGCCAAGCTTTCCGTGGCTTGCGTTGCCAGATGCTGCACCCCGGGTTTTCCGACGCCACCGAGCATTTCGATGATGTGTTTCGCTTTCGCGTGCGGCCGATTGAGCACGTCGACAAACGCGCGCATTGAGTTACTCCACGAGGTGAACCCGATGTTCTTGTCTTCGATGGGCATGATTTCAAAAACGTTGGCGAGCGCACGTCCGAGCGTACGTGCGCGCTCTTTTTCATCTTCACCGGTCGCATCTACGACGTGAACTTCGAGGAGTCCGAACTCACTTTCGAGACGTTGTTCGAGGTCAGAATTTAGCCCTGGCGGCGGAACGATGATTGTGCGAACGATGTTGGCTTCTTCAGCCGCCGACAGGAGTCGGGAGACTCGAGCCTGGGAGAGTCCGAGCTGACGCGCAATCTCGGACTGAACCATTCCGCGATTGTGGTACAGATGCGAGACCTTCGTCATCATGCGCAACTGGTCGAGATCGGGCTCCGGGCTCATCGGAAGTTCCTTGCTTTCAAGTGTGGTTCGTGAATATTTTGTCAGATTCAGAATGAATCTTCGCGTCGTGACGTCTTGAGTCGCAACGACGGTCGGTGGGGGAGCCCGAGCGATAGAAATTCGAGCGCTGTCCTAGTATAGTGAATGCATAATCATATATTGACTAAGTATTTGCAAAAAATGCTTGGTGACTTTTTTCTTCTAGGGAGACCTCGTGAAGCAGACTTCGCAAACTCCGCAAACCCCGCAGACCGCGCACTTCGATCTGATTGTCATCGGTGCGGGCATTAACGGTCTTGGCATCGCGCGAGACGCCGCTGAGCGAGGACTCCGGGTAGCGCTCGTCGAGCAAGAAGACTTCTGCGCCGGTGTATCTGCCTGGTCGGGCCGACTCGTTCACGGCGGACTGCGTTATCTCGAACACGGTGACGTCCCCCTGGTCCGTGAATCATTGCGAGAGCGCGAACGCCTCTTTCACGTCGCTCCACACCTGGTCAAGCCGGTTCGCCTCATTATGCCGTTCTTCTCGCGAAACACGCGACCCTCGTGGATGATCCGACTAGGCATGATTGCCTATGACGTGCTGTCATTTGATAAGAGTGTGAAGTCACACCGGGTCTTGTCCGCCAAGGCGGTTAGTCAGCGGTTCACTGGTATCGAGACGAAAGGTCTCAGTGGAGCGGCCCTGTTCACCGATGGTCAGGTCGAGTTTGCGGAACGTCTCTGTACCGAACTTGCGGTCGCGGCCGGAGAAGCCGGAGCAACGTTCTTTCTGCACTCACGAGTCACGCGCATCGTGGTTGAGGGAGACCGCGTTGTCGGTGTCGAAGCGACACGAGCATCCGGCGACGTGTTCACGCTGACAGGTGACATCACGATCAACGCGGGTGGCCCGTGGGTCGACGATGTTTTGCATGGCACCGATAGTGCGTCGGCAATCGAGTCGAAACGACTCATCGGTGGGTCTAAAGGAAGCCATTTGATTGTCGATGCCTTCCCGGGTGCCCCGCGAGATGTGGTCTATTACGAGTCTCAAACGGATGGTCGGCTTGTGCTGGTCATCCCGTGGATGGGACGCTACCTTATTGGCACGACCGACCAACTTTTCGATGGCGACCCTGACTCGGCCCGTTGCGAACCTGACGAGGTCAATTACCTCCTGACGGAGGTGAACACGCTCATGCCTGAAGCCAACCTCACGCTGGGCGACGTCCTCTATACCTACAGCGGCGTGCGACCGTTGCCCTTCAACCCGGGGGTTAGCGAATGGAAGATTCCGCGCAGCCACATTGTGCTCGATCATGCGAAATCGGGTTACCGAGGTCTGCTGTCAATTGTGGGCGGCAAGCTCACGACGTATCGGCAGCTAGCGGAAGACGCAACCGACATGGTCGTCAGGCAACTTAAGCGTGGCGCAGCCAAACCGGTGAGCAAGGACGCACCGTTTCCTGGCGCGCGTTCCACGGACCTTTCGTCATTCGCGCACAACTTCATCGAGGACTCGGTGGCGAACGCCAACGTGGGTCCGGATACGGCGCAGCGCTTGGTCACCATGTATGGAACGCGAGCCGAGGAAATTGTCGCCCTCGTGCAGCGCGACGCAACACTGGGAGAACGATTTGATCCCAACTCGGCGGCCATCGCAGCCGAACTCGTGTTCGCAGTGACGGCGGAATACGCTGAAACACTGACCGACGTTTTTGCTCGGCGAGTCCTGCTTGCGTTTGAACCAGGCCATGGTCTCGAGGGAATGACGCGGGCGAGCAAGATTCTCGGTGACCAGCTCGGCTGGACCGCCAAAGAACGCAAGGCTAACGAAGCGGAATACCGTGAGTGGCTCGATCACCTGCGAATTCCCGTGATGGACGGTGTCACCGCATAAGTTTCGACGAGGGCCCCAGCAGGGGAACGATTTTTCGCAACAGTGACCGAGAACGAAGGAGTTCACGACTATGCCCGGTCGATACATACTTGCCCTCGACGAGGGCTCGAGTAGCGCGCGCGCGGTCATTTTCGACGATACGGGAAACCCGGTGAGCGAAGCCTCGCGCACCATTGACGCCCTATTCCCACACCCTGGCTGGGTCGAACTGCGACCGGAAGACCTGTGGAATGCGCCCCGCGAGTGCATCGCGGAGGCGATGCACGTGGCAAACCTCACCGCAACCGACATTGCCGCCGTGGGCGTCACAACCCACCGTGAAACCATCGTCATGTGGGACCGTGCCACGGGCAAACCTGTGCACAACGCGATTATGTGGATGTCCAAGCAAACCGACGACATTATTCGCGAGTGGTCGCAACGAGGTCTTGACGATGAATTTCGGCAACGTACTGGTGTGCGAAACGATTCCTATTTCTCAGCCGGCAAAATTGCATGGCTATTGCGTAACGTGCCCGGAGTGCGGGAGCGCGCTGAGCGGGGAGAGTTAGCAATAGGCACGCCTGACGTGTGGATGCTCTGGAATCTCACCGGGGGTACTGCGCACCGCATTGAGCCCAGTGCCGCGTCGCGCACCGCGCTTCTCAACGTGCACCGGGCAGAGTGGGATGCGGATCTGTGTGCCATGCTCGACATTCCTCTTGGATTGCTTCCCGAGCTTGTCTCCTCTGATGCGCATTTTGGAGATGTGGGGCCCGGTGTGCTCCCGGGACGAAGCTCGACTCCCGTTCCCGTCACGGCAATTCTGGGCGACCAAATGGCCGGGCTTTTTGGGCAAGCGTGCCTCGACGCGGGCAGCACCAAAAACACTTTCGGCACGGCCGGTGTCCTCACGGCCAACGTGGGTGGCGCGCCCGCAATCATGGACGGCATGTCGAGCAGCGTCGCGTGGAAAATCGGTTCGGACGTCACATATGAGGCCGAAGGGGTGGTCTTTCACAGCGGACAAACCATCCAATGGATGCGCGACAAACTGCACCTCGTGTCGTCTGCCGACGAAATCGAGCCACTCGCGAGCCGCGTGGCCGACAACGGCGGTGTCTACGTGGTGCCCGCGTTTGCGGGGCTGTGTGATCCGTATTGGGATAGAGACGTGCGGGCGGCCATTATGGGCCTGACTCTCGCCACGGGTGCCGAGCACATTGCGCGGGCAAGCATCGAATCCCTTGCGTATCAAACGCGAGACAATGTCGAACGTCTCGTCGCGGGCGGAATCGATATCCCACAACTCCGCGTTGACGGCGGCGCCACGAGGAACAACCTCCTGTGCCAGTTTCAGTCCGACATCCTCGGGATCCCGGTTGCTCGTCCCGTGGGACTCGAGCGCACGGTTTTGGGCATTGCGCATCTCGCGGGAGTTCGTGCCGGTTTCTGGGGTGTTCGTGACATTGCTGATCGATGGTCTCTCGAGCGATTGTTTGAGCCGGTCATGAGTGCCGACCAGCGAGAAGCCCTCCACGAGGGTTGGCAAAACGCGGTCTCTGCCGCCCGAAGTTTGCCACCAGCGCTGAGGTGAGAATCAACCCCGCGTAGGCTTCCCGTATGCGCAAGCGAATCGCCGTTATCGGCACGGGTGCAAATGGGGCGGCCATCGCGGCGAGTATGACCCGAGCTGGTGTCGACGTGACGTGCATCGAACAGTGGCCCGCGCATGTCGACGCAATTCTGCGAGATGGACTCACCGTTAATTCCCCATCGGGACAGACCGTGACCCGTCTCTCCGCGATAAATCTGTGTGACGTCGCGACATTGAGGGAACCGTTCGACATCGTCTTCGTCGTCGTTAAGGGTTATGACACGCGATGGGCGTGCGAGCTCGTCGTGCCCCTCCTGAAATCAGACTCCCTTGTGGTCGGCGTGCAAAATGGAATGACCCTCGATGACATGACCGATGTTGTCGGGGCGCATCGCACGGTCGGCTGCGTTATCGAGGTGGCCGCAAACATGTTTGATCCCGGAATTGTCAATCAGCAGACAGGGATGTGGTTTGCCATCGGGTCGGAAGACGCATCCGTTCAACGCCGCCTATCGGATGTCTCCGATGTGTTGTCTGCCGCAGGGGATGTCGAAATTGTTGAGGATATTCGCTCGTCCAAATGGATGAAGCTCGTCGCGAATGCCGCCGAACTTGTGACGTCGGCAATTCTTGATTTGCCACTCCTCGAGGCCATTGCGCTGCCCGGCATGCACGCATTCATGACGGAGACAGGTAAAGAGGCGGG
>Ga0214921_10002004_pt1 | contig 33988 bp, 29 predicted proteins | sample LL1505_MetaG_FD_177992 | JGI IMG/M metagenome (GOLD analysis project Ga0214921, IMG submission 177992) | Freshwater microbial communities from Lake Lanier, Atlanta, Georgia, United States - LL-1505 | ecosystem: Environmental > Aquatic > Freshwater > Lake | place: USA: Georgia | collected... | reverse complement strand
GTAGTTGAACAGTTGGTGGGCGACTTGGGGAAAGCGGTCGGGGGGGAGGACGGGAACGGGGAAGGCGAGGCGGTTGTCGGGATTGTTGTCCGATTCGGGGATGGAGGGTGGGAGGCCTTGGCCAAGTTTGACGAGGCAGGAGAAGCTGAGAACACCGAGGTGGCGAGCGGTGTGGTAGTTAAAGAGGAGGACTTCAGCCATAGTGGAGTCGGCTGGGGTGGCCTGATCGCGGCCGCGGCGGGTGATTTCCTGGAGAACCTGTTCCACATCGGCGCCTGCCATATCGGCTTCGGCCAACCAGTAGAGGGTAAGGAGAAGATTTTTCGCCATCCCGCCAGGGGCACTGAGTTTGGCCATAACAAGGGGATCGGTGAGTCGGCGAAGATTTTCCATGGCGGCCTCCGTCTTTTTGAGAACATTCATGCTGGCTGAGGCGGTCATCGAATCGAGCACGAGGTCATCGTCATACGACATGGACCATCCACCAAAGAGACCATATTGGTCCTGATAAGAGGGATTGAGTGGCAGTACGAGGGGTGGGGCAGAGTGTCCTATTTGCAAGAAGGGGCAAATGAGTAGAAGCAGGAGAAGGGCATAACGCATGACGCGATGATAAGGCGTAATGATTGGGAGGGAAGTGTTTTGGGAGAAAGGGATGGCTGGGGATGGTCGAAAGTTCGTGGGTGCGAAGGGGGACAGGGGGGAGGTAAAGTTTGTGTATGGATTTTACGATTGTGACGCCGAGTTTGGGGCAACTGGAGCATCTGGAGTGCTGCATCGCTTCAGTGGCAGATCAGGAGGGAGTATCGATCGAACACATCGTTCAGGATGGAGGCACAGCCAATTTTAATGAATTTGCAGAAACAATGAGCAAACGGTGGCCTGAGCGTCCGAACTATCGCAGGGCGATGATTTCGGAGAACGACTCCGGCATGTACGACGCCGTTAATAAGGGGCTCAAAAAAGGGGCTGGAAGGATTTGTGCGTACTTAAATTGTGACGAGCAGTATTTGGCTGGGGCGTTGGGCAAGGTGATGGATGAGTTTAAAAAACAGGCAGGAATCGAAATTTTATATGGCGGCTTTCTTGTGGTGGATGAAAAGGGCGGACTGGTAACGGCCCAACGTCCCGTAAAAATGTTTTGGCAACATGTAGCAACATCCCATCTGCCTAACTTCACCTGCGCGACCTTTTTCAAAAGAGAAATGATGGAAAGAGAGAAGGCTTATTTTGATGTACAATACAGGGCTTGTGCTGATGCGGTCTGGACAATCGAAAGGTTAAAAAGAGGAACAAAGATGGGAATGATGAGTAATTTTATCGGCGTATTTGTCGAACAAGAGACGAATCTGGGCGTAAAAAAAGAGGGGTTGGCTGAAGCGGATGCAATTCGGCACCGTTTACCCACGCACATAAGAAGCAAGGTATTCGCATGGAGGGCGGTGCATCGAATTCGAAAATTAATTGAAGGCAAATATTTTCCGAAAAGAGTGAGCTACGATATTTTCAGGAAAGGGGATTTAGGCAAACGGCGACATTTTCCGGCGAAATGGGCAAGTCCGCTCTGGGCTTCGCGATTACGAATGGGCTGAGACCAGCGGTAGGCGGCAAAAAATTGCATTTGTTAGGAGAAAAATAAAGACCGCGGGATAGGCTCAGGCCGGATGTGGTAAAACTCTGAGACAATTTTGGGTAAAAAAGCGGGGGGACAGATTTGGAAACGTACCTTATGGATTTACGAAAATATCAAAGAGTGAGGAAGGATTAAGTGATTCGTATGGGAAGGTGGTTATGGGATCAATCGGGCTAGCTTGCGCTTGCCTAGGGTAGTTGCCAGCCCCTGTGCTCTTTGAGCCATTGGGCTGTAAGGCGGATGCCGTCCTGCAAGGGAAAGGAGCCAGGACCAAGAATCCTGAAAGTCTTACTCATATCGATGGGATAATCGGTGGTCATGCTCTCCACACGGTTGGAGTCGATGTAGAAGCGACGGCCAGTGATCCGGGAGATCACATCGCCGACTCTGCCCATGAGACGCAGAGTCGGGCGATTGATACGAGGCGGGGTTCGTCCGTGAAGAGCTCGGCAAAATCCGGCGGCCCAATACCAGATGTCATCCGTTTCATCCCCCACATAAAGGGTTTTTCCATTCACGGCCGATTCCGGGAGAGAGAAAATTTGCTCGATCTGATCCAAGACGTTGCCCACGTACGCGTAGGCTCGGCGGACCGGGGCGCCCCCTGGATGAAAATACCAACCGCGATGAGCGACCCGCCAAAACTCCCTTTCATAGCGGGTGTGCCAAGGACCCCAGACGTTAGTGGGTCGAATCATGGTCCAACAAAAAGGGAGGGTAGCGGCACGGGTTAACTTTTCCGTAATCACCTTGCTGGCTCCATAGACGGTGGCCGGGCAGTAATCCTGGTCAAACTTGGGCTGATAACCAGGCCCGCACACGTATTGGCTGGAGGTGATGATTGACCGCCGGACCGAAGGACAAGTTGCGATAGCCTGCAGGAAATTGGAGCTGCCTTGAGTGTTATCCTTGTATCCTTCCTCTACGGTTATGGTTTCCACACAGTCCGTCCTTGCGGCAAGGTGAAGCACATGGGTGGGGCGAAAGGCGTGAACACACTCCTTGAGGGTGGTGGAGTCCAAAAGATCAGACTTTTGCCAAAATCGACGATGATGCTGAGGCTCGGGTGGGTTTCGGTCGAGATTGAGAAGGGCCTCGGCTTTGGAGAAGAACCGCTCGACTGTGTTTAATCCGATAAAGCCAGACCCACCTGTGAGTAAAAGCCTCATGAGTGTTTGTTGAGCACTTCCGTATAAGTTTTGGAAATGCTATTCACGGTGTGGTCGAGGGAGAGTTGGGTGGCAATTCTTTGTCGGCCAGCTCTACCCATACGAATACATAGATCTCGGTCCTCACAAAGCTTCCGAAGTTTCACTGCCAAGGATTGAGGGTCTGCTGGAGGAATCAGAAAACCAGTTTCCTCTGGGACGACCTGCTCTGGAGATCCTCCGATCGCAGTAGCGATCACCGGAAGCCCAAAAGCCATTGCCTCCAAGACCACTCCGCCAAAAGGTTCGGGCTGTGCGGAGGGGAGTACAAAAATATCCATGGCAGCGTAGGCGGCACGTGGATCGGGCAATTCGCCAGAAAAAACAACCCGATTCTCCAGATTGAGGTCACGGGCCAGTTGTTGCATGCGCGGAATATGATCCTCGAATCCGGGGGCAGCACCGCCTGTTAAAAGGACCTTGAGAAAAAAGCCTTGATCTCGTAATGCACGGACAGCGCGCAAAAGATATTCCTGCCCTTTTCGAACAAATTTAATGCGACCGACAGTTCCCACGACAAAGTCTGTGGAAGAAAAACCGAATTTCCGGCGTGCCTCCACTCTCTCTTGGTCGGAAAGAGGAGGGAATTCGGCCAGGTCCAAACCATTATGGAGGACACAAACCTTAGGCGATTGGGTAAACTGACCCGCAATGGGTCGGGAAACGCAAATCACCTTTTTAGAAAAGGCTACAATATAGGCCGAGTAAGGACGCCAGAGGGCACCAAACTCCTGAAACCAGTCGCGAATATGCCATAGGTGGGGCACCCCTGCACACCACGCAGCTAAGGCGGAAGAGATAACAATACCGACGTTGGTATGAACAAGTTGAAAGTGCTCCCGCTTAATCAGGGCAGTAGTTTGAAACACGGAAAAGGGGAGCCCCAGCAAAAAAGGAAATATTCTCCAAGAAGAAAAAATGGGGCGAGTGATAACGCGAAGGGAGGGTTGGACGAAAACTCTGACGTGCATTTTCTCTAAAAGAAGCTGAAGAGGGCCAGAAATGGGCAAAAGAACAGAGGGGACAAATCTGTTTCGATCCAGACGCGAGACCAAGCGAAGTAAAGAACGACTCGCGCCATAAATATCCGCACTGTTATGGACAAGGAGTACGGGAATAGCGGAGGGCACATATCCTTCTTAGGGAGCAACAAGGGGAGTGCCAAGCCATGGAGTTTCGCGCTAGGCAGTCGATGGATTTGGCCTCAAAGTCTTCTTCATGTGCGGAATTGCGGGCGTAGTTTCGTCAAAAAGAATCGACCCTTCGCGGGTGGAGAAGATGACTGCCGAGATGGTTCATCGGGGTCCTGATGAAGGAGGAATCTGGGTAGCGGATGGGTGTACTCTCGGCCACCGAAGGCTTCGCATCATTGATTTGTCGGCATCAGGAGCCCAGCCCATGACGGATGAGGCGCAACGAATTGCCGTAGTTTTTAATGGAGAGATATTCAACTACCGCGAGCTGCGCGAGCAGTTGCAGGAGCGGGGGCACGCCTTTGTTGGGCGAAGCGATACAGAAGTCATTTTGCGTGGGTATCAAGAGTGGGGAGAGAAAGTCGTTTCTAAGCTGCTCGGGATGTTCGCCATTGGGCTCTGGGACGCGAAGGCAAAGAAGCTTCTCTTGGCGCGGGATCGATATGGCAAGAAACCCCTATTTTACTCTCATAAAGAAGAGGAGCTGAGCTTTGCCTCGGAGTTGGAGGCTCTGCTTGCAGCAGAGGGCGGTATACCAGAGATTTCGGAAGAGGGCTTTGCTAGTTATCTGCGCTATGGGTATGTGCCTGGAAGCGACACAGTCCTTCCTCAAGTGCTACAACTACGAGCCGGGCATCTACTCCAATGGCAGGCTGGAAAGTTTCAACAAACTACCTTCGGCGATGCTCCAGTATATCGATCGCGGGTTATGAAGGATGGGGAGTTTCTCCACCAACTCGACACGCGGTTGCAGGCGGCCGTTGAAGCGAGGCTGATCAGCGATGTGCCACTGGGATGTTTTTTAAGCGGCGGGATCGACTCCAGTCTTGTTGTGGCTTACGCAAGAAAGATCTACGGACCTAAGCTTAAAACCTTTACGGTTTCGTTCCCTGGGACCATGAGAGATGAGGGAGACTATGGAAGAAAAGTGGCAGAGATACTGGGGACCGACCACCACACGATCCAAATTGAAGCCCAAGACATGGAGAAACACTACATCGAGACCCTACAAAGATGTCCTGAACCTTTGGGAGATGACTCATTTTTGCCAACCTATTTTATCAGCCGCGCGACTCGCCGATATGTTACAGTGGCACTTTCTGGCGATGGAGGAGACGAGCTTTTCGGAGGTTATCCAAAATACCGCCAAATCCGCGTTGCAGCGGCCCTCCACCCTTTCGCCCAATTTATGCCCGCAGGACTACTTTCACTGCTACCTGACCGGTGGGCAAAGGCGGGCGAACTGGCCCAAGCCCCAGCAGAGTGGAGCCGCGCTCTTTGGCTTTCTTCTCTTTGGAAGGAGAGCGAACTCAAACTCGTTCTGGAAAAACCCTTAACCGCACGGAAGGGGCAAACATTTTTTAAAATAGAGTGGGAAAAGCATAAGAGGGCTTCGCTGGAGGAGCGATTTGCCATGACAGATGTCGCGACTTATTTGGAGGGATCGATTTTAAGAAAAGTAGATCGTGCCAGCATGGCGGCCAGCCTCGAAGTAAGAGCTCCGTTGCTAGATGAGCGGATTCTTGATCTCACGGTGACCGCCGGGGTCCGCGACACGGCACTGGGTAAACGAAAAGGGGCCCTCCGAACTCTACTCTCACGGCATCTTCCATTAGAAATATTTCGCGGAGCTAAAAGAGGTTTTGGACTTCCCATTGATGAGTGGTTCCGCGGGGGGTTGCGGGTAGCCCTAATGAAATATACCGATGCAGAGCGATTAAGGAAAGGAGGGTTGGTTGACCCGCAAGCAGTCGCACGAATTCGAGATGATCATCTTTCTGGACGACGCAATTATGGCCGAAAATTACATGCGCTAGTCGCCTGGGAAGTATGGAGAGAAAAAGCTGGGTTATAGGGGGCGCCGAGCAGTGATGGAGATGCCGCCGTGCGGGTGTCGTGGATCGACAATGAAACCTGCTTCCGTGAGCCACTGGGAGACCTTATCAAACTTCTGCGGGTGATCGTGGGCAGGAGAATACATGTCGAAGGTATCCAATCGAACCCATTGGCGGAAGTCGTGGTCGCTGAGAGGAACTTCTTGGAGATAAGCAGAAGACACGGGGAGTAGGCGCATAATTACCTTGCCGAGCCAGCCGCACTTTCGAGCCACACGGTTGATTGGCCAGCAGAAAGACTCCAACAGGTTGCAAAATCTTTCCACTTGGTCGCGAGTCAGCGACGTGGTCCAAGGGCGAAGAAGGTATTTAAACCCAATTGTGCCAAGATACGATTTCCAGTCCCGCTCGTAGATCCAAAACCCCAAATGGCCTCCTGGGCGCACCATGCGTGCTATATTCAAAATGGACTGTTTTGGGTCTGGCGTATGTTGCACCACGCCAATGCAGTAGACGAAATCAAAAGAGCCCGGGCGAAAAGGTAGCTCATAGATAGAGGCCTGCACTACATCAAGGTTCGCATGAGAACGAAGGTTTTTGTGGCAAGCCTCCACGGCTTGGCTTAGATCGACGGCAACCACATGGGCTCCTGTGCGCAAGACCACCTCGGAAAATCGCCCTGCGCCACAACCAACATCAAGCACGCGAGCTCCCAAAAGATCAGCCTTCGACCATTCGGTGATAGAAAAAAATCGATTCTCCGAAAATGTAGTGCCGTTTTTTGAATCCAGTTGGAGTTCGGCATACTTATTCCACTGATAACCAAACGAGCTGGCATAGTTGGAGGCTGGGACAAACCTTGGAATTCCGTGAAGAATAGGGAAAGAGTGGCCTGTACTGGCGACTAACGCGCCTTGCTCAATTTCTGAAGGGCTTGGCACAGGGGAAGCTAAAGTCAGGGGCTGCCCTGAGGTTGGGTCGACAAGATTTGCTATTAGGCGGGGATGCACTGCGAGGCAGACAAACAGAAAGGGAAGGGATGGGCAAGCATTCGTCCTTGCCTAGAGGGAGAGATCCCTCTCTGATTTTAGGATGGATCAAGTCGTTTTCGAGACGGTGTACCGCGGCCGGCAGAGAGGTTGGCATCATCTGGCTTATATGCGACTGGGGAAAGTATGGCTGACCTTAGAGCTCCTCCGACAAAGTGGAATGAACTTGGCGGAAAAGAAGATTTTTGACTATGGATTCGGTGCGGGGACACTGTTTCACTACCTGCCCAAGACGGCGAATCTCTTCGGGGTCGAGCAAGACCCGGAAGTGTGCAAGGAGGTGGCGGCAAGGATTAAGAAGAAGTGGTATGGGGAGGTGGATTTGGCTCCGATTGAGCTTGAGAGGTGGACGGAACACCGACTCCTGAAGCAGAAATACGATTTGATTATTTGCAGTCATGTTTTGGAGCATCTGCCAGAGCCAGAAAAGCTCTTGAAGGTGCTAGGGGAGTGCCTGAGCCCCACAGGTCGGATTGTGGGACTCGTTCCAATCCATGAGCGAGCGGAGAATCCGCACCACGTACAGAAGGTGAATGAGGAGGCTGTTCAGAGGTGGGCGAAAGGGAGCGCAGTGGTGGTCGAAAAGTATATGGAGGCGGACCCATGGCTTTACTGGCTCCAGCCAATTTATACGCACGATGGAGGGGGTTGGCATTTTGTGGCGCGAGGGATCAGTCTTGGGCTAGGCCTACTGGCTCGCCTTTCAGGCCCTAGAGGGTGGGCAAGATTGGGCCGGATCTTTGGAGCCTTGACAGGTTCGCTTCCTACTCAGGCAGCTTTTATTCTGAGAAAAAGATGAGATTTTCCATCGTTACCCCCAGCTTCAAGCAGCTCGACTACCTGGGGTGTTGCATCGCCTCTGTCGCGGATCAGGGGGTCTCAGTTGAGCATATCGTGCAGGATGCGGGGAGTCCTGGGATCGAGGGGTTTGCGGAGAAGATGGCCGAACAGCTTTTGGGAAGATATGGGGGAGAGCGGGCATCAAACCTGGAAATATTCGAACTTTTACACATTCGCACAGCCCACGGCTACACAATGCGAATTTTCAAGGAGAAGGATGAGGGGATGTACGACGCGATCAACAGGGGGCTGCAAAAGGCGACTGGGGAGGTTTGTGCTTACTTGAATTGCGATGAGCAGTATTTGCTGGGGACGCTACGTCGGGTGGCAGATAATTTCGGGCGCTCACCCAAGATCGACGTGCTATTTGGGGCAGCGATTGTAGTACGGCCTGATGGGAGTTATGTGTGCGACCGCAAGGTGATGAAGCCGACGAGACTTCACACGCTGGTCTCGGGAAATCTTTCGATCTTCACCAGTTCTACCTTTTTTCGCCGTAGTGCAGTGGTAGAGCGGGGGCTTTTCTTTGAGAGGCAGTGGAAGGTGGTGGGAGATGCGGTTTGGATTTTGGATTTGCTAGATCAGAGATTGAAGATGGGGGTTCTGCGTCAACCCTTGAGTGTGTTTACAGAAACAGGGTCGAACCTAAGCCTGCAAGACAAGGCGGGGGCGGAAAGAAAGCGCCTAGGGGAGCGTGCTTCTGGATGGGTGAGGATGGGAGGGTGGCTGATTTTAGTCGTGTATCGCCTTAAAAGATTTTTCGGGGGTGCCTACTGGATCCGGCCTCACTCGTACTGTATCTACACCGCGGCATCACCCTACGAGCGAGAAGGCTTCGTTGTAGAAAAACCAACCTACCGCTGGGTGATCCAGCCCAAGGGCAAATGAAGGTCGTTCACCTATGTAATTTACCATTGCCGGAAGGTCATCCAGATTGTGGCAAGATTCAGACGCATCCTGGTCGCTGGGTTTTGAATTTAGCGTTAGCGCAGAAAGCCCACACCAAAATTCAGCCTATCTTGGTTGTCCAAATTCCTGGAACCAAAGTTGATTATCAAGAAGAGGTAGAGGGCATCATGGTCCACTATTTAGCGGCACCGGATCGTTTTCGATCAACGACCCTCTTCTATTTTGATGCACGCCGAATTTCTGCCTATGTGCGAAAACTAAAACCCGACCTAGTTCATGCTCACGGAACAGAGGATGCCTACGCTTTGGCGGCTCAGGCGACGGGCCTGCCTTACGCACTCACAGTCCAAGGATGTTACTTTATTATTAACAGAGAACTGCCCCCAGGGCTATTTAGTCGAGGTCGGGTGGTGCAGGGAACGGAGTGGTTGGCCTTACGAAGGGCAAAACACGTCGTAGCAAAAAGTTCGTATGTAAAGAATGAGCTCAAGAAGAAGTTTCCGCATCTCTGTTTACATGAGATCCCCAACACATTTGATCCGAGGTTGCTGGAAATTACGATTCACCGACCACGTAGAATGGGGCATCTGGCCTTTGTTGGAACTATGGTAGAACGCAAGGGGGTGCATATCCTTCGCCAAGCACTTGAAATTATCCGAAGCGAATACCCTGAATCATTTTTGAAAATCCATCTCCATATCTTTGGCGACCGGCCCGATGCGCGTGCCGACTCCTACGAGGGCCGAGAAAAGCAGGCTTTAGGTGATTTATTAGGGAATCGGCTTATCCTGCATCAAACCATCCAAGGGACACAATTGGCACAAGAGCTTTCAACGATTCCTGTCCTAGTTGCCCCATCCCTTGAGGAGATGTTTGGAAACCAGGTCATTGAGGCAATCATGGTTGGAACCTGGCCGATCGTCACCGAACAAACCGCAATGGCCGAGAATGTGAAGGACGCGGGGTTTGGTTGTTGTGTAGCGCAAAAAGATCCAAAACAACTAGTGCGTACCGTTTTAAGTAAAGTATTTGAACCTCTGGTTCCTTCGGAAGCTACGAAAGCCCGCACCACTATTTTAGCTCGCATGGGGCCCGAGGTAGTAGCCCAAGGACATTTAAAGGTGTATCAAGAGATCGAAGGCAATCGGCAAGTGGCTTTCTTGAGGTAGCAAAAAGATCAACGAGTCCAGAGATCCCGAGATGGAAAACTTCTCCCAAAAGTTAGCCTAATTCCAAAGACACTTAGAAGGGCAAGCAATGAAAACCCGACTGCCACAACGGGAAATAATAAAAGAATTATTGTTACTCGTTGAAGAAAAAGGGTCTCCGAGGCAAAATTCCTATTCATCATTTTGCTCTGATTGAGCAGAGCTATTAATAGGAGATCGTGCTGCTCTTTCCATTCATCAAAAGAAGGCTTTACTGTGGTAGCCCGAAATTCCAATGCCTCTTTGTGGTTTCCATCCTTTGCCATAAGGAGTAATTCACTTGAGGTCAGTTTATAATTATCAAAAGATTGACTGAATTTGGCAGCGGAGAATTGATCCTGAGGGGATAACTGAAACAAGGCATTTAAAGAGTTATACGCAATCCAATATCGGCCTAAGAAAGTTGATCGGTTCACGTCTTCAAGATTAAGCTCGGCATTGTTAGACGATAAAAGTGCCGCCAGCGTGGAGCGATGGGCTTTGTAAAGATTGGTTTCCATTTCTAGGGTTAAATGAGAGTAATTTAAAAGAAACGTTTCACGGGAAAGTGCAATCTTCCCTAGATTTAGGACAGAATTATACTGAACAACGGATAAAAAAGTTATCGTCAAAAATAAGAAAATCGAAAGGCTCGCAAGCCCCCTTAAGGCGGCTTGATTGATTGGCTGTGAGGAGGGGCGGCTAAGAAGCCATGCTGAGAAGTAGGCTACCAGAGACTTGATCATGGCCGATCATTCGTATCTAGATAGTGTCCTATTACGACCAAGGCCCAGAGTTTGGGCCAAGCGAACTGTTTCTTTTCCCACCTCTGCCATATCATTTCTGTCTGTCGAAGATTGAGAGCAAGATGTCCTTGAGCAAGTTCTAGCCCTTGTCGGCAAAAGTCTCGAAGGGGCCGACGCATCCAAGAATCCATGGGAAAGGAAAAGCCCATCTTCGGCCTGTTCCATGACTTTTCTGGCAAAAGGTCTTTAGCAGCCCTAAGCAGAAGGCTTTTTGGGAAGCGCGGATCATATTTGACTTCAGCAGAAAGTCTCAAAACTTCGTCTACGAGTGGAGTATCTAAAAATGGAACCCGTAGCTCAAGTGAGTGAACCATACTCATAGAGTCTGAGTCCCGGAGCAGCATATCTCGCAGATAACAGGAAATCTCACCCCAACTAACTTCGGCCATAGCATCAGTGAGAAAAGGCGAGGGGTCGGATTCAAAAAGGGGCACATCCATGCCTAGATTTTTGAGGTCGTTGCCAGTCCAGACACGGCGCCACCACCAGGCAAGGGCTTGGCCGGACTTCTCCTCTGGAATATCGCTCAAATGATGAAATCCCCGGCGAAACAGATTGACTCCCTGGCGTGCCCACTTTGGGGTGGCAGCGAGAAGACGAATAAGGGAAAAATCTCGAAAAATAGGGTAACCGCCAAACAATTCGTCCGCGCCTAGGCCGGATAGGACCACTTTGAACCCGGCACGCGAAGCTTCCTGGCTGACCATAAAGGTGTTGATTCCATCAATCGTGGGCAGATCCATAGCTCGAACCGCTTTTTCCATAACCTGGATTTTCTCCGATTCAAAAAGTTCGACGTGGTGGTGGGTCGAGCCGATAAGTTTGGCAACCTCTTTTGCGTATAAACTTTCATCGAAGGACGCCTCGGAAAAGCCAACAGAAAAGGTAGTCAGCTCCTTTGCGTTTGATTCACGTCTTGCTAAAGTCGCAATGATAGTAGAGTCCATTCCGCCACTTAAAAAGCACGCCACTGGGACATCGGAAAGCAAGTGGGATTGAACGGCATCCTCGATTAAGGAGCGAATTCGCCAGACAACTTGGCCCTTTGCAGGATCCCTCTCGCAAGTAGGCAGAATGGAACTAGTCTCTAAGGACGGCCAAAATTGCTTGGTGAAGATTTCGTATTCTTGGGGATCAATTCGCGCCCAGTGACCTGCAGGGAACTCAAAAATATTCTTATAAATCAGATGACGATGAGGGCAACAGCCACGAAGCAGATAACCGGACAACCCGTGCGCATCAAGCCCTCGATCCGTGTAAGGAAGTAAGGCCCTAACTTCCGAAGAGAAAAGAAATTGATCTTTACGATCACGCCCCCAGTAAAGCGGTTTGATACCAAAAGGATCCCGCGCCAAAATTAGATTTTGAGAGGATCGCTGATATATGGCCAACGCAAACATCCCGCGGAGGCGGGCGAAAATCTCGGATCCCCAGACGCCAAATCCTCTCAAAATAGTTTCTGTGTCGCTACTTCCTAGGAACTCGATGCCTTTCGAAGTAAGTTCTCGGCGCAGTTCAGGGGAGTTATATATCTCGCCATTAAATGAGATTACATTGCCTGTATTATCATCCTTCATCGGTTGGGATCCTGTCTCTGAGAGATCGACGATGGCCAAGCGTCGATGACCGAGCCCGAACAGTCCATCCGCAGAAACCCATTTTCCATGGGCGTCAGGGCCTCGATGTTTAAGGGAGACCAAACCGGAATCTAAAAAAACTCCCGACCCCCCTTTTGCTCCACAGAAACCAAAAATCCCACACATTAGGAGCTATTGAGCCTCACGACAGGGGGATGGGTTGTGGTCGACACAGCTTACCCAAAAAAACATGCCGTAACGCACGAAGGATTGTATTTGAGAAAATGGAGTGTGTAAAGTTTTCAGCTACCAATCTTCGTGCCCGTTCGCCCATCTGGCGGCATTTTTCACGATTTTTAAATAAATATTCAAGCCGAGCTGAAATGATGTGGGGGTCCGGCGGGATTAAATACCCGGTCTCTTCATGGCGAATACAGTCCTGTTGGCCACCCTCATCGCAGGCGATCGACGGAAGTCCGTGGCATGCTGCCTCTAAGTAAGCTAAACCCAGACCCTCTCCGCTCCAAATTTGATGATCGCTCTTGACCACAAAACTGGGCATGACGTGAACCGAGGACCTTGCAAAAAATTCACACACCTTGTCGTCCGATAAAAATCCGTGAAAGAAAACCTGCGATAAAATACCAAAATCCGAAGCAAGCCTCCTAAGGCGAATCTCATCTGGGCCGGTTCCGATAATATGATAATTGATAACTATGCCTCGCCCTTTCAAGATCGAAAGTGCTTCCAAAACAAGATCGTGGCCTTTGTAACGCTCGGATCCAGCTAAGCGGGCAAGCGTCAAAATTTCAAAAGGGGCCGAACTTGGTCGATAATGAAAAGCGGGCTCCCAAAAAGGAGCTAAAGGCACCACCGTGACATCGGCATTCGGGAAGTTTTCATGAATACGGGCTGCAGTATAATGACTGCTTGAAAGGATTTTATTGGCACGATCCAAATTGGGGGCTATCTGCTTTCCGAAATTGCCCCAAACATCAATTCCGTGAGCCCACACAATTGTCTTTGGCCATTTTGAAAGTGGCCAATGCTCCGCAAAAAAATTGAAAATCTGCGGATGCATAAAAAAGAAAACGGTATCATGTTCGATCATGCCATTTGCAAATGCCCGGACGCAGCGAGCCAAAATCTTGTAGCGGGGAAAAAAAAGAGTTTTAAGGACAATTGAAGGATCTTTACGAAGAGTATCCAGTACTTGACGACTGACTTCTTGGACACCTCCATTGCGGGAAAACCCCCAACTTATCAAAACCACTGTTTGCTTTCTCAAGTGGCTCTTTGCAGACAATTATCTGCCACTATAGATTTGATAAGAAAAAAGAAATGGTTTTTGCCCGCATGCATTGCGATAAATATTCCAAAAGAAAGAAATGTTTTGTTGCCAATAAGCTCAGACAATAGTCGATTATTAGATCGCACAAAGAATTGCATGGAATCTATGATATCAGCTCTATAGGCTCATAAAGCCAAGTCCTGATTATTCCTGGATGCACGCTGCGACCTAAATCAGTTCCTGGCACCTCTAACACGAGGGTGAGCCTATCAGTTGGTATGTCGAAAGGGGCCTTGTCCAAATAAACACCAGAATCTTTGTAGACTCGGATATCTGCGCCATGAACTTTATCAAGGTTTGCTCGCATTAAGTTTGAGTCCAGAGGAAGATGCTCGGTAATTAAAACCCACCGATACTGAGAGACCTTAGCTAATACAGCAGCAATTTGTTTATTGGAAAGATGCTGGAATACTTGGCGAAGAAAACAAACATCACCTGTTGGAAGTGCATCCTGAGCGGCATCGGCATATTGAAACATAACATTTCTGCTGCCAAACAGTCGTTGATTGCGATCTATTAATGGCTTAACTACATCAAGTCCAATATAAGATCCCGAAAATGGAACTAGTTGGCGACCTATCCGAAAATCCCCACATCCTATATCTACAAATCTCCCTCCATGAAAACCCTTCTGATTAGCAAGCATTTTGAAAGCGGAAATATAAGCTTCAACATGTTTGGTTTGGGTGGTGCCTAGCCCTGAATCAAAATCTTCTCCCTTCTCGGAAGCACCCCATTTGCGCTGACGGTATATCTCGGTAAAAACATCTTCTGTGGATGTAAAGCGCCGCTTCGCTTTGCAAGCAGCATCAAGGGTTAACGCCTTAAAGTATGCCAGCCGTTGTCTTAAAAGCCGGAGTAGTACAAGTGGCATACAAGCCCATTTCTAAGGCCAAAGAAAACTATTATCAAACAAGAACTCTTTAGTTCGAGGAAAGGGTCTAATATTCAACATATTTACGCAGGAAAATCAAGCAACGTTGAAGCATCAGTAAAGACAATCATAAAAAAGTTAATGCATGGAATCAAAAATTCTGCATGTAGGCACGAAAGGATCACTCCTGCCAATTAATGGGACAAATGTAGAAAAAAAAACAATTGTGGTGCCGCAGCTATGCCAGGATATGAACCCAAAAATGTATTGGAGTGGATAAAAATGTGAAGCTATGCAAATGATAAAATCATTTATCGATGGGCACCTTGTAATTTAAGCAAAAAAAGATTCTTTAGAAAGAAAAGCTCTTTGCGGAGATCGATAAAAACAAAATAAAATCCAATCAGCAAAAGAAAAATGCCGGAAACAATTCCAAAAAACGAAAAGTGAAACCATGAAAAAAGAAAAGTATAAAAACAAGAAAAACATAGAAGCAAAAGAAGTCGCACAAGAAGTGGCAAACCAAGGTTTCGGGATAGATGCCGTTCCCGACAAAAACGAAAGTATGAATAGATAAGATAAGGCATCGAAAAAGTTAGATTTGAAAAAAACATTAAGGGAGCAATTATAGGCAGACCAAAGCGAGGCACGAGGAAGCAAGATGATAAAATGAAGAAAGCAGCTTCTAAATGAGCAATATATCGAAGCTCTTTAAAGCGAAGCTCCATCCCAAACAAATGTATTAATGAAAAACAAAAAGCGTTACAAACCAAGATTCCAGCTAAGGCCGTGTTGCTACTACTGGGCCAGCAAACCTTTCCAGCCGACCATAATTCAACAAACAGCGAGTTGCCTATAATTAGCAAACCGCCGAAGATCGCCGCACAATAACCTAAAACCTTCGAAATCTGTGCTAAGCGTAGTTCTGCCATGGCTGTGAGTCCCTCGACATAAAGGGACATGAGTGGTGGGCCAGCCATAAAGGCGGCTTTGGAAAGCATTTCGCGTCCGAAATAAAACAGTTTTGAGCCTATGATCCAAGCGGCGACTGAATCAAGGCTGGCGAAACGGGCTAACAGGAAACTCTGGCTCGTGTATAAAAGCCTGTTGCCTAACCCGACTAAAAATATATCCCATCCAATTTCCCAAACGGCAAGAATCTGTTTTTTCGCCGGGAAAAAGTATTCGCGTTTCTTTGGGAGGAGACCGGATTTCGACGCCATCACAATTTGGATAAAGCAGATCAGTACGCTTTCGGCAAGCGAAGCCACGATGTAGGCACTTAGCCCAAGACCAGATGTAAGGCCGACAAGTAAAACTAGAAGGGAAGCGAATGAGCCAAGCGCGGTGGAAATATTGATCCACTCGTAACGGCCTTGGGCGACAAAAGCATACGTAACTGTTTTTAAAGGAAAGAAAACAGAAATAATCGATGTCTGGCATATCATTAGTCGGGTGAAGTCCGAGCGGATATCTGCGGGAATATCAAGAATAGTTGGGCCGAAGAAAGCAAATCCGACTCCGATGATAAAAACAACAACAGCCTGGCCCATGAAACTGATTAATCCTGCGAAGAAAATCTGGCCATATTGCGTTGAAGGACGTGATTGAAGGTGCTCCATTAAAAGCCTACCGACAGCGCTCGACACTCCTAAGTCGCCCAGCAGGAGATAGCCGGATACTTGGACAATCAGTCCCCAGACGGCAAAACTTGCGGTGGAGATAAATGAAAGAGCCAGTGGAACGGAAGCTAAAATACACAGAGAGGTGATGATCGTGGCGCCATAGCCGGTTATAATGGACCGGAAATAGCGCTCAGTTCTTTGCATAAATATCTAAAAAAACTATTGAGTGATTGAAGTCGATTTAGCAAGATCAGGTTTCCCCTTATCAAGATCCATTTTGGGGTTGAGCGACGCAAGCAATGAGAGACCTATGCCGTAAACCCACCACTCTTCCATAGGGCTGGTGGCGGTATGCCCGCCAGTTGTGGATAAAAGGATAAATCTCACTACAAAACAAAGCTGGAAGAGTGAAAAGGCGTAGCACCATCCCTGATTGCGGGATCTGACCACTAAAAGAGTGTAAAGGATGAGGAGAAGTAGATTGAAAAACCCGTAGAAGATGGCTGCAGGAATGCCGATATCAGCTGAAATACCCAACCATTTATGGTGCCAAGAGCTACCCGCAGCGAGCGCGTCCATCTCCTTTACGTTTATCCCTGTATTCGTCTGAATAAGCGCCACCATCTCTTTGAGGTCGATCGAGAGGCCTCTACCCGTTAAGGGTTTGTCTTTAATGATTTCCCAAGCTTTTTCATTCATCAATGAGCGGAAAATGTCTTGCTCTTTTTTGTCCAGCCCAGTGGTGCTGGACAAAACACGCTCATCCCATTGCCCAGGGAGGTTGACCAGTGTCCTTTGGGCGGCGAGCGGAAGGACGAAAAGGCGGCCTTGTCCCAGCACGGCTACAGAGAGAAGCACAGTGGCTAGGAAACCTCCCAACAGTAGAAATAAGTACTCTTTACGGGCTAACGCGATGATTAAGGGGAAGAGAAACATCATGGCCATGGCGGCGCGCTTGCCACTGAGGGCAGTAAAAACGAGACAGAGGATCAAGCAGGGGATAGACCAGAAAAGGTTCCGCACAGAAAACAGGCGTTGGAAGGGCATGCTGACTAAAATGAATGTGTAGACAGGCAAGGTGACCTGAGAAAGGACTTGGTGCCAAGTATAGAAACCCTCTTCCTCGGCAAAGGCGGTTGGAGCGGTGGTAAGCCAGGTAAAGGCTGGGAACAGGAAGTAGCAGAGAACTTGCCAGCCTGCAGTGATAAGATTGCCGATAAGGCAGGCAATAAGGATGAACTTAAGATGGCGCTCCTTGGGGACAATACTGCTAAGGATCAGAAATGCAAAAAAAGCCAAAAGAATCTGAACGTAGAAGCGGGCTCCGCCGCTATTCGAGCCAAAGGCCCAAAGGCCGACGGGATGGAGGGTGTAGCTGAGAGCCACACAGGCTAGGTAGAAAAAGATAGGCCAAGACCAGATGGGGCGGAGTTTGATGGGCTGGTTATGCATGGCAATACGAAGAATAAAAAGGAGTGTAGCCACCGCGACAGCCAACTCTTGAGAACTGATTTGGCGAAAACCGAGGGGGATGGTGGGGAGATTGAGAGAGAGGCCGACAGGGATGATAAGCCAGAAGTTTTCCTTCAAGTTTATAACAAAGATACCGCCGCAGATGGCTGCAAATATAAGAATGAGTGTGCGTGTATTGCCCGCAGCGGTCTCTGTGGCGGCGTAAATAGCTAGCGCACATCCACCCAAGAAAATGCCGAATGCGGTTATTTTCTGTAGGGTAAGCGCTTGCAAATTCACAGTCCCTCTTAACATATCCCCGACAAAGGGGCGAATGCTGAATTCTAAGAAGAAAACGAGGGATTGGAGCGAAAAATATTGAGGCAGGAAATGCCGCCAACTTAAGCGCCCCATAAGCAGCAACTAGGGAGAGGGTAATTCTTTAATGACGATGTCGTCCGACCAATAAATTGCATGCCACAAAAGAGTTTGAGTCGCTAGTTTGATTGGGAGCGGCTTCCTCCTCGTGCTGTTTACCCTTGTGCTCGCCACTTGTTCTGCATGTAGGAGCGGGACCTAAATCTACGAAGGAAACGGAAGAAGTCCCGCCGTTGACATAATGTAGTGATTTTTGCACTCATTGAAGGGGAAGTTGATGGCTACGTTTTTGTTCGACACCAATCTCTACGGGTCGAACTAGTGTGCGAGAAGCCATATATTGGGCGACAAAAAGAAATTGTGCATGGGCCATTCGGCAAATCGAAAAAATCTCAATACTTTTTGAAAAATAAAGCCGAGGTGGGTTAAAACAACTTCAAGTCTTGCTCGACAAAGAAGGCGAAAAGAGGAAGGGCGCAACCCAGTCTATTCGAGCGTGATTTGTTTTCGCGTGTGGTCACCGAATTAATCCGCTGGGCGGTTGATTCCCAGTGAGCTTAGAAAAAAACTTCCAAAGACCACCTGGACCCCAAGAGTCAGAAGGGTAACGGCAGGAACCACCTGTCGCACGCTGGAGACCGGATCCAAGGCCCCAAAGCCAGCGCTCTTCCATTTTAAGGATGCGAACAGGAGCAGTAAAAAACCTGTCAATGCAAGACACATCCCCGTTATCACGCCCTTTTCCAGAGTGATCCTGCGTAGCCATACACGCAGCTGCGGCTGATCCGGAAGAAATCCTTGGGTAAAGCCATAAATCCGAAGAAATACTGCGGAATAAAGCAATTGAAAGCCGACCAAAAGCATCATGGCGGCAACCAGCATTGAGTTAATATCCAAGACAACTGGCCCCAGCGAAAGGGGCTGAAAAGCGAGCAGGGAAAGAAACAAGCCTCCGACGGCCCCCAGGGAAATTCCTGGAATTAAAAAAAGCCAGCGCGGCGAGAACAGCATCATAAAGCGAAGGTGCCGCCAACCGTCCCGCCAGCTGCGGAGGTGTGGGGGGCGGGATCGTCCATCGGGATGGAGGGTGATGGGAACCTCGGTGATCTTCATGCCTTGCAAAGTCGCCTTAATCACCATTTCGGAGGCGAGTTCCATCCCAGTTGTCCGAAGATCCATTTTTAAGTAAGCGGCCTTAGTGAAGCCACGGAGGCCGCAGTGAAAATCGGTTACAGGACATTTAAAAAAAAGACGACCGATAAAACTCAAAACGGGGTTTCCGATCCATCGGTGCTTCCAAGGCATAGCTCCTGGTAGAATAGTGCCCCCTCCCCAAGGCATCCGGCATCCCATGACAAGATCGTATCCAGCTTGTAATTTTTCAACAAACGGACTCACCTTGGAAAAGTCATAAGAATCGTCGGAATCGGCCATGATGATGAATTTGCCAGCGGCAGCTTCAATCCCGCCACGGAGGGCATGGCCGTACCCCTTTTGAGCAATATCCACCACCCTGGCGCCAAGGCTGCGGGCGAGCTCCTGCGATCCGTCATTGCTGCCATTGTCGGCGATCAGAACCTCCCCTTGGATGGCAAGACTAGTGAGAGATTGTTGAGCTTTACGGATGCAAGAGGCGAGGGTCTCGGCCTCGTTCAGGCAGGGCATAAGAATGGTGCAAAAGGGAGCAGATTTATTCATTGAGATAATAAAAGTAGCAATCCGATTTAGTTTTGAACAGTACGAGTGTTGAGTGTAGGGCTACGGCTTGCGGGTAATTGGAACTAGCTGGATCGTTGAGCCAGTACCGTTCCTGCGGGCTAAGCGAAAATGGTAAAGTTGAATGGTGCGGGAATCTGAAGCGCAGGCTGAGGATTGCGTTGCTTGATGGCGACCAGTGAAACGCCAGTATAAATTTCTAAGATAAATAGAAAAAGGAACTTCAACCCCTGCTGGCGGCAATTCGAATGACCGGGGGCGGACGGATTGAAGTAGCTGTTCGAGGGGGAGGTCGATGGGCTGGCAGGGGGTGCGAAAAAAAAGAACATCCAGTGAAAGTGCGTGAAATTGATCGAGAAGCTCGAAGAGTTGAGCTTGGGTACCAATGCTGGATCGGACAATGCGGTCGGCTTTTTGGCGAGCCACATACAAGCCAGCTACGTTCCACGAGGCAAGAGGAGGAGCTTGGTCGATCATATTTGTTGCGATGAGTTCTTCTGGGGCTGATTCCTTAGAGAATAAGTCGGCAAGAAAACTCGTCTCTGTGGAAAGTTTTGGGGAGGTGGACTGAAGCTGAGCGTACAAAATGCCACCTAAAGCCAAAACAGACAGAAGTGGATAGGCAAGTCTTGTTCTCCAGAAAACGGGTAAGGAAGATAAAAAATAACAAGAGGCGAGGGTGCAGGGAAAAATAAGATATTCATAAGGCCATATCTCCGTAAAAAAGAAGCCTCGGAGTGCGACAAGTGCGGCAAAAAAAATGGGCAGGTAAACGAGGGCTGCCATCTCCACGGGACGGGCAGTACGTCGCCAGAACATTAAGACAAACCCAATAAAACTGGGAAGAAGAAGTGATGGAGAAAGAGACAGAGTGATTCGAGAACAAACGGATTTGAGTAAGACGACAAAGGGCAGAGTGTTCCCACCTTGTTTGGAGATGTATCTGCCTAGATCATCCCAATCGGTAATATAGGAAAGGATTTGTGCGGCGAAAAAGAGGACGGTCAGAGCTCCTCCAAGAAAGAGGGCCTGGAAGAGAGGCCAGTAGGGATGGATTGAGATGCGTCGGTTCCAACCTATCCCGAGTGTTGCAACGGTTAGGGAGCCTAAAATCGTCCAGGACAACCAATCTATCTGACCAGCGATAAGACAGAGCAACCCCAAGAGCCAGGCTCGACGTAATATAGTAAGATGGTCAGATAGGAGCAGGTAGGCTCCCGCCGGCCAAAGAAACGATGCAAGCGGGCCTACACAGGGGTCCACATCAAATATTATGCTACTTGGCGCGACTGTAAAAAGAAACGCTCCGAAAACAGCGGCATCTTCGGGGTAAAGTTTTCTTAAGGTAAATAAGGTGAGGAAACACGCTAGGAGGCCCAAAGCACTATTTAAAAACAGGATGCCCCATTCTCCGAATCCTTGGTAAATAAGCATATTAACCCAGTGGATGGGGGCTGGGTGATTGACATAATTAAATTTCTCTGGATGGGAAACTACCCCCGTCAGATAGTGGATATCTAAAAGAGCGCCTCTACGCTCAAAAAAACCGTATTCGCTGAGTTTTTTGGCCTCGAAGACTTCCCAGTATGACCAAGGCTGGGCGTAAAGAAGAGGGAACGCGCGAGTGCAAACAAAGAGAATCGTCAGCAAGCAAAAAGCAAAAATCCAAGGGCGCTTGGTTATAAATGGCTTCACTATAGGTCTCGAAAAAGCTGGCTTTGAAAATAGAGAAAGAGCACGTGGCTGATATTAGTAGTTACGAGTATCACAGCAATCTTCGGCTGGGGCGAAATTTGTGAGGGGAGCGACCCACAGAAGTTGCTGCGAGATTAAGGGGATTTCCAGATTCTGGCGTAGGTCTAAACGGCCGAAATAAATATAAAAACAGCAACTTCTTCAGCTAGGTATGGCTTAGTTGGACTCATCAAGAATTCCGAGGCTCCAAATCGGCATAGGCTTTCTGGATTCGGCTTTCTAGTCTTTCGAGGCTAAAATAGTGGTTTGCGCGTGTGCGCGCAGCTTCACTCATTTGTTGCCACTTGTCTGGGGAACTAAAAAGACCTTCGACGGCATCAGCGATCTCTATGACAGCCCTTTGGGGGGATTCCACCGAAACTGCGTACCCACAAGCCGGGGTTACCTGAGAAGCCGGGCCCCCGACGTTTAAGCACACCACTGGGCGCCCGCAAGCAAGCGCTTCCAAGCAGACGTTGCCAAATGATTCATGCAGTGCCGGATGTAAAAGCACATGAGCCCGAGCCATTTCCTTGTCGAGCACCTCCTCGTTCGTCATGCGGCCAGCGAGCAAAACGCATGACGAAAGATTCAATTTCCTAATTAGAGTGAGGAGATTGTTTTCGAAGGGGCCCCAGCCAACAATGCGATACTCAAAAGAAACTCCACGGCGCTTAAGTTCTGCACATGCCTGAATGCCATATTGAAAGCCCTTCCAATAGACCAGCCGGCCGATGCTCAGCATGCGGATCGGCGGAGGCATTGGCGGTGGAGGAGTCTTCCCCAGTTCTCCAAGTCGGTTGCTAGAAAAACATATTTGTGGGAGCTCTTCTACTTTCTGGACCCCGTGTCCGCGGAGCTTTAGGGCAGTGTCCCTGTTCATCGCAAAACAAATGGAGGCCTTCCGTAATGTGCGATTCAGCAAAGGATCGAGACGACAAAGATGGGCAGAGAGTTCACGGGCCTGATTGGCGCACTTTGCCCGGATCGGCAGGTCGCCCGCAAAAGACAGTGGAGTATTTCCGCCAGATCCGACAGGTCCCCAAATAAGCGGGGGCTCCAAACGCGAAATGGAGGATCCAACCCAGTAACGGCTTAGAGTAACATGATGAATTAAATCAAATCTGATTTCACGATGGAGCTTAAGGGCTGGCGTGAGCAACTGTCTTTGCCAAAGCCAGTAGTGAAGATTAATGAGCTTCCAGCCAAACAATTTAGGAAAGCCTAGAGGCCAAAAGGGAACGGCTCGAATTCGGAGTTCAGGATGATTTTCCAAATAAGCTCGGGTTCTTTCGACGGGTCCAGGAAATCCACCCGTCAGAACAGTGACGTGGTGCTGACGAGCGGCGATATTTGCAAACCGCCAGGCCGCACCTGGTTCGGATGTTTCACATGGTTCGAAAGCGAATGCAGTTAACAGAATTTTCAATGATGCTCAGTTCTATGGTTAAAGATTTTGGGCAGATGCTCGCGAGGAAAGGCAAATAAGTTTCCTCGGCTTGTATCTTCAAGGAACCCCCTTGCAAGATTTACAGATCCAATGGCATAGCCGTGCTGGCGGAGAAGATTGGCGCTCTCAGTACCGCCAGACTCATTCTCAAAAAGAAAAGTAGGGCGCCACTTTTCTATTGTAGTCACCATGCCCATCAATGCCATTGGCTCCCCTCCCTCAATATCCATTTTTACCCAATCCACTTTTGATATTGAATTTACACGGACAAAATCATCAATCGTAGTCAACGGAACCTCGTGAACTTCCCCGTGCAAAACTGTGTGCCCGACGCTCGCGGAACTACCTCTTCCAGAAACAACGAGGCTGACATGTCCAGTGCGATTTCCGGCAGCCTTTGGGACGATGATCACATTTTTTACTTGGTTAAGATATATAGACCGATGCAATCTCTGCCTTGTCCTAGCTAACGGCTCGAAGGCAAACACGGTTCCGTATTCCCCAACGGCTTTTCCTGCTCGTATCGAATAAGTGCCGATATTGGCCCCCAGATCGATAACGGTGTCGCCCAGTTTTAAGAGTGCCAGGAACGTCCGCAACTCTGGCTCGTAATCCAAACCAGACAATGCGCACCAAACGCCTTCTCCAGCACGCAAACCACAAACTAATTTGATGCCATCAACTTTAAGAGCTACATCTTTACTGCCCGCCAACACGTGTAAAATTAGTTTTAAACCTGACAACCAACGGGAAGGTGTTTTAAGGATATAAAGAAGAACTTGTGAAAATCTCATATACAAAAATCCCGTAAAGTTGCTTGGAGTATGATTATAATATCTAACACACTAAAACTAAAGTGGGAATAATCTGCTAAAGCAAGTAAATCATAAGCAGGCGTAGTATTGGCTTCGATAGGCCAGCAATGGTCAAGTGTAAGCTTTCCCTAATTTTTGAGGTCACAAAAGACCTGAGGGTTTGAAACAAAAAGCCAAGGAAGCACTTTTCTTGAATCAAAAAGATAAGGTAAAATTCAGGGTATAATTAATCTTCAAATACTCGGGACGTTTCGAGATTTATTATTTTCTTATAAATGCGTAGACAACAAAGCGTTCATTCATATGTATTTCTAAAATTTCTTTTGGATTAGATAACGAGATTGAGCTCGGAGGTGGCGGAGGGGGACCTTTAAATTTCTTTCGAAGAGTTTCGATTGGTGAGACGGTTGGCTGGGGATTCGTCACGATGAGGTATTTTGATGTTTTTAGGCTACGCTCTCTTTCCCATGCGGGGGTTGATCGTGTCCAGATCCAAGTCCTCTTCCCGGTTAGATGGGAGAGCAACGGCTGGTGCTCGTAGTCCATGACGGCTGCTGCATGACGTGGTTGGTAGAGGATGATGTCGTCGCAATCTGTGTTAGTTCTGATCCATTGAGCCACCTCAACGGTGACATGGTCGGGCCTCGATAAGTAGAGGCATCCTGCGAAACTGGAGATAACTAGGGTCGCAACCAGGAACGATCGCCCAAGCAGGGCGAAACGAACGCGGAAACCCTCTGCCTGACAAACTCCAACGCCAAAAGCTGCGGAAAAAACAATTAAGTTTGGCAGGTTGTAATAACTTTGAGCGGCGGCGCCTTTTGCCCAGAGCAGCCAGCTAGCAAGTAGGCTAGCCAACAGATAAAGCCATGTTCGCGAATGTAGGAAATCATTTCTCGCATGCCAAAACTCCCAAAATCCTACAGCCGCAAAAGGCGCAACCAGCGCGGGCAAGATAAAGGCGAGGTTGTATCCTATTAACGGAGACCAAAATCTGGAACTCAAACGCGATATGTCTGGCTGAACGAAGCCGGTAAGATTCTCTCGCCCAGTCCAATATGGGAAATATGTCGTGTTGACGCTTTGGATGAATTGGGACCAAGCCAGTAAAGAAGCAACGATGATAAGGCCCCCCATGATTAAGATTGGATTTAGCAACGCGCGCCAGCCCCCACGGTCCACAAGAACCAAAATTAAAAAAATACCGAGATGGGCAAAGGAGGGTAGCTTTATCAGCAGACCGAGTCCGGCAACAAGCACCAGCGCAGCGGCAGTTGCTGAAGAGGGTTTGCAGGAATGACGGATTATAAGAAGTATGAAAGTAATGCTAAGCAGCTGAACCAAGGTTTCTGGCATAAAGGCGGTGGAGAGGTACCAGCTCATGGGAGCTAAAACAAAAAGTAGATTTGCCCAGAAATGCGCATCTTTGGGCAGAGCTTGCGACCAAAGTTTTTGCAGCAACCAGAAGCCTAGAATCCAAAAAATTAATGAAACCGATCGCCCTGCTACATCCAATGAGAGGCCAGGTATTTTCGCCAAAGCCAAAACACAGAGGTTGTACACTGGCAGCTCCTGAACAAGGCGTGCGCTCAGATCTCCACGCCAAGGTGCGATGGGATCTAGGCGTAGTTTACCACCATCAATCATTCCCGCGGTTAAGGTTGCAGTTTGAGCGTTGCGGTGCCCTTCGTCGATGGGATGGCAGAGGCTGGGAAGTCGAATTGCCACTCCCAAAAGGAGAAGCAGTAAAAAAGAATTTCGAGCTACAAGAGTATATTTCAAGAAGGAGCAGGATTTTTTCGATAATCCCCCCTGCTGAAGTATTTTTCCAGCCAGAGGTAGAGAACGATAAAGAGGTAGCGACTTCCCATTTCCCTGATCTTCAGTTTCGCAATTCCGTGGCGACGATTTCGCCAAGTAATAGGGATAACCGCAAAGTAGTAGCCGCGAATTATAGCTTTGAGGGGGAGTTCTACTGTGAGGTTGAAGTGGGGAGAGAGAAAAGGCCGGAGGCCATCCAAGCAGGTTTTGCGGTAAGCCTTGAATGCATTGGTTGTATCATTCAGGCCGTGGCGAAAGAGTATGCGGATGAAAGTATTGGCCAATCGGTTAACCCCCCACTTAATGGGCGGGTAGTCGATCGTTCCGCCACCCTTCATAAACCGACTGCCAAAAACACAATCGTATCCGTCGTTGAGCTTGCTCCAGTACCGAACCACATCCCGACAGTCGTCCGACTCATCCGCCATCATAATAACAGCAGCATCTCCACTCATCGCGTCTAGACCGCGAACGATGGCGCGACCAAAGCCATGAGGTGCGGGATTTTGTATGGGCCGAAGATACGGGCTAGTGGCGGCAATTTCTTGGAGAATAGGCCAGGTTCGGTCGGTGCTGCCATCGTCGACGAAAATAATTTCATGGGGGACTTTTTTGAGCTCAAGTTCGAGGTGGAGATGGTGGACCGTGGAGGCAATACAACCCTCTTCGTCCCTTGCGGGGATTACAATTGAAAGTTTCTGCAAAAGTGTGCTTGAGGCTTTATCCATCAGATATCTCCGAGAAGATTGTCTCCAAGGAAGTTTTATGATGCCAGTTCCAAAGCTTGGCGGCACGGGTGGAATCGAGAATGACCCACGGCAGATCGTAAGGACGGGGGTGGGGATCGCAGCCAACTTCGTGCGGACCAAATCGGGCACGACACCAGTCACTCAACTGCGACAAAGAGATAGAATTCTTGGTGCCACCAGAAAAGTTACAGATACGCACATCGATCCCATCCCTTGAATCGGAGGGCTTGTGGCCTTGAAGCTGTTTTTGGAGGAGGGGAATCAAGTCTCGTGGATGAAGGCAGTCACGGACCTGAAAGCCACGGCCATCGAAGCCGATATACTTTAGTGGCCTCTTTTCCTTCCAAGAACGAATCCAAAAAGAGAAAATTCCCTGATCGGCTCGACCGAACTGGCCAGCACCGGCCAAAACACCGCAGCGATTGATCCAAACAGGAAACCCGAAAGCTTCGGCGTACTCCAGCGCAAGAAGTTCTGAGCATCGCTTCGAGGTTCCGTAGAGGGATGCGGGCGGCGTTGTGGGGAAGATTTCGGAAATCCCTTTTTCGGTCAGGCCGATTTCCGGGCGAAAGGATTTTGGGCGAAAAGCGCCTTGGACCGACTCGACTGGCAAGGAAGTGAGGGGAGGGATGGAGTAGACACGGCTTGTACTCATAAGAATGAATCCGGCGCTGTGCTGCTTGCAAAACTCAAGCATCTGAATGGTTCCGATTAAATTGTGATCCAGCAAATCCATGGAGGACATCTTTCCACTAGTACCCGCAAGGACACTCGGTTCGGCGGCGCAGTCGATGACCCAGTCTGCCTTTGGAATTTTGGCAAGATCTGCAGGACGCCGGATGTCGCCCTCCACCATATTAACGCCTAGGGATTTGAGAGAGGGGAGATTTGCGCGACTGCCTTCCCTCAAAAAGTTGTCCAAACCCCAGACTTCGATTCCGGGAAGAACGGACGGCAACTCTCGGGCCAAGCAGGAACCGACAAAGCCACAGGCCCCTGTGATAAGAATCTTCAACGGGCTTTCCAAGCTTGGACAATTTCGGAAAAGATGTCGTCGAGGCTCTTCGTTAGACTCCAAGAAGGATAGTGGGAGCGCATTTTGGAGAGATCGGAAATGTAGCAGATGTGGTCCCCTTCCCGGTTTTTATCGACGTAGGTGGAGAGCATTTTCTTGCCCGTAAGTTTTTCGACCCGAGCAAAGGCTTCCATGATGGAGCAGCTGTTGGCTCGGCCTCCGCCGAGGTTATAGATCTCGCCCGAGCGTGGCTTTTCAAGAAATGCGGCGATAAAGCGTGCCACATCCAGCGAGTGGATGTTGTCCCGAACCTGCTTGCCCTTGTATCCGTAGACGTTGTAAGTCTTGCCCTCGAGATTGCATTTCACGAGGTAGGAGAGAAACCCGTGGAGCTCGACCCCGCTATGGTTAGGGCCGGTGAGACAACCGCCGCGGAGGCAGCAGGTTTTCATTCCGAAGTAGCGCCCATATTCCTGAACCATAATGTCGGCGGCGACTTTCGATGCTCCGAAGAGGGAGTGTTTGCTGGCGTCGATTGAGAAGGTTTCCGTGATGCCGTTGGCATAGGTGGGGTCGTCGTAGTCCCAGCGGGTTTCTAGCTCTTTCAGGCGAATTGTGTTGGGCTTGTCTCCGTAGACCTTGTTGGTCGACATATGGACGAAGGGGCTGGTGAGACAGGAACGGCGGGTAGCTTCAAGAAGGTTGAGGGTGCCGACTGCATTGACGTCGAAGTCGTCGAAAGGGCGGGAAGCGGCGAGGTCGTGGCTAGGTTGGGCGGCGGTGTGGACGATAGCGGTGGGCTTGAGTTTTTCGATGAAGGCAAGGACCGAGGAGCGGTCCCGAATATCTAGCTCATGATGACGGAAGGAGGGGAAAGCCTTAGCAAGGCGTTGTTGATTCCAGCGGGTGTCTCCGCCTGGGCCAAAGAAGTCGGCTCGCTGATTATTGTCGACTCCATGGACTTCTTCGCCACGGGAGGCAAAGAAGGAAACCACTTCGGATCCAATCAGGCCAGAGGAGCCGGTGACGAGGAGCTTCACGCTTGTTATTTATGCGGGAAATGGGACGGGGAAGGGAAGGGGATTTTTCAGGAGAGGATATTAGGTGTTAAGGCCCCGCGTTCGCGGGATCCCGCATGCGCGGGGGATTTTTAATTTCGGATTTCGGAATGCGGAAATCAGAAAGTGAAAAAAAGGAGGGAGTTGAAGGTAGAAAACTGTTAATGGCGTCCCCGACAGGAGTACGGGGCAGGCCCTACCTACGTTTGAAGGTAGAAGCTTGAAAAAGTGAGCCGGCAAGGCAAGGATGCTGAATGACAAAGACGGCACATCCTAAAGCGAACATTCTTGTTGCTGGCGCTGGGGGGTTTATTGGGGGGCATTTGGTGGCCTACTTGCGTAAGCAGGGGATCAAGAATATCCGAGCGGTGGACATCAAGCCTTTTGGGGAGTGGTACCAGAAGTTTGAGGATGTGGAGAATCTGTCGTTGAATTTAGGAGAGCTGCCCGCATGTCATAAGGCAGTAAAGGGGATGGAGTGGGTTTATAATTTAGCGGCAGATATGGGCGGCATGGGCTTTATCGAGCTACACAAAGCGGAGTGTATGTTGACGGTGCTGATTAATACGCATCTGCTGATGGCCTCGCGGGATGCCAAGGTGAAGCGGTTCTTTTATGCCTCCTCGGCCTGTGTTTATGCAGCGGATAAGCAGACGACGACGGAGAATCCTGGGTTGAGGGAAGCGGACGCGTATCCTGCTATGCCAGAGGACGGGTATGGATGGGAAAAGCTGTTTAGTGAAAGGATGTGTCGTCATTTTCGGGAGGATTACAAGTTGGAGACGAGAGTGGTGCGCTATCACAATGTGTATGGACCGAACGGGACGTATGATGGGGGCAGAGAAAAGGCCCCGGCGGCGATTTGCAGAAAGGTGATTGAGGCGCAGAAAAATAAAAGTGGGGAGATTGAGATTTGGGGGGATGGGGAGCAGACGCGGAGTTTCATGTACATCGATGATTGCATCAAGGGCTCGACCGAAATTATGGAGAGCGAGATTCGGGAACCGATCAACCTGGGCAGTGCCGAGATGGTGTCGATCAATCAGCTGGTGGATATTGCGGAGGGAATTGCGGGGGTGAAGTTAAAGCGGAAGTATAATTTGGGAGCACCCAAAGGAGTCAGGGGAAGGAGTAGCGACAATACTCTGATCAAAAAGTTGATGGGTTGGGAACCGAGCACGAAGCTGAAGGATGGATTGGCGAAGACGTACAAGTGGATAGAGGGGGAGATGCGGTAGGGGGGATTAGGGATTCAGGGATTAAGGGATTAAGGGGTTAGGGTCCCACGGTCGCGGGAGATTTTGAATTTTGGATTGGGGAGGGATTGCTCGCGCAAAGGCCGCTAAGCCCCGACGCCGGTCGGGGTAGAGACGCAAAAGGGGAATAGGGATTCAGGGATTAAGGGGGGGTGAGGGGGGGGTTGGATTGACGGCTGGGGGAGGCGGATTAGAGTGGAGTGATGAGAATGGAAGCCGAGGTGAGTGATGCGACGCATCTGGTTTTGAAAAAGCCTTTAGGCATGCCTGCCGGAAGCAGGGTCGTTTTGGATATATTTGAGTCGGGGGATGCTGGAGAAATTGAAGATTGGGCCAAGTTGTCGTTGAGCATGTTGGAAAGGGCGTACGGCTTGGATGAGCCTGACTATTCGGGCGCGGGCCAAGCAATTGTCTGAAGCCAATGGCGCAAGTTTCGGAGGGGGAGGTTGTGGTGGCGAGGTTGGCGCAAGCAGATGGGGGAGCCAAGCTACGGCCGATTGTTTTGCTGCGAAAACTTCCTGGAATGGGTGATTTTTTGGTCTGCGGTGTGAGTTCGCAAACGCAGCGTGCGGTGGAGGGTTTCGATGTGGTGGTCGAGTCAGGGTCAAAAGGATTTGCCCAGATGGGGTTGAAGGTGACCTCGGTCATCCGGCTTAATTTTTTAGCGACGGTACCGATCGATCGAATGGAGAGAAGACTGGGCAGTCTTCCCGATGATATGCTGGGTTTGTTGCGGACGAAATTGGCAGAGCATATTGTTGGCTTAAAGCAGAGGTAAGGGGGGGCCGCGGTTGCGGGAGATTTTGAATTTTGGATTGGGGCGACGAGACGGTTTTGAGCTGGCGCATCAGGGATGATGCGCCCTACCTAGGTTTGAGGGTGGGTCTAAGCTGGCTCAAGGGCGCGAGGCGAGGCAAAATAGGTTAATGGCGATTGGAAGTAAGCGAGTGGATGTATTGGGAGTAGGAATCAGCGCTATCAATCTCGATTCGGCAAAGAGAGAAATCCTGCACCGGCTAGAAAAAAAAGAAAAGGGGTACATCTGTGTCACGGGAGTGCATGGAGTAATCGAGGCGCAGGATGACTCCCGATTCCGCAAGATCCTGAACGAATCTTTTCTGACAACGCCGGACGGCATGCCGATGGTCTGGGTGAGTTGGCTCAAAAAGTATCACGATGTGGATCGAGTTTATGGCCCAGACCTTATGCTAGAGATGGCCAAGTCGACCGAAAACGGGAAATTCACCCATTTTCTTTACGGAGGTCGGCCTGGAGTTGCGGAGCTGCTCCAAAAAAGATTGGAGGAAAGATTTCCAGGAATTCGCATTGTAGGGACTTATACGCCACCTTTTGGGCCGCTGTCTCCAGAACAAGAAGAGGAGTTGAAAGCGAAATTTCATAAATTGAAGCCCGACATGACTTGGATTGGATTAAGTACCCCGAAGCAGGAAAGATTCATGGCTGAATATTTGCCGAAGCTTGAAACCACTGTCATGTGTGGGGTGGGTGCGGCCTTTGATTTCCATTCGAAGGTAGTCAAGCAAGCCCCGAGGTGGATTCAGCGATCGGGGTTTGAGTGGCTGTATCGAACGATTCAGGAGCCACGCCGCCTCCTGGTCAGATATTTGCGAAATAATACGCGTTTTTTGTGGCGATATGGTTTGAGTTGTGTGGGATTGGAGCCGCCAAGACGGGAGGAGGGGGTGTCGATCGCCTTTTTGGGATGTCGTGGAGTGCCCGCAAGGTATTCGGGGTTTGAGACGCTGGTGGAAGAGTTGGGGTCGAGATTGGCGGGGAGGGGCCATGCCGTGACGGTGTACAATCGAGCGCATCTTTATCCAGATCGACCACGAGAGGTGAGAGGGATGAAGGTCGCCTACCTGCCCAGCTTGAGAACAAAGAGCACGGAGACGATCACGCACACGTTGCTCGCGGTGATTCATGCGGCGGTGCGAAAGTTTGACGTGGTGTATCTATGCGGGGTCGGCAACTCGATTTTGGCGGGGATTTTAAAATTGGCGGGTAGTCGGGTAATTGTGAACGTGGACGGGGACGATTTTCGAAGACAGAAGTGGCATCCTTTGGCCCGCGCGTGGTTGAAGTGGAGCGAGTTGTGGGCGACGAAGTTGAGCGATGTGGTGATCGCGGACAATCAGACGGTGGTGGAGAGGTATCGGAGGGATTACGGTTTTGAGGCGACGTACCTTTCGTACGGAACTCCTGAAAAACCGAAGGACGTAGGGAAGGGGGCGCTAGAGATGTTTGGGCTGAAGGCGGGGGAGTATGTGTTGTACGTGGGGAGGTTGACCCCCGAAAATCTAGTAGATCTGCTGGTGCGTGCGTATGGGAAGGTGGCGGGAGATTGGCCGTGTGTCGTCGTGGGGCCTGCGGGGTACGAGGTGGATTATGGGATCAGCCTCCATAGGTTGGCGGGGCCCAGGGTAAAGTTGGTGGGACCTGTGTATGGGAAGGGTTATGAGGAGTTGAGCGCAAATTGTGGGATTTTTGTTTTGCCTGGAGTGGTGGAGGCGACGCGGTTGGTGCTGTTGGATCAGATGGGGTTTGGAAGTGCGATCGTCTATCACGACTGTGCGGCAACGCGGGAAGTGATCGGGGAGGCGGGGTTGGCGTTCGGTGGCTTGGATCCCGAGAAAGATTTGGCGGAGAAGTTGAGTGGTCTGATCGGGAATTCTGGAGAGAGGGAAAGATTAAGGAAGGCGGCGCGAGAGAGAGCGGAGAAAATTTATAGCTGGGAGAAGGTGACAGATCGATACGAGGAGATTTTGAAAGAACTGGCGCCGGCGAAGAAGTAAAGGGAGGGCAGGAGGAATTAACGGAATTCGGTGTCCCAATTAAAACCGATAGCAGGATCATTCCAAGGGCGGCGTATTTCGTCAGGATTTTTGCGATTGTAGGGTTCGGACGGGAGGTTGATGAGGAGGACTTCATTGGAGGAGATGGCTTTGAAGCCGTGGAATATTCCTGGGGGAATGTGGATGAGGACGCGGTTGTGTTCTCCTGCAACTATGCTGTGGGTCTTTCCATGGGTGGGGCTTTTAGGGCGGGAATCGTAGAAGCCGATTTTGGCCATTCCGTGAATGATGGACATGCAGTCGGTCTGTTTTTCGTGTGCGTGCCAGGCTTTGATGACGCCCGGATAGATGGAGCTAAAGTAGGCTTGGCCGAAGCCAACAAAGTGGGGATCGTCTTTTCGCAGGATCTCCATGACGCGGCCGCGATCGTCGCAGTGTTGCGTGAGGGGCAGGAATTTGAGGCCGTCGAGCATGAGTCGAGTATGGAAGATTGGCGTTAGGTTGAAAGATTAAGATGTGGGGAGCAATTAGGGGTTATGGGGTTAAGGAATTATGGGGTTAAGGAGGTATTAAGGTGAGAAAGTATGAATATGAGAAAATTCACGCACGGACGGAAAGGGTGCAAAGAGAGAGGCTTGGGGATTGAGCCGGCACATCAGGGATGATGTGCCCTAACTGAGCGTGGAAGTTGGAGGAAAGCCGAGGAAACCTAGGGTGTAGCGACGGATGAGTTCTAGAATATTCGTTGGGGTGAAACCAAAGGTTTTGAGAAAGCGGCGGGCGTTACCTGGAAGGTAGAGGGGCAGGTGACGAGGACGAGGAGAGGTAACGCAAGTGAACGCCAGGTTTTGAAGGAGGATGCCGAACTTTTTTCGGTGGGCGACGTCGGCGGGAGGTGGAAGGCCTGAGGTGGAAGCGGGAGGAGCGTGAATTACTGCAACGGAGGGCTCAGCCCAGGCGGGGGCGGAGGCGGAGAGGCGGAGTGAAAATTCAACGTCGTCTCCGTAGGCGATCATATCGGAGCGAGGAGGGCCGGCGCAAAGCCAAGTAGAACGATCGATGAGGAGGCAGGGGCCGATGCACCAGGCCATGGGGTATCCTGAGGGAGCGAGGGCACGGGCGGCGGAAAGGTTTTGGCCTACGGCTCGAAAGGCGCGGGCGAGTGGCCAAGAGGCGGGTTCGGGAGCTTCTTGAAGTTTTCCTTCGGAATCGACGAGGAAAGGAGCGATCGAGCCGGCGAAGTGCTTTTTCATAGAGGATAGGAGTGTGGCGAGGTCGGTGGGGGAGAGAATGGCGTCGTCATCAACAATGAGGAGGTGAGTCAGAGAGGGGAATTTTTCGATCGCGTATTGGCCGGCTAGGGCAAGACCGCCACCAAAGCCGAGGTTTTTTCCTGAAGAAAGGTAGCGAGAAGGAAGGGGAGAATTTTTTACTGCATCGGCGGTGGTGGGGTCGGGGCCGTTATCGCATATAACGGCGGCAGTTAGGCGAAGGGATTGAGAGGCAAGGGAGTTGAGGAGGCGGGTAAGGAGTGGGGCGCGGTGGCGGGTAGCGACAAGGGCGACGATGGATGGGGAGTTCTCCACAAGTCGATGATGGAGGTTTTTAGGTTGGGTGGAAGTTTGATTGAGGAAAAAAGTGGAA
>Ga0214921_10002003_pt1 | contig 33994 bp, 46 predicted proteins | sample LL1505_MetaG_FD_177992 | JGI IMG/M metagenome (GOLD analysis project Ga0214921, IMG submission 177992) | Freshwater microbial communities from Lake Lanier, Atlanta, Georgia, United States - LL-1505 | ecosystem: Environmental > Aquatic > Freshwater > Lake | place: USA: Georgia | collected... | reverse complement strand
AACCAACAACAGCCAGTAGCACCTGCTGCTGGACAACAAGCACCAGGCACTGCTCCTGAGCAGGCAGTGGCGGAAGACCAGTTGGACGAATTGAGCCCAGCCACATTGAGCAGTTATGGTAGAAAAGCAGCCGGTCAAGCAGGTTGGGCACACGGTGTGGCCTCAGCACTCAAAGGACCAGAAGGCGACCCATATGCCAAATTGCAACAGAAGCGAGCTGCTGGAGTCAAGCAAGCAGTGGGCAAAGGTGCCAATGTCAATATGGGCAACGTAGAGCCGTATGATTGGGCCAAGCAAGGCGGCTACGGTGATGCCACCAATCCAGCCATTAGAAAACGTGGTATGGCAGAAAACACAGAACTCAACACCATGCTGAAATACGCTGGCGTGCCAGTTCAGGAAAGTCGTATCCATGAAAATTCTGAATACACTTATGAAAAAGTTGCCAAAATTTTAGCACGTGAAAACCCTGGCCTGTCAACAGACAGACACAGCGACGAGTTCTACAGTGCAGTGTATCATGAACTAATTGCTATTGGTATGACACCAAAAGCTGCTCGTAATTTGATTTCATATGACGAGGATTTTATGAGTGATGTAGCATCTGCTTACGGCCACTATCAGGAAAATCCAGGATTGGATGAAAGCAACTCTGGAATGATCATGCCCGAAGCAGATCCAATTGCCACAGTTGAAGCCATGCCAGATTTGAGCAAGCCTGTAGCAGAAGGTTCATGCAACATGACCGCAGAAGGCGAATACTGTCCAGAACACGGCTTGGCCGAATGTGGCTACATGGAAAGCATGGGCGGTACAGTGGCAGGTTCCGTGGCTCCGGTCATCGGCGAAGCACCACAAGACCCGATCAACTACAATGCAGCCATTACTGGCTCTTACTATGAGTCAAAAGATGGTGATGCACTTCTGGCAAGAATAAAATCACTGGCTTTGCTCAAATGATATAAATACACTTGACACCAAGGCAAATAGCGCATATACTACATGGTGTATGCGCTTTTTTGTTTGTGCGTCACAGGCAACAAAGATCTAATTTTAGATAGGCAACACATAGGCAACTTTTTAAGGAGAAACAAACTATGGCATCTTTAGCAGAAATCCGAGCAAGACTACAGGCAGCTGACACAAAAGGCAACTCAAACCAAGGTGGAGGCGATCGAGCAATTTATCCACACTGGAACATGGAAGAAGGTCAATCGGCCACACTACGCTTCCTACCTGACGGTAACACAAAAAACACATTTTTCTGGGTCGAACGTGCAATGATCCGACTGCCATTCAATGGCGTCAAAGGAGAGATGGAATCAAAACAAGTATTTGTACAAGTGCCCTGCGTGGAAATGTGGGGAGACGCTTGCCCAGTACTGGCAGAAGTTCGTACTTGGTTCAAGGACAAGAGCCTTGAAGAAATGGGTCGCAAGTACTGGAAAAAGCGTTCATACTTGTTCCAAGGGTTTGTTCGCGAGAATCCCATCTCCGAAGACAAAACTCCGGACAATCCTATCCGCAAGTTCATCATTGGACCTCAGTTGTTTACTCTAATCAAGGGTGCATTAATGGATCCTGAGTTGGAAGAATTGCCAACTGACTTGATGCGTGGCCTGGACTTCCGTATCACCAAGACCCAAAAGGGTGGCTTTGCTGACTACAACAGTTCCAAGTGGGCTAGAAAAGAGTCAGCACTTACAGAAGCCGAACAGGCTGCAATTGAAACTCACGGCTTGTATGACTTGAGCACATTCCTGCCCAAGCGCCCTGGCGATGTAGAGTTGAAGGTGATCAAAGAGATGTTCGAAGCATCAGTAGATGGACAGCCATACGACACTGAGCGTTGGGGTCAATACTTCCGCCCTGCTGGCGTGGCTGCACCTGGTGGTGCCGCTGCCGGTGATGCTGAAGACACTCCAGCACCTGCTGCCAAACCAGCACTCAAGGTTGCCGCTCCAGCACCTGCTGCCGAAGATTCATTTGATGAAGAACCAGCAGCCGCAGCCGCACCAGTCACAGCAGCCAAGCCAAGTGGTAATGCCCAAGACATCTTGGCCATGATCCGCGCACGTCAAAACAAGCAGTAATCTCTGCATCAACACAAGGGGGCAACCTCTTGTGTTCTTCTATTTTTATAACAGGTGATACATGGGAAAACCATTTGATGTAAGTAAGTTTCGTAAGGAAATTACCAAATCAATCGACGGCCTATCGATTGGTTTTAATGATCCAACAGACTGGATCTCAACAGGCAACTATGCACTGAACTACCTGATCTCAGGAGACTTTAATCGTGGCATTCCATTAGGCAAGGTCACTGTGTTTGCTGGAGATTCTGGTGCAGGCAAGAGTTACATCTGCTCAGGTAACATTGTGAAGAACGCACAAGAGCAAGGTATCTTTGTGGTGCTGATTGACTCAGAAAACGCACTGGATGAGGACTGGCTCAAAGCACTTGGCGTTGACACAAGTGATAGCAAATTGCTCAAATTGAGCATGGCCATGATTGATGATGTGGCCAAAACTATCTCCACATTCATGAGTGACTACAAGGCCTTGCCAGATGGCGAGCGTCCCAAGGTCATGTTTGTGATTGACTCCCTGGGTATGTTGTTGACACCCACTGATGTGAACCAGTTTGATGCAGGCGAAATGAAGGGTGATCTAGGACGTAAACCCAAAGCTCTCACCGCCTTGGTGCGTAACTGTGTGAACATGTTTGGTTCATACAATGTGGGCTTGGTTTGTACCAACCACACATACGCAAGCCAGGATATGTTTGACCCAGACGATAAAATTAGCGGCGGTCAAGGTTTCATTTACGCCTCATCAATTGTTGTGGCCATGAAGAAGATGAAGCTGAAAGAGGACGAGGACGGCAACAAGATTACTGATGTCATGGGCATCCGTGCTGGTTGCAAAGTAATGAAAACACGCTATGCCAAACCGTTTGAAGGCGTACAAGTTAAGATTCCATACACAACAGGCATGAGCCCATACTCAGGTCTTACTGACTTGATTGAGAAAAAAGGCCTGCTCAAGAAAGAAGGCAATAGTCTGGTGTTCACCACAAGTGAAGGCGAAATTATTAAGAAGTTCCGCAAAGCATGGGAACGCAATGACGATAACTGCCTTGATGCTGTGATGAAAGACTTTGGAAATCAAAAGGAAGAGGTAAGTACCGGCGAGGAGGATGCAGAATGAGTGAACATGTAGCAGCAGAAATTTGGGGAGAACTCAAGCGTTATGTAAACACAGTTGACCGTAATGAAGCGGCAGAAACTGTGGTTCAAATTCTAATGGACAATGACAGTGACGTTGAAGATATACGTAACGCTTTCAAAGGCGATACAGATATCAAACGAGCACTTACAGCATATCTTGACAACGACAAAGACTACTCAGAAGAAGATGAAGAAGATGAAGATCCTGAAGAAGAGGATTACAACGAAGACGACTGGGAAAACTGATGTGGTATAGTCGAGTAGTTGCCAGTCTTGGTGCTATTCCAGACTTTATAGCTCACTACGAGCGTGAAATAGATGATGCAAAAAAAGACTGCCGCATTGCTGGAATTGTTGAAAAAAACATCACAGCACTTCCTGGCATTACTGAGTTTAGATACAACCAGCTTCAAGAAATTGAAGCTGTGTTGAACTTTCTCAACATCCAACTGCGTAAGATCCGCAGAAAGCATTTCCAAAAGTATCTAGAAGGCTATGCCCGTGCGCTTACGTCACGTGATGCTGAAAAGTACGTGGATGGTGAAGATGAAGTAATTGACTACGAAACCATAATCAACGAAGTGGCATACCTACGCAATCGTTGGTTGGGCATCATGAAGGGGCTAGATACCAAACAGTGGCAAATGGGTCATATTGTGCGACTAAGAACTGCTGGCATGGAAGACATCCAGGTGTAAATACCTGCATGAAAATTGTACTTGTAACCGGCGGCTTTGATCCGCTACACTCTGGACACATTGCTTATTTTAAAGCAGCCCGCACCCTAGGCGACATGCTGATTGTGGGACTCAACTCAGACGAATGGTTGACTCGCAAAAAAGGTCGACCGTTTATGCCATGGACGGAAAGATTGTGTGTGATAAACAATCTTGCTATGGTAGACGAAGTGTACACATTTGACGATGCAGATGACTCGGCTAAAGAATTTATTCGACAAGTTCGAGCACACTACCCTGACGCAACGTTGGTATTTGCTAATGGTGGTGATCGCACCGACAAAAACATTCCTGAAATGGATGTGATAGATAGCAATTTAGAATTTGCATTTGGTGTAGGCGGCGAGGATAAAAAGAATAGCAGTTCATGGATTCTTGAAGAGTGGAAAAAGCCCAAAACAGCTCGAGCTTGGGGGTACTATCGTGTGTTACACGAAGTTGGCGCCAACACCAAACTTAAAGAACTTACTGTTACCCCTAAAACCTGTCTAAGCATGCAACGGCATGACAAGCGAGCAGAGTTTTGGTTTGTGGCCGAAGGTGAAGCCACGGTGTACACATTAGATTCCAGCACAGACCGAGACATCAAAGATCACATGACTGTGCATGAAGCTACTTGGATAAATCGCAATGAATGGCATCAACTGTGCAACGAAACAGATCGCCCGCTCAAACTAATAGAAATACAGTTTGGGGAAGATTGTGTGGAAGAGGACATTGAACGCAAATGAAACCAATTCCAATTTTTGTAGGGTATGATCCACGCGAAGCCATTGCATATCATACCTGTGTAAACTCAATCATTCGCAACAGTAGCCAACCGGTGGCCATTGTGCCAGTGGCATTGAACTTGTTTCGAGACTATAGTGAAACACACACAGACGGCAGCAATCACTTTATCTATACACGATTCCTTGTGCCACATCTCATGCAATACGAAGGCTGGGCAATATTCATTGACGGCGATATGATTGTGCGTGGTGATATTGCGGAACTTTGGAACCTACGAGAATTTGACAAAGATGTTATGGTAGTCAAGCACGATTACAAAACATGTATGACTGAAAAATATCTTGGCGCCAAGAACGAAGATTACCCACGCAAGAACTGGTCAAGTGTGATACTGTGGAATTGTAACAGTCATCCCAATAGAAAACTAACATCTGAATTTGTGCAAAAAGCCACAGGTGCTGAACTACATCGCTTCTCCTGGCTTGATGACAAACGCATTGGTGAACTGCCACCAGAATGGAATTGGTTGCCTGATGAATACGGGCCAAACCCCGACGCCAAGCTCTTACACTATACCTTGGGCACTCCATGCTTTCATGAGTTTGCTGATACACCACAAGGCAACGAGTGGCACCGGGAACGCATGCTCACTGATTATTGTCAACAAAGGTTGCCAGAATGACAGATTGGGAACAAGAAAACGAATCAACATATATTCTGCCACCGCCATCTGATCCGCATGTGTTAGATCAAACAGTCCCTGAAATTCAAGAAATATTTAAAAACATATTGAAGTATCGTGTGGACCCTGAGGGTGTGTACTATGGTATTACTCTAGAAAAGTTGCAACAACAATTGGCGGCTGTACCAGTCAATCAGATTGTGGCCCTGGATAGTGAATACAGATACGAAAGAAAAGGTCACATGTACGATCCACTATTGCAAAGTTTTGTCCAAGGCACAGGTGGACAAATTTCAACCTGGGAAAAAGAACAAAACAACAAGACTCCGGCAGTGTTGCGTGGTATTACCAAGCGCAAACAAATGGAAGGGTGCCGTGCCGCCGGCAGAGATTTTTATTACATGGATACAGGATACTTTGGCAACGGCAAACGCAAACTGTATCACAGGATTACCAAAAACGATGTGCAAAATTTTGGTCCTATTATAGATAGACCTAACGACAGATTGGCCCGCACCGGAGTTGGCCTAACAAAATTTAGACCAGGAACTAATATCTTGTTGGCACCGCCCAGTCAAAAACTTTTAAACCTATATGATATCAATCTTGAAGAATGGTTGCAACAAACACAAGATGAAATAAAAAAACATACAGATCGGCCAATTGTGATTCGACTCAAGCAAGGTCGATCAACAAGGGTAAATGACGATACTATGGAAATGGCTCTAGCACAAGATGTACATTGTCTTGTGACTTTTTCTAGTATTGCAGCAGGCGAGGCGTTGTTGTTGGGTAAACCAGCTATCACGCTAGGACCCAATGCAGCCGCCGCATTATGTAGTCAATCATTATCAGAAATTGAAAATCCAAAAATACCCACACTGGACGAAGTTGCGGCCTGGGCAAGACACATTGCCTATTGCCAGTTTACTGAAGTAGAAATGCGTGACGGCACAGCTTGGCGGATTTTAAATGACCATTGATGCAGTAGTCTACGTTAGCTCTGTTGCTAACTTTCGAAAGCATACTAGAAAAATTGAATGCTTGGAAAGTTTTGCTGCAGGAGTAAAAAATTCAGGAGGCAATGTAGTACTCGAATATGATTACAAATACACACCCAGCAGACTGGCTGTGATGTTGGGATGGGCAACCTCCAACACTGGCGGCCCAAATATAGCCTTACGTAAACAAATCATTGCTGAACAACAACGCCAAGGTTTGAAAACAATGTGCATTGATGCCAGTTGTTGGAAATATCTTGACGACCACGGAACTTATTTGAGATACAGCGTGGGCGGTCCATTTTATGATCGTGCAGAATATGCCAATCACAACAGTGATGCTACCAAGTGGAATGAAATTCGTAACACTATCAATGTGCCACTGATTGAAGCACCAGTTGTTAAACCCAATGGCCATGTATTGATCTGCATGCAGAGAGACGGCGGATTTGCAATGAAAACATTGGATCCCATTCAATGGCTAGAAAACAAAATTACGCTGATCAAAGAATATACCAAACGGCCAATAGTGGTAAGACCACATCCAGGCGCTTATCGTTTGCAAGACTTTAGAAAGTTTCGAAACATACCAAAAGTCACAGTGGTAGATCCAACAAAGAGTTCATTGTTGCAAGATTTACAAAATGCTCATGCTGCTGTGTTTTTTAACAGTTCAGCCAGTGTGGCTGCTGTGTGTGCTAACATTCCAGTATTTGTTGACGATCAGAGCTGTGTGAGTTGGGCAGTGGCCAATAAGAACATTGCCAACTTGGAGTCCCCGCAGGCCTTTGATAGATCACAATGGCTCAATGATCTTGCGGCAGCGCACTGGTCGGATGCAGATGGTCGCGCAGGACTAATCTATCAAAAGTTCTTACCGTATCTGCGTTAGAGTTTTTTAACAACAACGTCATAGTTTTGCCCAACAATGCCGGGCCATTTATGACTTTTGTCAACAACAATGACGTGTTCATGAACAATGCTTACCTGCATGTTAGAAAATATCTTAGTACGCCACCAATCAGGAGACTCAATGATAAGGTGTGCATTACGCCCGTCGGGTAAGTGTTTTTTTGCTGGATAGCAGGCAATTCTAAACCATCCACAGCGCAATATTTTGCTGTCAATCAATTGAAGTGTAGCATTCAGGTGCTCGGGTTCGATGTGTTCAAATACATCACCACTGATTACTGCATCAAACGATCTTTTAGGCATGCGATTATATACAGGATTTCCTGGATCATAACCTTCTACCTGCATGGTTGGGTATGCTTGTTTTAGTGCGGCCATCAATCCTCCATGCCCGCATCCATAGTCTAGCACACTGACAGGCTGGTATTCTTTAAAAAATGGATTTAGAGATTTTAATAGTTTGCCGCCGCGAACAAACTGTCCTTTGCCGTGCATCTCGGACAATTGTGCTTGATAGTCAGGATTGATTATGGTCATCTGTGATTTACCTCTACGTATTTGTATTTGCCTTCAAATGTGACTGGCACATCTTTCCATGTACCATTCAATTGATCGTCCATCCATTCAGGATAGTGCAGTCGATCTTTCCACCACCAAAACAAATCACTGCCCTTCCAGTCAGTAAAATAACTGCGGAAAAACTGTCTAGTTCTAGGTAGTTTGAAGTATTCAGGATTGTACATGGTCTTTTTGCCTTTGGCTTCACGTTGAAAGTTTATGCCAACAAAACAAAACTTTGTTGCATAGCCTTCGAGTAAATCACGCACCCATGGCATGTCATCGTCGGGTATGCTGTTCAGCACCTGTGTGCAAATAACACCGTCGAATTTTGTACCTGCAGGAGGTAGTTCTGTAAACCCTTCCACACAAGGATCATAGCAATATACTTTGACTCCTAAATACTCATCAAATGTTTGCCATTGGTCTTCTGGAACATCAACCCCAGGTCCGCCACCATACGGCAACGGCTCTTTGTATTGTGACCCTTTGCCGCAGCCATAGTCCAAGATAGTTTTGGCATTGTATCGAACAACTAGATCTTTAATTTTCTTTTGATACTTGACCACATCGTAGCCAGCCCAACTTTTGTTGTTTTCTTGAAACTCGGTACCTCGACGTACTGACTCTAAATAATACGGACTCATAACAACTTTATTTCCACAGTGGCTCGTTTTTTGCCACCTGCGTTACTTACAACATTCACAATCTCAAATCCGTCTACGCCGATGAAATTTGTTGCTGTACCCTTGCATCTGATGTCCAAGATGATTCTTGTGTTGGCATGCGAATGCTGTTTCATGAGATCAATGTACGTTTTTACAGGATAGTGATGACCACAACTGAGCCATGATGTGATAACATCAAATTTAACCTCACTGGGTATGTTGATGTTGTTGGCATCTACTAAATGGTAATTTGTTGTTCCCAGTTCTTGCAGTTTTGAATTTAAAAAATCAAATGTGTGATAAAATTTTAATTGGTCAGGATCTGTATTCCAGTTGCCATAACTGGCAGTTTCAGATTTGGTAGCATTAGTATTAGCGTCTCCATCCAACAGCCAAAGCTCTGTACCGTATTTTTCATTGAACCAGCGGCTTTCCCACGCAAAGCCACATCCTATGTCCAGCAATCGCCCAATGGGTTGATTGACATAAGCATCCACTGTTTCAAAATTTGCCCGACGTTTATCAATATACACAGGTTTGCACCATTTAACGGCCCAAGCCGCAGAATCTTCAGCACTTTTTTCGTGTTCGCTACTCATGTTATTTCTCCAAATTCATTGTGGTGGACAGTTTTTTAATATTACCGTCTATTGCGTACAGAGGGTGTAATCTTGCAATAGTGGGCAGGTGGTGTGCCACAGAGACAATTTTTGTTCCTATCAGCCAGTCAGTTGGAAGAAAACCATTTTGTTTAACCCACTCAACTAGTTTGTCTGCTGCATGAGGTTTGATAATATACGCATAGGCTCCCATGGTATACCAGCCAGCAGCAGTTTCACCATTGCCGCCGCTGTGTTCATTATCTCGAATGGTCCAGATCGATGATTCATCATTTGAGTGTGTGGCCAACCACTGCTCATAAGAATCGCTGTAAGGGTTTCCAGAATCTAATTTAATAACATCATCAAACAAGTCTAAAATATTGTTTGGCAGTGGCTTGATAAAATATCCATCATGTTCTAGCACAAGATAAGGAACATTGTCTTTGATACAATCAAGCCACAAGTAGTAATGACTTAACAAACAACCGACTATACCAACTCTTCCTTTTTTAAATTTTCCCAGTGGCTTTATGTTTAATAATTCTAGATGGCTGGCTGCATCAAATCCGTTGATGGCATCAAATACTTCAGCGGTGATGCCAAACTTTTTGGCCTGCTCTATACAATCCTTTGCTACCTGTTCAGACAGCTGATTATTTTTTAGCGTTATTATTTTTGTTCGCATGTGTATATCCAATCAGATTCATTTACGGTATCAACATGTGTGTAACCCAATGACGTCAGTAGGTCTTTGGTTTTTTGATTGACGTTGTCTCCAAATCTATTCAGATATTTACTTGGAGGCGGATCCCACATTTCAATGGCTATGACTGGTTTGAATTTTTTAATAGTACACACAGCACCGCTGAGAGCAAAATATTCATAACCTTCTATGTCCAAGTGTATCAGATCACATGCTGTTAATCCTAAATTATCTATTAGATAAATTGGATAGCAACCGTCACCGTTGATAAAACTTTTTCCTCTACTCTTGGATTTGATATGAAGGTTCACTAATCCAGGTTCGGCCCCAAGACACCCTTGCGATTTAATAATATTTTCTTCAGGGCAATTCATTGCTAAACAATAAAAATTTAACCAGTCTGGTTCAAAAGTATAAACAGTATCAAAAATTCTTGAATATTGTTTTGGGTACATGCCGCAATTGCCGCCGGCTTGTACTATAACTTTTTTGTTATCAACATAACTGGATATTTTATCAGGCAAATCAAAATTTTCTAATAGAAATCTCCAGGTATTAGTATCATCTTTTGGCCAATACCATCCTTCTTTAATTTCTACTAGATCCTGGGCAGTTATTGCCATCCCATGATCCAATCATCCCTAATTTGATCTAGTTTGATCATACCCCAAGATTCCAGCAATGCTATGGCAGCAAATTGTCCATAGTCTTTGCTGTAGGCATCATGTGGTTTTTGTTCTATAACCATGATGGGTCTGCAACGTTTTACAGTTTGTTCAGCACCTTGCAACACACGATATTCGTAGCCTTCGCAATCTATTTTTATGTAGTCCACATCTTCCATGTTTAGGTTATCAAGTTTTACTACTTGTACATCACCAGTGCCCAGGGTAGCTGGATCCAAGTGACTGTGCCCACTATTGCCTTCTGTGATGATCATGGTGGCTTGAGTGTCGTGGTCTCCTAATGCCAGAGGACTGATAAAAAAGTTAGCACCCGTCACGTTCTTTTCCAAACACTCTCTAAACACAGCCACAGGCTCAAACGCAACGACCTTGGCAAAATTGTCCACTAGATCTCGACTCCATAGTCCTACATTGGCACCAATGTCCAGTGCAGTTCTGCGTTTGGCGCACAGCCCAATACTGCGGCGGCGCACAGCAATTTGGTATTCTGGTGGTAGTCCTTTGTCAACGCTTTTCTTAAGCATTTTGGGAAAGTGTGTTTCAAAGTCGGGAAAGTACCAACCATAATGTTCATGCATAACTTAACTCCTTGGTTTTATCTAATATCCTTGCGGCCGTGCCATCTCTAAGTTCTCGATTGTGGAATTGACCATAAGCTAGATGACAAGCCCATGCACGCACTAGATCCAAATCCGGGAACCAAGGATCTTCAATTTTAGCAAGATCTCTGTTGGCAACCGGATCTGCCGCATTGCTTGGAGCACAAACAAACGCTGGCACTCCTCCCAACACTGATTCTGTGGCTGCAATACTATTATATACAATTACGGCATGTGCATCTTTTAACAAACTGGTAAATGGCACAGCTTCTCTGACTTGTCGATTTTTGTTTCGTTCACGTAGCACAATAGGTCTGTCTGTGTGTTGTTTGACTGTTGCTAAAGTTTCATCTAGCCATTGTTGAGCTGTGGTACCATACACAATACAAGGTTTATCTTCAGGCATCACAATCACAATGTTGCGGCCTGTGTGGCGAGGATTGATGTTGATGCTAAATTGTTTCCATCTATCGTCGGGGCGCGAAATAATTTTTCCGTGTTGCAAATTGTTGTCCACTATTCGATGCCACATTTTTACACCATGTGGATTTCGAAAATTAGCTCTGTTACCAAAATATCCTGTGTCCATGTATCTAAAGGGTCGATTGTCTTGCCAGCAGCGTTTGAATATCTTGTGTTTCATAATACCGCGTAACACAATAGGGTCATTGCTGTCATCATAGTTCCACGTTTCCAACTGAGTGGTGCTACATTGACTGCCATGTGCAAACATCTCTATGTATTGGTCTTCGTTATTTTTGTTAAGGTAGATCCAGTTCATTGCCAATATGCCTCTGTTCTTGGGACTTTTAAGTCACTAGCAGGACTGCGTCCTGTGGTCTTGCGTTTGCCTTTGAGATGATCTAGCCAGGCACCCCAATCTGAATTGATCAAGGGATGCCCTTCACCAGTGATCAAATGGCTTGACCAGTCTAGTTCTACTAGTGGATGATGCGCTCTTACAGCATCAAACACAAACGAGTCGTGCCATTCTGCCAGCGTAAAGATACCTTGTTCGGCATCATCATAATACCGTTGAAACTGTGTTAAGAAATCTCTTGTGCGCTGGCTACGAAGATTCATAGCGTACAGTCCACATTCGCTAAACTTGCCACGACGCCCCAAAAAACAAAGATCCGTGGTATCTGGACACAGTCTTGCTAAATCAATTTGAGTGATAGGACTATGGCACACAGTGTCTGCGTCCATCCAAATCAGCCAATCAGTTTGTGCATTTTTTGCACAATGGAAAATACTATACACCTTATGAGCAAATCTCACAGCATCCCATTTGAATCCTTTGCCAGCATCTCGGCGTTTTGATCTAACAGGATCTGCACTGACATCGCCATTGGCTCGGGGAACACCTTGCCACTGTTGTTTGAACGCAGTGAGTTTGGTGACTACATCAATATCATGTACCACAAGATTGGGTGATGACTCAGTTACTTTGCACCCTTCTGCATACACAACCAGATCAACTGGCCATGTTTGCAAAAATGTCTGTATCATGCGCTGGCCGTACTTTGCATAACCATCCGCGTTGAAAGTGGTAATTACAGTGTATTTCATCTCACATACTTATGATCAATAACGTAGCCTATTTTCCTTCTCAATGTGCCCAAAACAGTAGGCCTGTGATGTCAGCGGTCTTGGATCTTTTGCAATCGCGTGGCATACAAACACAAGAAAATTCAATGACTGCTGATGCGGCTGTGATTTGGTCAGTGCTTTGGGCAGGACGCATGGCACCAAATCAAGCAGTATACGAGCACTATCGCAGTCAAAACAAACCAGTGATTGTTTTGGAAATTGGTGCGCTGTATCGTGGGCAGACTTGGAAGGTAGCAGTAAACAATATCACAAGAGATGGATACTACGGACATGAAGAAAATTTAGATTGGGATCGACCACGCACACTGAATGTCAGCCAGGCCATAACTTTCAACTCCAGTCCCAATGTAGTTATTGCTGCCCAACATGCTCGCAGTTTACAAGTCGCTGGCATGGACATGACACAATGGGTATTGGATCAAATTAAATTGGTAAGACAACATACTGATCGGCCCATCAGTATACGCCCGCATCCACGCAATCGACTAAACTTGAGTCAGTTGCCGCCTGACGTTACAGTGGAACAACCGCGGCCAGTTGCTGGCACCTACGACAGCTTTGACATGCGATTTAACTATCATGCAGTGGTCAATCACAATTCAGGTCCTGGTGTGCAGGCTGCTATTGCAGGCTGCAGGCCCATTGTGCATGAGAGCAGTCTGGCAGCCCCAGTGGGCATGAGCATGGCCAACATAGAAAAGTCTTACGACATCAATCGAGATCAGTGGCTGGTAGAAATCTGCCATACTGAGTACACACTAACTGAAATACGCACAGGAACATGGCTAAAAAGAATAGAACCCGCACTGATCAAGTGACTGATTGCGCCTGTGTGATACACAGCTCAGGCTACGATTGGATTTATGTTGAACGACTGCATAACATGCTGAATCGTTGGCTGCCTGGCGGCGCCAGGCTACACGTTTTTACAGAGCATGATAGGTCAGTGCCGCCACACATGGTAAAACATGTGCTGGAAGATTGGCCAGGAATTGCTGGGCCCAAAAAGTCTTGGTGGTACAAGATACAGATGTTTAATCCTGCGCACCACCTGGATGATTTTTTGTACTTTGATTTAGACTGTGTGATTGTTGCAGACTTAACCTGGATAACTCAACTCAACACTGATTATTTTTGGACACTCAAAGACTTTAGATACCTACAGCGTCCTTCATGGAACAACATGAATAGCAGTGTGATGTGGTGGAATGTTTCTAAATTTTCTTGGGTGTGGGACGAGTTCAATCAGCAAGGGCGTGATGCTGTGATTCGTCGCTGGCCCGGAGACCAAGACTTTATCAATGCCACTATTGATCACAACAAAAAAAGATATTTTGATGTAAAACGATTTCAAAGCTGGCGATGGCAAGCCTGGGACGGGGGCATGAATTTTCAATTGAGAAAACAAAATACTCCTGGTTCAGGCACACACATTGATCCAGACGCATGTGCATTGGTATTTCACGGGCAACCAAAGCCGCATCAAATTCAAGATCCTGTGATAGAAAACTTTTGGAAATGAAACCTCAACTACCATTTTTAGAACTCATGTTGAGTTCAGTTTGCAACCTTGTGTGCCAGGGTTGCAGTACATACAGTGACATTCCCAGTCGCGGATACACTCCATGGGCAGAAATTAGATCCTGGCTTGAACAGTGGCAACAAAGATTTGATATCGAAGACATAGGGCCTATGGGTGGCGAACCGTTGATATATCCCGACATCATGCAATTGCTTAGGGACGTAAGAGCCATGTTCCCCAACAGCAAGATACGCTTTCCTACCAATGGATTGTTGTTGCACAAACACTGGGATGTGGTTGATTGGTTGTACCAAGATGGCAATGCCACACTAAAAATCACCGCACACCTAGATCATCCTGAACTTGAAACCAGTATTCAACGAGTATGGTCAGCATATGATTGGCAACCAGTACATGAATACGGCATAGATCGTTGGCGCACTGAAACAGGTTTGCGATTTCAAATCAACCGACCAGAAATTTTCACACAAACGTTTCGTGGCACGTATGAAACTGCACAGCCCTGGAATTCTGATCCATCGGCAGCCTTTGCCAACTGTCATCAAACCACTTGTCCTTTGCTGTACCACGGAAGAATTTACAAATGCAGTACCAGTGCCCTGTTACCAGACGCACTGGCTCGCTATGATTCTCCCAACAAAGACCAATGGGATCAATATTTTGACAACAACACAAACGGCAGTGTGGGATTAGAAAGCAGTGCAGAAGACATTCAACAGTTTGCTGATAACTTTGGCCAACCACACATGATCTGTCGACAATGCCCTACCAGCCAAGATGACTGTTATGTGCCACATTCACGATTGGTAAAATTTAGATGACTGAAGATTTTAACCACTTTCAAATGAATAGATTGATCAACCGGTACTTGCAGTTGCCGGACGACAATCAACTGCCACTGTCGTTGGTATATGTGCATGTGGGATCGGACTACTGGGAAAGCCAGTATGAATTTATTAAAAATTTTATAGAAGTCCCGTTGGATCATTATGTAGTAGTGCATGTTAGATTTGAAGGTTTGAGTTTTTCTGCCAGTGGGTTAAGAAACTGTATTGAACAGTTGGTCGTGCAACAAGGACGAGACAACTCAAAGATATTTGTGTTCACTCCAAACAACATGACACAAGATCATCTTTGGGTCAACTTGTTTTACAATGGGTTTAGTGAAATTACTGATGAAATATATCGTGCTCAAGAGTACCTTGTGCCATCAGTAGAATTGGATCTTGAAAATCTAAAAACTTGGGCGTTGTTTGTGGGTCGTAAAACTACTGCAAGAATGCTGGGGCTATGGCATATGACTCACATGCCTGACACAAAAGATGATTGTATAGTGAGTCTCATGCAAGAAATAGCCCCTGCTCACATGCCTGCTTGGTTACGCTCAGAACGACAGTATGATTACATAGAAAGATGGAAACAACCAGACATTGTGCCAGACCTAGATGCTGTGCTTGATTGGATGAAACAGCCCCCAGTTGTTAGCATTGATGGAGCATACGTAGGAGATCAATATATTAAAAATGTTGTTGGCGAAAACCGCAATGCAACATTAGTTGACAGTGTGTTGAGTTTTAGAAATCAGTATTTGTTTGAAATAACGTTTGAAACAATGACTGAAGGATATACTTTTACACCTAGTGAAAAAACTGTGCGTACAGTAGTGGCTGAAAAACCTCAATTTGTGTATGCTGCCCCAGGATTTCTCAAAGGCATGCAAAATCTTGGATTCCAAACGTTTAACACACTATGGGACGAAAGTTATGATCAACTGGCCGGTCCAGCACGATTTAGTGCCATGTTTCAAACCGTCCAACGTATAGCTAAGTTACACGCTAACCAAAAACTTGAATTGTATCAGAAATCTAGGGCTATTTGCCGGCATAATAGGCAGGTACTTGTTGATTGGATTGGACAAATAAATAAGTGACCAGAGGAAAGATCAAATGGAAATAACGTTTAAATGTCATGTACGCAAAACTAAAAAGATTACAAATTTGCGCCCAGCAAGTATTTTGATTACTGTAGAAACTCCTGAAATTGAACAATCCCAAACCTTAACGTTTGAACAATCAGTGCAGCCTACAATAAACTGGGTGTCATCGTCTACACCAGACGATAGTGTGGATGTAACTTTTGATTTGCCAGAAAATTATACCAATAAGAATTTGAAATTTACAATTGCAGTGACTAACAATGATTTGCTGATTTGCGGTTACGACCCAGTAAATTTTGAAATTCGAAGCAATCCATTATGGGATGGCAAACTTGGTCCTTACGATATAACAGGACACCGAACAGCTGGCGGCGAAATGGGCAATGGAAGTTTAATTATTTTGGCAGGACAAACAGTAACCTTTGATGCAAAGTATGCGATTGAGTATGCAGTGCCTGCTCACTTGTCCACTTATTTAAATGCTGAAAAATTGCTTCCGCCAAACTGTACAATGGAACATTTTAGCGTGTTAACAGATTTGCCAGAAAAATTAAGTCAACAAGAACTAACCAGTGAGAAACACCAAAAACGTATAGGTGATGCGCAATCATATAACACTGTCAGACTATACATGCTAAACAAATACCGAGACAATCCGGCTTTTATAGAATGGGCACATAAAAATTAAAAAGGGTACCCACGACTTTGTTTGGGAGTGTATCCGGGCTCATACACTGGAACAAAACTGCACACCGCTGTGTTTGTAGGAATTTTCATGTCACAGTTGCGCATGATCAACACAGTTTCTAAGTTGTAGTAGTTGTAGTTGGGATCCATTTCTTCTTCCCACCCCCATAAACTTGACGAATGATTGGCTTCGACATAACCTGAAAAGTTATGCCAGTCTCTGCTCCAAGCCATTGGGTAATCATTGACCATCATGCGCCAACCAGGTGCCATCTTGGCACGCCATGGCCAGGCAACAATTCTAGGCCGGCCCCATACGTATTCATCATTGATTTTTTCAGCCCAGCAACTACCGTGCAGCATTTCTTGTAACAGCCAACCGTATCTCCAGTGTTTGGTTGCACTGGTTGGAAAAAAATTGTCTAAGTCAGCAGTCAACGGCAAGGTATATCCCAATTGGCTAATGCCACGAAGCCCTAAACACAATCTGGCTGTGTGATTGGCATGATCACCAGACTCAGGCAAATAGCTCCGTAGATCACCTCGCAATTCTTGCCACCATTCTGGAAAAAATTTACTGCATGACACCGGCGGCAGGCAGTTGCTTGCTTGTTCGGCTCGCTCCCAAGTTAAGTATTCGTTGACTACAATTTCCATGCACTTATGTAGTACTTTTGTACAAGTTGACAAATTAATTGAAGTTTGCTATAATTTAGGCTATGTTATATTTTGCTTATGGAATGAATACCAACCGCGCAGGCATGGCTTCTCGCTGTCCTGGCGCCTTGAGCTTGGGACACGCACGCCTGATTGATCATGCATTCCGCTTTGCCATTCATGCTGATGTAGTGCCTTGCCAGGGCTCCTATGTGGACGGTGTGCTGTGGCGCATTGATGAATTTCATTTGAACAGCCTGGACAATCTGGAAGGCTTTCCATGGTACTACAACCGTGGCCAATTTGCAGTGGAACACCGTGACGGAGTGGTTGTTGCAGAGTGTTATTTTATGCAACCGGGCAACGAAGACAGCCTGCCCAACCAAAGCTATTTTGACATGGTGGTGCAGGGCTATGAGCAACATGGTGTGCCCACAGAGCAGGTGTTTAATTGTGTATACGATAGTATTACATAACCCTCCAAACTGGCGGGACTTGACCAATAAATGGCAATCTGCTACAATACACACATAGACAGCAAAGTTCAACCGCACACCAAGGAGCCAACCATGAGTGCAATTCGTATCGTTCGCGGCGTTTACCGCAACAAAACTGTTCAAAACCAAGTGTTCACTCTGGTGAGTGGATTCCAAACTGGTGCCAAAGGTGGCTATGTCACCGTGCAAAATGATGGTACCTTTCCCAACTGCCCTGATAGCATCCGCATCAAGGTAGAAAACATTTCAGACATTGAGTATACTTCAGGAGAAACCGTGCAAGAAAACACTGTGAAATTCAAGCCCACTGTGGTGGCAGAAACTGACGAGCAAGCCATGGATCGTATCCGTGAGCGATTTGATATCCTGCATGAGATGACCAAGGCCTGCGTGAGTGGCGACATCCGTGCGATGATTGTGAGTGGCCCCCCGGGTGTGGGCAAGAGCTACGGAGTGGAGCAAGAGATTGACAAGGCCTGTTTGTTTGACAAGCTGGCCAGCAAACGCCTTAAGGCCGAGGTTGTGAAAGGCTCAGCCAGTCCCATTGGCCTGTACCAGACCCTGTACAAGTATTCAGATCCCAATTGTGTGTTGGTGTTTGATGACTGTGACTCAATCTTGTTGGATGACGTTGCTCTTAACTTGCTGAAGGGTGCCTTGGACTCCGGCAAGAAGCGTAAGATTTCCTGGTTGTCAGACAGTCGCATTCTGCGAAGCGAAGGCATTCCAGACAGTTTTGAGTTCAAGGGTTCAGTTATCTTCATTACCAACTTGAAGTTTGATACCATGCGTTCGCAGAAATTGCGGGACCACTTGGATGCACTGCAAAGTCGCTGTCACTATCTGGACTTGACTCTAGACACCATGCGTGACAAGGTCCTGCGTATCAAGCAGATTGCCAAGGACGGTGTGTTGTTTGCAGACTACGACTTTGAAGAGTGTGTGCAAGACGAGATCATTGCCTTCATGGACGAGAATAAAAATCGTCTGCGTGAGATGAGTCTGCGTATGGCTCTTAAGATTGCGGACTTGCGCAAGATGTCAGTGTTGAACTGGAAGCGCCTGGCAGAGACCACTGTTATGAAACCCGCAGGAGCCTAACATGTATGAGATATGGGATGGGGACTTGTACCTGTACTCAGTGGATACCGAGTACGAAGCAGATGAACAGCGTGAAGCAGGCTTCACTGTGAAGTGCCTGGAATACTACGGAGCGTGACATGGAAAAATTTGCAGTTTTTGTCGGTACAGTTGTGCTTGCTATTGCAGGAGTTCTGTTACTGAGTTTCTTACTAAGTTGGCCTGTGTACATGCTGTGGAATGGGTGTTTGGTTGATGCAGTGACTTCTGTTAAGGAAGTCACGTGGTTGCAGGCGTGGGGCATCACTATCTTGTGTGGCTTCTTGTTTAAGACCACAGTCAACTCAAAAGCATAACCTTCCAAGGTTATCCCGGGCATTGGTTGGCTCCGGCCCGGGCTTTGTGGCAGGTACCCCTAAAAAGGTACCTGTCTTTTTGACTTTTTGCTGTGGTAAGTATATACTGTTACCATGCCCCAACAGTATTTGCACATAGAACTAGGTGCAGACTATACCTTAGATTTTGAAATACACAACACGCCCTTGGCCAATCTTTGGCTTGAGCGCATGCGCCTGCGAGACTTGTATCCAATGGATCACCCTGATCGGTTTTACGGATTCAATTCACAAGAGCAAGAAATTGATCGCGCAGAAAAAATGATCCAGCAGTGCATTAGCACTATCAACAGCTACCAACCAATCATCAAACGAGAGTTTGCCAACATACATGACCAGGATGGGTTGAATTACCTGCACAATATTTTTGAGCAGTATCATGGACTGCTAAATCAACAAAAAACTTTATGGTGGCTACGGGCACCAACTCAGGTAAAAACGGCACTGTCAGAATTAAACTTGGCCGTGCATCGTTGCGAAGCTGTGTCTCGATCAATCAAACCAAGACTCGTTTGCACCTGGTATAAGTTGCCTGTAGGCAACAATGTATTATCAGAAGATATCATGCAACAATACGGTGTGATTAATCCGCCATTTGGAAGTGTATGTTTGAACTATGTTGAGATTGGTAAAACAATGTTTGAACTAATGTTAGACAATGATGTGTATATCAGTGATCACGCATTTCAGCCTTTCAGTCATTACAATGCAGATTTTATTGTAAGATTTGCTGAGCTTTCTCCAGATGAACTAGACAGCATGATGAAAAATATGCAACAATACTATCAAGAGCACTGTGATTTTTTTGCCAAACGTGGGTATCAGCAATTTGATCATGTCAAACTACAGCCATTACAATTTCCTGTTGCAAGGATAATTGAAACTGTTCCACGTGAACAGTTGATCAAACACATACAACAAAGACAACTCGTCACTCGAGTTTATATAGATGAAACGATGCACCATACAAATTCGAGATGAAGTAAACATCAAGCTAGAGGGCATTGACTTGGACGTGCGCAAGGCCTTGGTCAATGCGTTCAAGTATGATGTGCCTTATGCAAGATACTTGCCAGCAGTGAGGCTAGGACGGTGGGACGGCAAGGTCAGTTACTTCCAACTAGGTGGCAGCACATACACCAACTTGTTACCAGAGATCATGCCCATCCTGGAACGCTACAACTATGATATTGAACTGGATGACCAAAGAGAATACTCCACTACATTTGAGTTTAATCAAGTTACAGAACAAACATTTGCACACAAGACTTGGCCCAAAGGACATCCTGCAGAAGGACAACCTATCATGTTGCGTGACTACCAGGTGGAGATTGTGAACAACTTCTTGACCAATCCACAATGCATACAGGAAGTGGCCACAGGCGCAGGCAAAACAATCATGACAGCCACCTTAAGCGCCAGTATAGAGCCATACGGTCGGTCAATTGTGATTGTGCCCAACAAGAGTCTCGTTACACAAACTGAAAAAGACTATATTAACCTTGGCCTGGATGTGGGTGTTTACTTTGGCGACAGAAAAGAACACGGACGCACACATACCATCTGCACTTGGCAAAGTTTGAATGTATTGCTAAAGAATACCAAGGCAGGCGTGGGTGTGGCTACCATACAAGACTTTATTGAGGATGTGGTGTGCGTGATGGTAGACGAAGTACACATGGCCAAAGCAGATGCACTCAAGACCCTGCTGACCAGTGTGATGGCAAGAGTGCCAATTCGTTGGGGTTTGACCGGAACTGTGCCCAAGGAAAAATTTGAAAGTCAGGCTCTGTTGGTGAGCCTGGGTCCGGTAATCAGCAAGTTGAGTGCCAACGAACTGCAACAACAAGGGGTGCTGGCGCAGTGCCATGTGAACATTGTGCAGTTACAGGACCATGTGGAGTATTCAAACTACCAAAGCGAGCTTAAATACTTGTTGGAAGAGTCAGGCAGACTGGATGCAATGAGCGAACTCATACGCCATGTAAACGAAACAGGCAATACTCTAGTGTTAGTAGATCGTACTGAATGCGGTCGTCAATTGGTGGAGCGACTGGGCGAACGTGCTGTGTTTGTGTCAGGCGCAACCAAAGCAAAAGATAGACAAGACGAATATGACGAAGTGGCGGACAGCGTTGATAAGATTATTGTGGCGACTTACGGTGTGGCCGCTGTGGGTATTAATATCCCTAGGATTTTTAATTTGGTTCTTGTGGAACCCGGGAAAAGTTTTGTCCGCGTTATCCAAAGCATTGGACGCGGCATAAGAAAAGCAGAAGACAAAGACCATGTTCAAATCTGGGACATAACTTCAACTTGTAAATTTGCCAAGCGCCATCTAACCAAGCGCAAACAATTCTACAAAGAAGCCAACTATCCTTTTACTCAGGAAAAATTAGAATGGATGAAAATAAAATAACTGTTGCAGTGTGTGGAGACAGTTTTTGTACTGCATCAACTGTTGATCTCAAAGAAGTTGGTTTCCGAGCTCACTTTAGTCAGATGCTCGAAGACCAGTATGGCTATCAAGTGTTGCATCTTTCACACGGTGGATTTAGTAACACAGGAATCTTTTTTCAAATACAAAAAGCCCTTGAGCTTGGAGCCGATGTTGTGGTCTACAATCGAACATGGGCCAGCAGAATAAACTTGTCCATGCATGACAACTTTGAGCCGTCCCAAGGCCTAAAGAATTTTATCTATTCTAATCCGCACATGCCCAGCACTGGTTCGCCGCATGTGGGGGATAGCAATGCTGCAATTCTTTCCACTGTGTGGCAGAATTTAGAAAACAGTACATTTTTTGATTTTACCAAAGAACAACTTGTTGCTGTTGACCTGTACATGAAGTATTTTATGAACTACAACTTCCAGGATACACTTGACGGATGGTTGTTTGAATTTTGGCACAACAAGATCTTAGATGCAGGCGTATTGCCTGTTTTCTTCAACAATGATAATGTGGGGAAAGTTGCTTATGATTTCAGTGGCAACAATCCCAATGTTGACACACCGTTTCACACTGACCGCGCAACTCAGCAAACAGTTGCCAACAACATACATCAAATAATACATGGGCAAAATATACAAAGACATCAATAACTTTTTGCCGCAAACTCCACGTGGAGTGTTTGTAGAAATTGGCAGTGACCGTGGTGAAGGGTCTACTCAAACTCTGGCCGCCTTGGCCCAACAACACAACACACGTCTGATCACGGTGGATATCTCCAGCAAAGCTCAAAGTAGATTGGATCACACATTACCAAACGCTGAATTTGTTGTGGCATCTGGATCTGCATGGGCTCAAGAATTTGCCAACACCCATACTGATATTGCTGTGTTATATCTAGACAACTTTGATTACATCTGGGACATCAACAGCGTGAGTGCAGCCATACGTCAACAAATGCACGACTATGCCGGACAAGGAATTGTGATGAGCAATCAAAATTGCCAAGTTGAACACATGCGACAAATGGTTGCATTAATGCCCTTACTGAGCTCAGATGCTGTGGTAGCATTTGACGACACTTATTGTGTAAACGACTGTTGGATTGGCAAGTGCGGCCCAGCGGTAGTTTATTTGCAGTCGTTGGGTTGGACTGTGGTACACCAAACTTTAGATTGCGGTGTTATCATGAAAAAACTTGACAAAGCCAATTAAATTCTGTATACTGATTACATATGAGAATACTAACATTAGATAATGCCTACTACGACTTAGATCACTTGCCAGAAGAAATTGATGACTTGAGATTTGCAATTTTAGATAACTCTAATCCTGCAGATCCAGACTATCACTTTATTCCTTTGATCTTCTTGGAAAGTTTTAACGCACCAGCTTTGGTTTTACGCATAGGTGACACCACAATCAAAATGCCCATGGATTGGCAGATCCTGATTGGCGAACCTGACATTGGTGACCTGGAAGTGTTGCCATTGACATCAATCAATGATCGTGGCTTCCGAGTGTTCCAATTCAACCCACTCAGCAGTTATAGGCCCAGCTTTCCAGACATTGAAATCCTGGATGTGTATCATGAAGTCAGCTGGTTCGCGCCCAAACTTAAAAATGGACAAATGCTAGCCGTGCCACTGAATGACGATCCAGAACCCGACTGTGTTTACTTTGTAAAGGACATCAGTCGTAACTGTGAGATAGTGGACTACAACAAGGCCTGGTAATGCCCTATACTGAACCTGAAATATTTGCAATCATCAATCGCTTGGCCAGAGTGTATCTGGAAAGTTATCCCGACGACCGCGAAGGCTTAGAACGTTTCCTGCGTTGGGCACATTTACAATACGGTTATCAATATGGGATCTCTTAAACCAGACGCCACATACATCTACGAACGCAATGGTAATGAAGTGTATGCTCGTGAGTCGGGTGCTAATCCTGCTGATCGCAAGCTCGTGGGGTACTATTATGATCCCATAACTGGACACAAGATAGATTACGATTCAAGAACTTCAGATGGCAGACCCTTACACGATCACATTATGGAAGATAAAATGTGGGGAGACATTCGGCGAGCAGCACAAACCAATCCCACTTTACAAGACGCACTGGAACGTGCTATAATGATTTACAAACTAACTAAAACTGAATGAGTGATAAACTGTCCATTGGCAACGAGATGCAACAATTTGATCGCAAGAACAGAGAGTTCTATGATCAATTGTCTGATGAAGAACGCAAAAAGTTCAGTCCTTTTTTGATGATACGTTGGGGATCAGCAGTAGAAGGTTCACGTGAGCTTCAAGAGTTTTATGTGATTGCTACCAACGAACGATTGAACAAACACTTTTTCAATATCAACACTGCCAAACACAAAAAGTTACAGTGGTTGTTGGCCACAACTGTGAGCCCAGATCTAGGTACTCAACGACACAATTGGATTGCTCCTAAGAAAAAAGATGCCACACTTACTGGCAAGCGAAAACAGTTGGCGGAAATTTATCCACATCTCAAAGACGATGAAATCAATGTGCTGGCAGAAATTACATCACAAAAAGAAATTAACGAGCATCTTAAAAAATTTGGAGAAGAATCAAAATGAAATATCAACAACTGGTGGTCAATGGATGCAGTTATATGGAGAGCTATTCTAGCGGTTTTGGTCATCAGGAATTGGCAGAACGATTGTCGATACCACAAGCTATAAGTTTGGCTATCAGTGGCAGCGCCAACTCGCGTATTATTAGAACCACACTCAAGCACAGTTACATCACGCTCCAGCCCACATTGTATGTGCTGGGCATGACATTTCTCAGCAGAGAAGAATTACCAATCTTGCAAGCCAGCAGTGATTTTGAAGGGCGCTGGACTAATTTTCAAAATCAAAACTGGAGTTCTCGATGGGATCCTCCGTGGACATTGGCTGATACCAATGCAATGATCGAACTCAAACTCAAATGGGAATTGAACAGCATACTAGATCGTGCAGAAGATCTCATGTATCGAACACTTGCAATGATACACAGTTTAAAGTCGCGAGGACATGCAGTAGTAGTATTTCAACAAGCAGATAATTTATACCATGAATATCTTAATGCGCCACGATTAAAGTTGTTCGGCAGTGAACCTGAGATTGTGGAAGGATATAAATGGCGTGCTGTACCATGGCAACACGAACGTGGAGTTCCTGAAACAGATTATGGGCCCAATGCTCTTAATCATGTGCCAGCAGACATTAAACATCGACAACCAGGATTCCATCAAGAACTAAACATGTTTTTGACTGCATGGATCAACAACAACAATCTACTAAAATGACACAATGCCAATACTGCAAGAAAGACTTTGCTCGAGAAACTAGTCTAGCAGTGCATGTGTGTGAACCCAAACGGCGTAGACAGGAACGAGCAGAGCGTGGTGTGGAACTGGGATTTCAAGCCTACATCCGTTTTTATGAGATGAGTCAAGGTTCGGCCAAACTCAAAACGTTTGATGACTTTGCTGACTCACCTTACTATCGTGGGTTTGTGAAATTTGGACGCTATTGTGTAAGCACAAGAACTATCAATCCCAAACAGTTTCTTGAGTGGCTATTGAAAAACAACAAGAAGATTGACCGTTGGGCGAGTGATCAACTGTACACAGAGTATCTCATACAATATTTGCCATTAGAAAATGTAGCAGATGCGCTGGCAAGGGCAGTAGAGTTTGGCATGGATTGGGCAGAGAAGAATTCAGCACAGCCACAGGACTGTTTGAGATATGGCAGCACTCCGGCCATGTGCTATGCAGTCACAACAGGTAGGATATCACCTTGGGTGATTTACAATTCAGAGTCAGGACAACGGTTCTTGAGTGGACTTACTCCTGATCAGATCAGCATGATATGGCCTTACATTGACTCGGATGTGTGGCAGAAAAAGTTTCACAACTATCCAGCTGATCAAGAGTACGCAAAAGATATATTAAGCAAGGCAGGTTGGTAACGTGGCGTCAGTGATATTTTTAACCCTAATACTTTTACAAATCAAGCACTGGTACATTGACTTTGTAGACCAAAGCATAGCAGAAGTCAATCACAAAGGACAATACGGGCACTGGCTGGGCATGCGACACAGTCTTAAACAGGGCATTGGCACAGCCTTATGTGTTGGCTGTGTGGTCGGGCCTGCCTATTGGCCGGCCAGCATAATGATGGGCGTGATAGATGCTGTGGTTCACTATCACATTGACTGGGCCAAGATGAACTGGGGCAATAGAGACATAGAAAACCCCAGCTTCTGGGCACACTTGGGCTTGGATCAGATGGCACATCAGTTGACTTACATTGGCCTTGTGGCTATAATTGCATTATGATTAAAACTATTAGCGGCAGCAGATACATTCAGGTATCAGGTGGTTCAACCACCAATCCATACGTCAGTCCAGGTGCGCATGGCGCAGGCATGTTGAGATGGAACCCCACCTATAACAATATAGAAGTAAACGATGGCAATTCGTGGCAGCAGATTCATATGGCACATCCTATGATTGCTCTATCGCCAGATGCTGAAGCCCTGTTAAATTGGGCTAACAGCAAACGAGAAGAAGAACTGCGCATTGCGCACCTGGCAGCACAACATCCCACAGTGGCAGATGCTCTAGCGGCAGTGCAACTGGCCAAAGAGAAACTGCAAGTGGTGACTGCACTTTGTGATACTGATTCAAAATGAGCGCGGATATTGACATTGATGTGCCGGACAGAGCGGCTGTGTTGAAACTGATTCAGCACACTGCCGCACGGCAACTGCACCAAGGTCAAGTACGCAAACACAATTCAGGCATCTATGTCACAGACATTCCTCAAGACATACCAAACGGCTGTGCAGCCATAGACTATGAGTCAGCAGAACAGCGTGGATACTTCAAAATAGACCTGTTGAACATGAGTGTGTATCAGTTGATCCGTGATCCTGCACACTATGCTGAGATGCTGGCAGCCGCACCTCCTTGGCAACGACTGTGGACTGATACTGCCTGGACCAGTCAGTTAGTGCATGTGGGCAATTACACAGACTTAATGATGTCCATGCGGCCAGACAGCATACCCAGAATGGCAGCATTTATTTCAGTTATTCGTCCGGGCAAAGCACACTTGCAAAACCGTCCTTGGGCAGAAGTATTTGCTGAAGTATGGAACGGAGATGACAGCCGCGGATACACATTTAAGAAAAGCCACGCAATTTCCTACGCGGCCCTTGTTGCTCTACACATGAACTGCCTTAATCAATCCGCCGCACCAGTGTGATTGACTTTCGTTTGCTTTTTTTGCGAGCAATGTCCATCAAACTACACACTGGGCCGTGTAAAATTTCTAAATCTTTGTTAGAGAATGTGCGCAAAGTAAATCTAAATTTGTCCCAATCTTGACGAAGAAATATGTTGATGGGGATGGATCTATTGCTTTCCCACCACCATTGATTGGCTAGTTCTAAAAACGCCATTTTATCTTGCTGATCAACTACAGATCCAAAGTCGTAGATCGTAGTCACGCTGTCATCTCTGTTTTGTATAATGCCCACGTACTCTGCATTTGCATAACTGCAAAGAGTGATAAACGGGTATTTTTCTGCCAATTTATCGAAGATTGTATTGCCCATAAATATTGTTCGAGGATCCTATGTATTCAACCACCGTTTACTTATACCAGCAAATTACCAAAGTCTTGTTAGTTGACACCAGTGGTGGATATTTCACAGCGAGGTACGACCCAGTGTATGCAAAACAATTAACTGTAAACAAAGGTGTAGATAATGTTCTACTCTTTGAATTTATCAACCAAGAACAAAAACCAGTAAACATCACTGGCTCTGCATTTGTGTTTCGTTTGATGAGTCAAAACGGAGACAGAGTGCTGGTAGAAAAAGACATGACAAGTCTTAGCAATTCACTAGGGCGAGTAAAAGTGGTGCTCGACATAGAAGATACCATTAATCTAGTTGCACAACCTGCCAGCTATTCAATACAGCGCACTTCTGGTGATTACATACAAGCAGTTTATGTAGATGCCAACAGCCAAGCACGTGGTGACTGCAATATTGTGGATTCTATACTGCCACAGTTTGTGCCCAGCCACGAACTCACTATTCCCACAATTTATGGCAAAGCCCAACAACTCACACCTGGACCAACCAACTGGCCTGATTGGGCACTGCAACCTCCTCCTGTAAATACCACACAACTTACAGAATTCTACAGTAGTTTTATTGACACATCTCATCAGAGTCTAACAACAGTCAAGATGGATCTGGACCACTTTACAGGCACCATCAAATTTCAAGCCGCACAAGATTACGAATCTATCTGGTACAATGTAACTGACAGTTATAGCTTTTTTGATGAAACTTCCACACAGTATTTCAACGTGGTAGGCTTTTATCCCTTGATTCGAGCAGCTTTTAACAACAGTCAAGGATTTGGTGGACAAGCAACAGCACAAGTTTCACCTGAGGGTGTGGTCACAGGAATCAGTTTAAGCAATGCTGGCAAGAATTATGTGGCTGCACCCAAAGTTCAAATCTTGGGAAATGGATCAGGCGCAGAAGCTGTAGCTACTATTGGAGCCGATGGGCAAATTGCAACCATTGTGGTGACCAATGGCGGATCGGGTTACCTGCCAATTCAGTACCAAGGTACCCAACAGGCCACAGTGATGATCACCACTGGATATATTAACAATCTCCAATATCGTTGATTTAGTCCGGCTGATCTGTTATACTGTATAGATGCTTGACATCCTTGCGTATCTACCTGCAAAAAGAAAACCCACACCGTCGGGTTGGTTGAGTTTCAATGCGGTTTGCTGTCAGCACAATGGCAGCACTAGAGACACAAGAGGTCGTGGCGGACTCAAAGCTACTGAAGCAGGCTGGAGTTACCACTGTTTCAATTGTGCCTACACAGCCAGTTTTATCATGGGTCGTACCCTAAGTGTCAAAGCTCGTAGACTGCTGGGCTGGATGGGTGTGCCAGACAACGAAATTGAAATGCTCAATTTGGAAAGTCTGCGGCATCGTAGCATACATGGCATACTAGAAGATAGACAACAGGCCTGGAATCACTTGGCCGGCATCACATTTGAAGAACGAGATTTACCACCGTATGTTGAATTGCTAACTGCCGAGCACAAGTTTTATTGGGATTATGTTCGAGGCAGGCATGTGCCTGAAGACTTTCCTGTTATGGTACAGATAAAAAATGATGGTGTTCATTGGACACGCCCGCATGTGGTTGTACCATTCACATACGAAAACAAAATTGTAGGATACACTTGTAGATTTTTAGACAACCGTCAGCCCAAGTTTATTTCAGACAGCCAACCAGGTTATGTGTTTGGAACAGACTTACAGCACAACAACTGGACCAATGTGATAGTGACAGAAGGCATATTTGATGCGCTGTCAATTGGTGGTGTGGCTGTGATGCACAACACAGTGAGTGATGCACAGGCCCGACTGATACGCAATCTAGGTCGAGACATAACTGTGGTGCCCGACCAAGACCTAGCAGGCTTAGAACTGCTGGAACGTGCCGTAGAATTGGGATGGGCGGTAAGTATACCAGAATGGCCAGAAGGCTGTAAAGATGTCAATGATGCTGTAATTGCGTTAGGGCGTGTGGGCACCTTGCTAACTATAATGCAATCAAGAGAAACCAGTAAGATCAAAATAGAACTAAGGAAGAAACAACTTGTTAAAAGAATACGGACTTGATGTCCAACGCCTATTTCTAGAAATGATGTTGGAGGACGCACAGAGTTATGTGCGTGTTCAGAACATTTACAACCCGCAGAACTTTGACAAGAGTTTGAGACCTGCGGCTGAGTTCATCAAAGAACACTCAGACAAACACAAAACCCTGCCAGACCGCATGCAGATTTCAGCCACCACAGGGGTTAAATTGGCGGCTGTGCCAGATCTAAACGAAGGTCACTTTGACTGGTTCATGGGCGAGTTTGAAGCGTTTACACGCCGCCAGGAACTAGAGCGAGCTATTTTGAAAGCCGCAGACTTGTTGGAAAAAGGTGAATATGATCCTGTTGAAAAGCTGATCAAGGATGCAGTACAGATATCACTCACTAAAGACATGGGCACAGACTACTTTGCTGATCCCAAGGCTCGCATTGAGAAGTACTTCAACTCGGGTGGACAAGTAAGCACAGGCTGGCCACAACTGGACAGATTGTTGTATGGCGGATTTAGTCGTGGTGAACTCAACATCTTTGCAGGTGGATCAGGATCAGGCAAGAGCTTGCTCATGATGAATATTGCACTAAACTGGCTACAGCAAGGACTCAGTGGTGTGTATATTACATTAGAACTTTCAGAAGAGCTTACTAGTTTGCGTACTGATGCCATGTTGACCAATATGTCAACAAAAGATATCCGCAAGGACATAGACACTACAGAGCTTAAGGTCAAGTTAGTGGCCAAGAAGTCTGGCAACTATCAGGTCAAGGGCTTGCCAGCACAATCAAACATCAACGACATTCGTGCTTACTTAAAAGAATATCAAATTCAAACAGGCAAGCGTGTGGACTTTGTAATGATTGACTACTTGGACTTGCTGATGCCGGTCAGCGCCAAGGTCAGTCCCAATGACTTGTTTGTGAAAGACAAGTATGTTTCGGAAGAACTGCGCAACTTGGCCAAAGAGCTAGGAATCCTAATGGTAACTGCAAGTCAGTTGAATCGATCAGCTGTGGAAGAAATTGAATTTGATCACTCGCACATATCAGGTGGTATCTCAAAGATTAACACAGCAGATAATGTGTTTGGTATCTTTACAAGTCGTGCAATGAAAGAGCGTGGCAAGTATCAGATCCAGTGTATGAAGTCTCGAAGCTCGACCGGCGTTGGTCAAAAAATTGATTTGGAGTACAACATTGAAACCATGCGCATTACTGATGAAGGCGGGGATGACAACGAAAACGGGTTTAGCAAAAAGCCCAGTACAAGTATCATGGACTCGATCAAAGCAAAAAGCCAAGTTAGTTCAGCCGCCACAGAAGATTCCAAATCTGTACCTTGGGAGCGACCCCAAGCCAAGGAAGGTTTTGAGTTAGAAGCACCCAAGGTCACAGCAGATGTACAAAGCGCCAAGCTCAAACAGTTGTTGGGCAAAATCAAGACATCATGACCGATACATTTTGTCCAATGATTCATGGCGGGCTCAATATTGATTTGAAACTCAGCAATGAATTAAATCAAACAACCGAGCTTGGATACAATCAATGCTGTCTTAGCAATACTCCATTGACATTTGTCAACAAAGATAGCATAGACTGGAACGGCAGTGATTTTACAAAAAATCGCACAGCCAATGATAACAATCAATGGTTATCGGGTTGCTACCAATGTTTAACATTGGAAAAAGTTGGACTTAAAAGTTTTAGAAAATCAATGCTGGAAAAATTTGGAGTCCATAAAAATTTAAGTGGGCCTCAACGCATTGATTTGTTGTTTGATCGCAGTTGCAATTTGGCCTGCAGAACATGCGGACCAAGATCCAGTACTTTATGGTCCAAGCATCTTAAAGAAAACAATTTACCTGTTTTTGAAATTATACCAACGGACAATGCCAATCGTGTTACCAACATCTTGGAAAGTTTGAATCTTGACAGTCTTGAAATGGTGCAATTCTGCGGTGGTGAAACATTGTTGGGCAACACCTATTGGAAAACTGCTCAGTGGCTGGCAGAACATGTGCCAAATGCAAAAACCAAATTGGAACTGGCATTTCAAACCAATGGAACACAATCTATTGATCCGCAATGGTATGATGTGATTGAAAAATTCAAGTTAGTTAAACTAATGATCAGCATTGATGGCATTGGTGATAAATTTGAATACTTGAGATGGCCAGCAAGTTGGAATCAAACTGTTGATAACATTTTAGCTTTACGAGAAAATTTGCCAAGTAATGTGATGTTTTTTGTGCAAGAATGTACCAGTTGTTTGAACTTGTATTATTTTGATCAAGTTAGTGATTGGGTAAAACAAAATTTCAACAGCAACAGAGATGGAGATCCAATTGGCCACAGCACTCAATTGGCCATGCATTCGTACTTGTATCCCAAAAACATCACACAAGAATATGCCGATGCAATTGCACATACTCCATCAAACAATATAATTGGAAAGTATTGGCAAGAAGACCCAGTGGCAATAAAACAGTTTGTTCAAGAAACTGCAAAGTTTGATATCATTAGAAATCAAGATTGGAAAAAAACTTTTCCCGAAGTTGCAGAGTTTTACAAACGATATCTTTAAACATCACGCTAAATTTTGATAAAAATCCAGTGGTAGATAATCTGAAATTGAAATCTTTTTCAAATTATCTTGCCGTCGAATTTCTTGACAAAATTTTGCAAACAAGCTGGCACTATAATGTCCTGTACCAAGAAAACTTTTTACCTGATCGTGATACTGAGGATTGTTTTCTAACACCTGTTGTTTGAACGCATCTGGCAAGTTACCCGGTGAAAAATACAAAGGAAATTCAACATGTCTGCACATGTAATTCAACTGATGGGCGTTAAAAAATTCTATCAATTCACTGTAGTAAAATATATTGAGATTTGAAATAGTAGCATTTACACTAATGTTGCTGGTGATCTTTCTAAACTTTTCTAAATTTTCGCACAACAAATCCCAACTTAATGGATATCTAATGTACTCAAATCTTGGACCAACACCATCAATGCTAAGACAGATATTTAGATTTGTAAATTGACTCAGTGTTTCAAACTGGCCAGGTGTTAATGCACAACTGCCATTGGTCACAATAGATATAAAACAACTGGTGTTACCTGAATCAAGCAACAAGTTTAAAATTTCAAAATTGAGTTTTTCCAAAAGAGGTTCGCCACCAACAAATGTCAACTGTTTGACATCTGCCCAGTTTATGCTTTCAATCAGCTTGGTAGAAATTTTATTATAGTTGATTTGTTTGTTTTCTAGCGACGCCCACGCAGAACTTAAAATACTGTTGCAAGTAACACAAGTTCCGTTGCAAAGATTGCTGGTGTGTATTTTTATAATTTGTGGTTGATTGAGATGATTTATTGCATCTTGTTCAATTTTTTCTAAGTCTCGATTGAGATAAAAATCAAATGATTGATTGTGTAATTTGCGCGAACTTGTGAGTCCTTGATCTTCCAGTTGCCAACACCTGTAACAGGATGGCGATCTTTGTTGAGCAACAATTGATTCTTGGACTTTCTTAATATCTGTGCCTGCAGGCAGTTCACAACAGTGTATATTTTTAGAAATATTGTGTCCAATTTCAACACCATAAAATGGCAAAACGCAAAAGTAGTTGTTCATAGGGTATTTAATTACCAAGTTGTATGTGTAAATTTAAATAAATAATTCAAAGGTCCAAAAGCAGATGCAAAAACGCACTCGCAGTTTATTAGAAGAATTAGACGATTTGTACATCGAGCGTGATCGCCGCCTGTTAATTGAAAACCGTGCGGCTACACTTATTGCTAATGCTATTAGGTTGCTAGAACAAATTGACACAGAATTTCCAGCTGATCAAGCTGAAAATCTACAACGTAAATTGCTGAATGCTATTCGTACCAGAGACTCGGGAAAGTTTGCCAGATCAGTGAGAAGAACAAATGCAGATACATGAAATCACACGCCGCAATATAAACGAAGGCCCACTCAAGAATGTGGCAACTGATCCTGTGAACTTTGGTAGAACCACAGTGGCCATGCCACAACAGACTGTGGCCCCAAGCAAAGTGACATTTGCACCAAACATGATGCCCAAGGCTGCGGCGGCCCCAGGCACAAATCTTGCTGTGGTTCCTACAACAACTGCGGTAGCAAAAGCACCGGGTACCAATCTTGCAACAATTCCCACTGGTGGCGCAGCAACTGCACCACCCAAAACTGGTCAGGTAGCACCTGCTACTAGCAGATCAAATCAATATGATCCTAATGTAATTGATGTTGACGCTAAAG
>Ga0214921_10002002_pt1 | contig 33994 bp, 31 predicted proteins | sample LL1505_MetaG_FD_177992 | JGI IMG/M metagenome (GOLD analysis project Ga0214921, IMG submission 177992) | Freshwater microbial communities from Lake Lanier, Atlanta, Georgia, United States - LL-1505 | ecosystem: Environmental > Aquatic > Freshwater > Lake | place: USA: Georgia | collected... | reverse complement strand
CTGCGCGCACATTCGCTGTATCACCGAGATCAACATTATGTTGTTCAGGGCGGTGAAGTCATTATTGTGGATGAGTTCACTGGTCGATTAATGCAAGGTCGGCGTTGGTCGGATGGTTTGCATCAAGCGGTGGAGGCAAAAGAGAAGGTGGGGATTCAGAACGAGAATCAAACACTCGCAACCATCACCTTCCAAAACTATTTCCGCATGTACCAGAAATTGGCTGGAATGACCGGAACGGCCGATACTGAAGCCTACGAATTCAAAGAAATCTATGGGCTTGAAACAGTTGTTATTCCACCTAATCGACCCAGTCGTCGATTAGATCGGCAAGATCAAATTTACAAGACTTCGCCTGAGCGCTATGCAGCGGTCATCAAAGATATTAAAGACTGTTTTGAACGAGGTCAGCCAGTTCTGGTAGGCACTACATCGATTGAGAACTCAGAACTGATCTCTAAATTGCTTGATAAAGAAAAGTTATCCCATCAAGTTTTAAATGCAAAGCAACATGCGCGTGAGGCAGAAATTATTGCTCAAGCGGGCAGGCCCAAAATGATCACAATCGCTACTAATATGGCTGGTCGTGGAACTGACATTGTTTTGGGTGGCAATGTCGAGCGGCAATCGATTCTGATTGAGGCCGATGAGTCCTTAAGTGATGCTGAAAAGGCAAAACGAATTCAACAGTTAAAAGATGAATGGCAGGGCCTACACGATGCTGTAGTTAATGCCGGTGGTCTCCATATTATTGGTACTGAGCGCCATGAAAGTCGCCGAATCGATAACCAGTTGCGTGGCCGTGCTGGACGCCAGGGCGATCCCGGTTCATCGCGTTTCTATCTCTCCTTAGATGATCCCCTATTGCGTATTTTTGCAGGCGATCGTTTACGCGCTGTGATGGATCGTTTAAAAATGCCCGAGGGTGAGCCAATTGAAGCGGGGATGGTAACCCGTTCAATTGAATCCGCTCAACGTAAGGTCGAAGGCCGTAACTTTGATATTCGTAAGCAATTATTGGAGTATGACGATGTTGCTAATGATCAACGTAAAGAGACGTATCGTCTTCGTAATCAGATTCTTGAAAGCAAAGACATTGGTGATCTAATTGCCAACTTATGCGACGATGTTTTTACAGCAATCGTTCGCAATTATGTGCCAGTGGAATCGATGGAGGAGCAGTGGGATATTCCTGCTCTCGAACATCTCTTGGTGAATGAATGGGGAATTTCCGTCGATCTTCAAGGCTGGATTGCTAATGCAGATACAGTCGACGATGAAGAGATCGTAACCCGCGTGATTGAGGCTGCTAAGAAAAACTACAAGGATAAAGAGCAACTCACTGGCCGCGAGTCGTTCGCTAGCTTTGAACGCTCGGTGATGTTGTACAGCTTAGATATGCATTGGCGTGAGCATTTGGCCGCACTAGATCGATTGCGTCAAGGGATTCATTTGCGGGGATATGCCCAAAAAGATCCAAAGCAAGAGTATCGTCGTGAGGCATTTGAGCTTTATGCAGAATTACTTGATGTTGTGAAAAATGACGTGATTAAAACGGTCTTTACAGTTCAGATTAAGAGCGCCTCAGAACTTGATGAAGCAACAGAGACCATTGCCGATGATGGACAGGTCAAAGAGATGCAATTTAAGCATAATCAGTTTGCTGATGGAGAAAGTGTCCCGGTTGAGCAGGTTGAACATGCAATCGCACCGGCACCAGTGCGTGAGGGCCCAAAAATTGGTAGAAATGATCCTTGCCATTGCGGTAGTGGTAAGAAATACAAGCACTGCCACGGAAAAATTGCTTAATTTGGGGTTTGCCGTTCTAATTTAACGATGGCTGTCAATTTTCCAACCCTTGATCCCAAATCCCTAACTCCAATACCCGGGCTTGCCCTCGGAATTGCCGAGGCTGGTATCAAGCGTGCTAATCGCAAAGATGTTTTGGTGATGCGTTTGACCCCGGGATCTACAGTTGCAGGGGTTTTTACTCAAAATCGCTTTTGTGCTGCCCCTGTGCAGCTATGTAAACAGCACTTATTGGAAGCTAATCCGATTGAAGCGTTGATTGTGAACACTGGTAATGCCAATGCTGGGACTGGTGAAGAGGGTTTGCGTCGAGCCTTTCAGACCTGTGAGGTGCTGGCAGGGTCTTTTGGACTTAGTGCAGAACAAGTATTACCCTTCTCAACGGGGGTGATCATGGAGCAATTGCCAGCCGACAAAATTGTGGCAGTGATACCCCAAGCTGTTGCCCAATTGACAGAAGATAATTGGTTTGCGGCTGCGCAGGCTATCATGACCACCGATACTTTGCCCAAAGCAGCCTCTTTAACGATTAATACTGAACTTGGGCCAATTCATCTCACTGGCATCTCAAAAGGGGCTGGCATGATTCAGCCGAATATGGCAACCATGCTGGGTTTTGTGGGAACAAATGTTCGGATTGATCGAGGCTTGCTCCAAGAGTTAACTGCAGAGGCTGCCGATGCATCATTTAATGCAATTACGATTGATGGCGATACCTCAACCAATGATTCTTTTATTGTGATGGCAACCGGCCAGTCTGCTATTCGAATTCAAAGTCGATCAGATCCGCTGTACGATGTTTTTCGAGAGGCTTTGATTACTATTTCTCAACACTTAGCCAAATTGATTGTGCGTGATGGCGAGGGTGCCACTAAATTTATAACAATTTGTGTAAAAGGTGGTAAAAATACCCTTGAGTGCAAGCGAGTCGCAAAAGCAATCGCACATTCTCCTTTGGTTAAAACTGCGTTTTTTGCCAGTGATCCAAATTTGGGTCGTATTCTGGCTGCAGTGGGCTATGCCGGAATCGATGATCTCAATAGCAGTAAAGTTCAATTATGGCTAGATGATGTTTGGGTTGCAAAAGACGGCGGCCGACATCCGGACTATCAAGAAGAGCACGGTCAAGCCGTGATGAAACAAGCTGAAATAACTGTAACAGTTGATTTGGGAAGGGGCGATGCGATGGGTACGGTCTGGACTTGTGATTTATCGCACGAGTATGTATCGATTAACGCGGATTACCGCTCTTAGCTAAATTCATTATTACGAGAACCTGAACTGTGAATGACAAGCTCGATCGTCTTTTAGATCATCTCGAGACATTTTTACCGAAGCCATTGAGTGATCAGGAGTGGCAAACAGCTAAAGCCTTTCGTTGGCAACGTCGGGATAGTATTTTTGGACGAATTGGATTTTTAAAGCCAGTTAAACACTTGTCCCCAATCTCGTTTAAAGACTTAAAGCATATTGATCGTCAACGCGATGCCATCATCGACAATACGCGACATTTTGTTGAAAAGAAACCTGCTAATAATATTTTATTAACGGGTGCACGTGGCACCGGTAAGTCCTCACTCATTAAGGCTTGCCTCAATGAATTTGCTTCTCAAGGTTTACGCTTAGTAGAGGTGGATAAAGATCACTTGGCGGATTTGCCTGACATCACTGAGGTTCTTGCGGCACGTCCAGAGCGATTTATTGTGTTTTGTGATGATTTATCGTTTGAAGAAGGTGAGTCTGGGTATAAGGCGATGAAGTCTGCGCTAGACGGTTCTATTTCTGCGCAGGTGGACAATATTTTGATTTATGCAACCTCGAATCGCCGCCATTTGTTACCCGAGTATATGAAGGACAACGAGTCTTATGTTCATACTGACGATGGTGAGATCCATCCAGGCGAGGTCGTTGAAGAGAAAATTTCTTTATCGGAACGTTTTGGCTTATGGCTTTCTTTTTATCCGCCAAGGCAAGAAGAATACCTCGCAATTGTGGCTCATTGGTTGGCGCATTTTGGGCTCTCTGACAAAGCCATTGAAGCAGCTCGTCCAGAAGCCCTAGTGTGGGCCCTAGAGCGTGGCTCGCGCTCAGGTCGTGTAGCTTGGCAGTTTGCGAAACACTGGGTTGGTTCCCAGTCTGGCAAAAAGTAGTTTATGTCGGTTCAATCTCGGTCGATCGTTGAGGTCGCCGTCGGAATTCTTTTAAAAGAACAATCCCTTGTCTTAATGGGTAAACGACCCAGTGGAAAACCTTATGCAGGTTATTGGGAGTTTCCAGGTGGCAAACTAGAGGCCAATGAATCCATCACAACTGCATTGGAGCGTGAGTTGTATGAGGAACTTGGCATCCGAATTGCTTTAGATAAAAACCATTGTCACGAAATCATGACCTTAGAACACGATTACCCACACGCTTATGTTCGTCTACATGTATGTTTGATTGATCGTTGGGATGGCGATCCAGTTGGCTTAGAAAATCAAGAGCTATCTTGGCAAAATATATTCAATCAAGAGTTAACCATAAACCCTTTATTGCCAGCCGCCTGGCCAATGATTGAAAAAGTTCGCTCGTATTTGAGCGGCACGTAAACAATTGTGAGCCCAAAGTCAGAATTGACAGAAGGTTAACTTAAAGGGAATATCTTGATTGATTAGAGTAGGCTTAAGATCCTGCTCACACTTGAGTAGCCGAATCGAGACCAGATATTTATTAGCGCTGATCTCAGCAAAGAGCGAGGGATCTTCTAGCGTGATACGCATTAATTGGTAAACCTTGCCAGAGGGCGCTTGTTGGAAAGAGCCTTGATGAGCTAATACTTCTTTACTCTCTCCAGACTCACGAAGCAGGCGCAAAAATAAATGGCATGCTTCTTGCCATGGGAGCATCGGGTAAATAAACTTTTGTAAGAGCTCACGACGAGAAGAAGCGGGGCTGTGGCGCCAAGCATAAAAACCTGGCAGGTCAATCGGACTCGTTCCCCCTGGTGTGTGTAAGCGGGTACGAATTGCATTAAGCCATTCGTTTTCACCGATCAGTGCGTTTGGCTTGATAACTGACGCATTGACTTGGGCGCTTGCATGCTCTAATTCCATCATGGTGGATGCTAGTTTTTCTTGATCAACCTCTTTGGCATGTTTAAGTTGATTGAGTGCAAATTTCTGGCGCTCTAATTCTTTTAAAAGTAATGATTTGATATCGCCTCGGGCGCTAATGTCGCCCAGCTCAAAGAGAGTGGTCAAAGCATTGTGGTGTAGTTCGGGGTCGTCTGAGCGGGCAAAGTGATTAAACCGGTCGAACAAATACTCAAGTCGGAGCATGTTCCTGACCAGTTCATTAAACGGGTATTCGTAAATAATCACAGGGTTTTATTTTATTCCGACCACAGCCAAAAAACTATAAATCCAGCATTTTTTGATGAAGGCGGTCGACTTCAATCTCTAGGCTCGCCAGATCCCCCTGGTTATGAATCACGGTATCCGCAATTGCCAGCCGCTCGGCTCGGCTGGCTTGATGGGTCATGATGGCCAATACGTCTTGCCGGTTCAACTGGCTTCGCCCCATTACCCGCTGAACTTGGAGCTCTTCCTCGCAATCAACCACCGCTATATGGTCAAGGTTCTCGATCCAAGTCCCAGACTCTAGGAGAAGTGGGACCACAAACACCAAATAGGGTGCATGATTATTTAAGCCATTTTCAGCCTGGATCAGGGTTTCCTGTCGAATTAGGGGGTGCGTAATAGCCTCTAGAATTCGTTTGATTTCGGCATTGCTAAATACGTATTCACGCATTTTTGCTCGATTTAAGGATCCATCGGGAAGGATGAACTCTGACCCAAACTCCTTTTTGATCGGATCAATCGCCATACCCCCGGGAGCAGTTATTTGGTGGGCGATTTGATCAGTATCAATCACCCATGCACCTCGCTTCGATAGATAGGAGGCAACACTCGATTTGCCTGAGCCAATTCCCCCGGTCAGTCCTAAAAATGGAACTTTTCCTTTTAAATCAAGGAGTGAACGAGTGGACTTGACCATAGTATTTGTATGATGCCAGCAAATGCCAAAAAAGGACCAAAGGGAAAGGGATGGCTTGGTGGTAATTTTTGATACTTTAGCCAGAGTAGCCCCCCAATGGTGCCGCTTAAAGCGGCTAGGGCCAATATCCATAGAGCACTATGGATTCCCAACCATGCCCCAAGAGCGGCCAAAAGTTTTGCATCTCCCATTCCTAGACCATGCTGTGAGCGGATTCGTTTGTAGAGTTGATTAATGATCCATAGAAGGGAGTAGCCAAAAATGGCACCAAGCCAAGCCAAATAGGCATCGCACCAGGCGAGCGGTGAAAAAGAATTAAAGATGAGACCAAAGACAATCATGGGGTAAGTGAATCGATTGGGGATTAAAAATCGATGAAAATCGACCCATGCTAAATAAAGGAGCGTTAGGATGAGACAAATTCGAAGGATGAAGTCAACCCACATCAGATAATTCTGCCTAATGAAAAAATCGGGAGGTATAGTGTCATCAGCAATCCTGCTACTAAAAGGCCAAGAAAAATAATAAACAGTGGCTCTAAACTTTGGCTAAGGATAGCTAACCGATGCTCTAAGAGATTTTCAATCGAACGAGACCGATTGAGCAACATTGCATTGAGCATACCGGTTCTAGCACCGATTTCAAGCAATTGAATGGTTTCAGGATCAAAAAATCGACCAATAGGATCGGCACGTCTCATCGCGAGCCCTAGATCTAAGCCCAACGATAGTTGCTTAAATAGGTTGGCACTCAAATCATGACTTAACCAATGATTTGATGATTGTGCACAAATACGAATGGAATCCAAAAGACTTAGACCGGATTGAAGTAAGTGGGCAATGTTTTGACACCATGTAATTTGATGCGATAGTCGTATGAATTCTCCAAAAATCGGAATTTGAAAGCAATATCGATCACACCACTTTTGAAATCGAATTGATTTTCTCCAAAGGAATAGAGTACTAGTACATAGGATGAATATCGAGCTTAAAATAATTACCGCATGTTCATTCAAGTTTTTTGATAGTCCAATCAATAGTTGTGTGCTCACCGGCAATTCAGCATGAAAATGATGAAAGATGTCTTCAAAGCCAGGTATAACCCATAACAGCATAGTGACGACCATCATCATCGCAGCTACAAAAGTAATCGCAGGGTAGGTTAGCGCTTGCTTCATTTTCTGTTTCAGCGATTCCTTAGCAAGTAACTGTTGATGAATTAAGGAAAGTGATTGTTCTAAGGCCCCTGTCTTTTCTCCAATCGCTATTAGGCCAATGCAAATCGGACTGAACCATTTGCCCTCTTTAGAAAGACTAGTTGCTAAGCTATTACCACGCTTGAGCCCTTCAATCGTATGCGATAGAAATGATCTCCACTGAATAGGGGAGCATTGCTCTAAAAGATGGAGGGCTTCAAGGAGTGGTACGCCAGCCTGTAAAATACTATGGAGGCGATAAGTGAAATTGATTTGATCACGAAGCGATAGAGAGCGCCAAATCATCACGGAAGCTCATCAATTAAAACTGATTGGTCAATCAACCCTTGATTCAATAAGGCGTCAGCCGCTTGTCGCATTGAACGAAACCCTTCTTCGCCTGCAATGATGCCCAGATCTGTTGATGACACACATTTTTCGATCGCAGTCATCAGTTTGGGGGTAAAAGGAAGCACCTCATGAATCGCAAAACGACCCATTGACGAGTCACGATAACGAATTAAGCGCTGCGAGCTAATCAAGAGAATATTTTGGGCGATAGCATGGGGTTCGATACCGAAGTACCTAAGCCGCTCAATGCATGAGAGCGCTTGATGAGTATGAATAGTACTAAGAACTAAATGGCCTGTTTGTGCAGCACTTATGGCTAGTTTTGCCGTTTCTGAGTCGCGGATCTCGCCAATCATCATCACATCAGGATCTTGACGCAGGAGCGCTCGAATGATGGCATTAAAATGAAGCCCAGCTTTTGGATGGTACGCAATTTGGTTTACTCCTTGAAGACGAATTTCAATTGGATCTTCAATGCTACAAAGATTGAGATGGGGTTGATTTAAAAAATTAAGAAAGCTGTACAGTGTGCGTGTTTTCCCGCTACCCGTAGGACCGCATACCAGAATCAAGCCATGGCGCCGATTCAAACACTTGTTGACAATACTCAGTTGATGATCAGTTAAGCCAATATGGTTAATATCCAATTCAGCATTCGTTGTTTTGAGAAGTCGAATGACTGCTTTTTCTCCAAATAGAGTAGGCATGGTTGAGACCCGACAATCAATTTCGCGCCCTATAGAATCGCCGACAGTGATTGCAAGACGACCGTCTTGTGGTAAGCGCTGTTCGGCAATATCAAGCTTCGCCAGAATTTTGATGCGAGTAATTAGACGAATGTGATCAGTTTTTGGATATGCCTTGAAAAGGCATAGGTCACCATGGATACGAAAACGTACGATGCAAGAATTCTGTTGTGCTTCAATATGAATATCGCTTGCATCTTTAATAACGGCAGATGAAGCAATTTCATGCCACAAACGAATGATATGAAAATCAGATGCTTCGAGTGGATTGCGTAATGAATTCTGAGTGATAGACCCGGTATGAATCAAGAGTATAATCGACTTCGATCTTCAGGCCCTGGTTTATGAAGCCTAACTGTTTTAATCCCTTGATCATCAAATTGAATAATCTCCATCACTACGCCTGCAACCTTGACACTAAGATCATGATCGGGTATTTCTTCAAGCTCTTCAAGTATCAATCCATTCAATGTACGAGGCCCATCAACGGGTAGCTGTAATCCAAGTAACCGATTGAGATCGCGCAAATTTGCACTACCGTTTGCTAGATAGGATCCATCACTTGACCATTGATCATGAGTCAACATACCCGGAAAAGAGGTAGTGAACTCACCAATTAACTCTTCAACAATATCTTCAAACGTTAATAACCCCTGAACGCTCCCGTACTCATCAACGACTAAACTTAAACGTTGACGATTTTCCTGAAAAAACTGCATCTGCTGCATTACTGGAGTACCCTCAGGAATAAAGTACGGCTCATTTAGGAGTTCTCGAAAGTCGCTGTGACCGAGTTCTTCGTTTCCTAGCAAGGAAAGCGCTTTTTTAACTGAGAGAATCCCAATAATTCTTTCTGGATCCCCCTCGCATACGGGTAATTTGTTGTGATAGCAGGTCTCAAGTTGCCCAATGACTTCATCAATAGGCCGTGATAAATCCAATATCTCCATCTTGGCTCGAGGCGTCATCACATCATCAACCGAGATATTTTCAAGGTTAAATAGATTGAGCAAGATACTACGGTGCTGATTTGAAATAAAGTGACTTGACTCAAGAACTAGACTTCTGAGTTCTTCCGTGCTCATGGTTTGTAAGGCCGTTTCCTTTCGGTTTAAGCCCATGAGACCCATTAAGCCAGAAACAAAAGAGTTCACCAGCCACAGCAATGGTTTAAGCAAAATCGTTAGCGGGTAAATTACCCAACCGATATTGGCGGAGATTTTTTCAGCAAAGGCAGCACCAATGACTTTGGGTGTAATTTCACTAAAGATGATGATTAGAAATGCAATGGTTAGGGTGGCTATCGATAAAACTAGGCCATTGGTACCGAACAAATGAAGTGCAATACCTGTTACCAAAATGGGCAAAATAGTATTGATTAAGTTATTAGCAATCAATAGAACCGATAAAAGCGTATCAATACGCTTAAGGAGTTTTTGGGTGATGGCAGCACCCGCATGACCACCATTTGCCATCGCTCGTAAGCGATGTCGATTACTTGCTACCATACTGGTTTCAGCCATCGAGAAAAATCCAGACAAGGCAAGTAAAAAGACCACCAAAGCGGCTTGAGCCCAAAGGGGCCAAGAATCAAAAAAAGAATCCATCTACACTTTCAAGAAAAGCACAGATAAGCAATATAGCAAATACTGATTATTTAGACTATCAGGGTAAATTGATTTAGGTGTCAGAAAGGGGAATTTTTGCGGTCAACTTTGAAGAGTCATATTGAGTATTGCTTGATACGTGCCCCGTTTGGGGGATTGGGTATTCGCACAGAAATGATTGATGAGTCCTTAATGATTACTCAAGTTCAATACTTGAGTCATTTGGATCAACCCAGTCGACCTCTGAACGAATTAGCAAAAAACGCAAAAGAGCAAATTGAGAGTTACTTCGATAATCCTAATTCACGTTTTGACTTACCAATAAAAAATCAAGGTAGTGTTTTTCAGCAAAATGTTTGGGCAAAGATTGAATCCATTCCAGTCGGAAAAACCATGACCTATGGAGAGCTAGCTAATCAGATCAAGTCTGCCCCAAGAGCTGTTGGGGGCGCTTGCGCCTCGAACCACTACCCACTGATTATTCCATGCCACCGCGTCCTATCAAAATCAGGTATTGGCGGTTTTATGGGCGAGGCTAAGGGACCTTATCTAAGAATTAAACAATGGTTGTTAAAGCACGAACATGCAATTTAGGACTACGCTTTTAGCGATCTAGCTTGGACTCTAAAAAAGATATCTAATAGCCAATCACTGTGAACCGCAAATTTAGTAAAAAGATAAAAACGGCTTACCTGCGATCGAGTCAATTTTGCTTCAATTGATCTATAGCCATGATGACGTAGTGCAATTTGTTTTAGCGTTAGTACTGCTAAGCCAAAGGCAAGAAAACAAAAGCGACGGATTCCGAGCTCTGATTTCGGAATGCAGTGAATGTAATGAAGAGCATCTTCAAGTTTTTGGTGGGCAATCACGAGTAAATCTGTATCACTAACACCAATTGGTTTCCATGAAACCCCACGTTCTCGATCCTCTGGGGAGTCTTTGAGAATATTGGTCATTTGTAAGGCTTGACCAAAAGAAATCGCTAAGTATTCTCGTTGGCCAATGGCCTTGGAAAAATTAGGGGAGTGTAGTGCAAATACAGTAGTTAGCATTTCACCAACAACTCCAGCAACGACATAGCAGTACTTTTCAAATTCGGCTAAATTTTCCAGGCCGAGAGGATTTTGTCGGGTATGAAAATAGCTCATACCGTCAGACATTATTTGTATGCAACGAGCGACGGCTTGGCGCTGTTGCACATCGCAAGTTTCTAGTACGCGAAGTACCCGTGGGATATTTTGGATTAAATCTTTTTCACTTTGATTGTTGTGCCCTGATAAAGCAATGGCACACTGCTCAGTAAATTGCTTGGGATTTTGCTCACCTAGAACCGTTTTTACAAAGCTCGCGGATAGATCTTGTTTAGTTATTGCATCGATACCAGGCGCATCCTCAATTGTATCTACGATACGACAGAGTAAGTAGGTATTGCCAACTACTTTCTCAAGATTTGGGGGTAATAATGGAATGGTGAGCGCAAATGTTCTAGATACCGACTCCAGAATTGAGCGTTGATAAAGCTCATCGCTTATTAAAAAGCTGTCTCCAACCTGATTGGCATCAAATTTTGCTGACATACTGTAATTATGTCAAACTGCATTAAATTCGAACATTTATATTAATTTTGCGGCATTAAAAGCCCTATAATTCGGCAAATTTTGGGAGTTTTTGTTGTGTTAATTTGGTTTGTCATCATTTATTGGTTGTTAGCAATTGGCATAGGTCTCTGGGCTGCGATGCGTGTCAAAAATACAGCAGATTTTGCCGCCGCAGGCCATAGCCTGCCTTTGCCAGTTGTAACTGCTACTGTATTTGCGACCTGGTTTGGGTCGGAGACGATTTTAGGAATTCCTGCCACTTTCTTAAAAGAAGGTTTGGGGGGAATTGTTTCGGATCCGTTTGGATCCTCCATGTGCTTAATTTTGGTTGGCCTCTTTTTTGCACGACATCTCTACAACCGAAGGATGTTAACTATTGGGGATTTTTATCGCGAAAAATATGGTCGCACAGTCGAAGTTTTAATTACCCTTTGTATAGTTGTTTCTTACTTGGGTTGGGTTGCAGCCCAGATTAAAGCGCTTGGTCTGGTTTTTAATGTGGTTTCCGAGGGCTACCTAACCCAACAAATGGGCATGATTATTGGTGCTGCCAGCGTATTAATTTATACATTATTTGGTGGCATGTGGTCTGTAGCTATTACTGACTTTATCCAAATGATCGTGATTGTTTTGGGCATGCTCTACATCGGTAGCTTAATCAGCGATCAAACTGGTGGTGTGATGGTTGTTGTTCAACATGCAGCGGATTCGGGTGCATTAAATTTTTGGCCTGATTGGAATCTTGCGTCAGTTTTGGGATTTATAGCTGCTTTAGTAACAATGATGCTTGGATCAATACCCCAGCAGGATGTTTTTCAACGAATTACTTCATCGCGCAATGTCGACACTGCTGTTCGGGGTGCTGTACTCGGTGGAGTTTTATATTTTATTTTTGCATTTGTGCCGCTTTTCCTAGCTTACTCGGCAACTTTAATTGATCCTAGTATGGTTGAAAAGCACTTATATGTAGATTCCCAAATGATCCTACCAAACTTGATTTTGAATCACAGCCCTATTTATGCGCAGATGATTTTTTTTGGTGCTTTGTTATCAGCCATCATGAGTTGCTCAAGTGCAACTTTACTTGCCCCTTCAGTATCTTTTGCTGAAAACATTGTTAAAGGTTTTTTTAAGCACCTGTCTGACCAATCATTGTTAAAAATCATGCGTATTACAGTTTTATGCTTCACTTGCTTTGTTACTTTTTTTGCACTGAACTCTAAGCTGACTATCTTCCAAATGGTTGAAAGTGCATACAAAGTTACTCTTGTGGCTGCATTTGTTCCACTTGCCTTTGGGGTGTATTGGTCACGTGCAAATACTTTGGGGGGTTTGTTGGCAGTTATTTTTGGCCTAGCCACCTGGATTATTTGTGAGGTTTTGGCGCCTGATGCGACGGTTCCGCCTCAGCTTGCCGGACTATTTGCAAGCTTAATCGGTATGCTTGTTGGTGGATTTGTACCGGCAGGACGCCTTAAGCCAGCAAATTCATCAAAAGTCTAAATCCCATAAAAAATATCGTACTATTGTTAGACAATATATTTAAATTGGAATATTTATGAAAATCTGTGTGATTGGCGGCGGCGGCGCAATTGGCGGTTATCTGGCGGTAATGCTAGCAAATTCTGGCAACGAGGTGACCGTGATGGCGCGTGGGGCTACCCTGAGAGCCATTGAAGAGCGTGGACTCGCATTAATAAGCGATGAGCATCCTGAGCCGATCATTGCAAAAGTTAAAGCTGTTGAAAATTTACGCGGTTTGCCAAAACAAGATGTCATTATTTTGGCAGTGAAGGCTCATCAAGTGGAGCCCGTTATTGATGATTTGGTTGCCGCACTTGGACCCGATACCATTTTGATCCCAATGCAAAACGGAATTCCATGGTGGTATTTTCAGAAGCTCAATAGCAAGTACAAAGATCATCCGGTCGATACCGTTGATCCAGGCGGTGTTGTGATGCGTGCCATTAGCCCGGACAATATTATTGGTTGCGTTGTTTATCCGGCCACCATTACGCAAGGACCTGGGGTCATTCGACATGTCGAGGGAGTGCGTTTTCCCCTCGGAGAGCTCGATGGTAAATCGACAGATCGTATTCAGAAGATTTCTGATGTGATGGGTGCCGCAGGCTTTAAATCGCCCATCTTGGATGATATTCGTGCCGAGATTTGGCTAAAGCTTTGGGGTAATCTCACATTTAATCCAATTAGCGCCTTAACTCACGGTACTTTAGAGGGAATTTGCCGTTACCCTCTCACTAAAGAGTTGGCTCGCAATATGATGGCTGAAGCGCAAGCGATTGCTGAAAAACTTGGGGTGACGTTTCGAGTCGATATTGAGCGCCGCATTGCTGGAGCTGAAAAAGTGGGTAAACATAAAACCTCCATGTTGCAAGATTTGGAGGCTGGTCGCTCATTAGAGATCGATGCTTTGTTGGGCTCCGTAATTGAGTTGGGTGGAATTACTGGAACCCCAACTCCCTGCCTTAATACTGTTTATGCATTGACTAAGTACTTAGATCAAAACGTACAGGATTCTAAGGGGAATCTTATCTTGCCCGTAGCCGCCGGGTATTAATTATTCAAAGCGATTATCAAGGCGCCCAACGCCATCGATCACGATACTGACCTGACTGCCTGGTTTCATGGAGCCAACGCCCACGGAGGTTCCACAGGCAATCACATCGCCTGGCATGAGGGTCATGTCTTGTGAAATTAAGCTGACTAGTTGAGAGGGTGTAAAAACGATATCTCTCATCGGATAGTTTTGACGCTCTTGGTCATTAAGAATCGTTTTGATCGACAAGCCCATAGGATCGACATTGGTGGTAATGGTTGGTCCAAATACGCCGAAGGTATCAAAGCTCTTTGAACGACTCCATTGCGCGTAGCCTGGGTTACGATTCAAAATCTCGACAGCAGTCACGTCATTGACACAGGTATAGCCAAAAATGTATTGAGCGGCATCTGCGACGCTAACCCCATGGCATTTTGTCCCAATCACAATTCCAAGCTCACCCTCATAAATAATCTTACCCGCATAGGATTTTGGGACCTGTATGACTTGACCGGCGGCTAAATAAGAATTACTTGCTTTTAGGAAATACAAAGGTTCATCCGGAACGGTATGCTCAAGCTTGGTTACCAAGGCATGAAAGTTATCTACCAGGGCAATAAATTTACTGGGAACGCATGGTGTTTCAATCGTTACATCCTGAACTTTGAGGTGTTCACCACTTGCCTTAGGGTTAGCAAATAAGTCGCCCGTATGGACAGCAATTTGATCGCCCTGTAATTGTCCAAACCCAATATTGCCTTGATGCGTGTAGCGTAGCCACTGTGTCATAGTATCTTTCTCCTGTATTTATGATTACCATGATCTTATCAATTACCACAGAGCTACTCTAAAAATGTCAGAACTGTCGTTTGCACCCGAATTTGACAGCGCCATTCCATACATGCAACGGACACGCTCTTATTACCTGGCACTCGGTTATGACAACCCGTATGTTTGGGCACATTACAACAATGTGCCATTTACCCCTTTACGAAAGCCGTTGCGAGCGTCAACGTTGGCGTTAATTACAACTGCGGTTCCATATGACCCCTCAAAAGGAGATCAAGGCCCTGGCGCCCCTTACAACGCACAAGCAAAGTTTTATGAGCCTTACGCAATGATTACGCTTGGTGACCCTGATTTAAGGATTGCGCATGTTGGAATCGATCGACAGCACGCCAATTTATCCGAGATGGCTTGCTGGTTCCCTCTTAAGGCAGCGAGACAAGCAGTTTTGGATCGGCGAATTGCCAAGCTTGCACCTCGATTTTACGGTTTGCCAACCAATCGCAGCCAACGGCATACCCTAGAAAATGACGCACCACGGATTTTGGAAATGTGTCAAACCGATGGGGTTGATGTTGCGATATTGATTCCAAATTGCCCAATTTGCCATCAGAGTATTTCGTTACTGGCGCGTTATTTGGAAAATGCTGGCCTCTCAACCGTGATTGTTGGGGCAGCAAAAGACATTGTTGAATATTGTGGAGTCCCACGTTTTGTATTTAATGATTTTCCTTTAGGCAATGCAGCGGCAAGACCTCAAGACCCGCAATCGCAATCCATCATTTTTAACTTAGCCCTTGATGTGTTAGAAATTGCCCCAGGACCCCGAACGACAGTTCAAAGTACCCTGCGCTGGAGTGATGATCCCCGTTGGAAACTCGACTATATGAATATCGAACGTTTGGCAAAGCACGAAATTGAAGCCTTACGAGCTGAAGCCGAGAGAGCGCGGCTTACAGCAAAAGAAATTCGGCTAAATACAGTTGGGAGTTAGTGGTCGGAATGAGAGGATTCGAACCTCCGACCCCCTCGTCCCGAACGAGGTGCGCTACCAGGCTGCGCTACATTCCGTATTACTATTTTATCCTTGACGAATTAGCGAGTACTCGCATAGAGCTCGCAATGAATCGCTGGCTGGGTTTTGTGGAAAATCTTTAATCGTGTTCAGGGCCAGGTGCACCTCGCGCCTCGCGGCATCTTGGGTGTATCCAAGGGCGCCTGAAGAGTGAATACCTTGTAGGATTTGGTCAAATACGTCATCGGGCAGCTCCTCGTTTTGGGAGATTGCTTCCCGAGCAAGCAATTGTTGATCAGCACTACCTTTTTCCATTAAGAAGATGAGCGGCAGAGTCGGCTTACCTTCACGTAAGTCATCGCCCACATTCTTGCCCATTTCATTGGGATCGGCGGTGTAGTCTAGGAGATCGTCCATGAGTTGGAAGGCGGTACCAATATGTCGTCCAAAAGCTGCTGCGAGTTCACGCTGAATGTCGCTTGCTTGAGAAATTAACGCACCGAGCTCAGCAGATGCCTCAAATAATTTTGCTGTTTTGTAGCGAATGACCTGGAGGTAGCTCGATTCATCCACCTCGGGATCATTCATATTTAATAGTTGCAAGACCTCACCCTCTGCAATGGTGTTCGTAGCATCGGAAAGGATTTGCATCACCCGAATATCATTGGGGGCAACCATCATCTGGAAAGCGCGGGAATATAAAAAATCACCCACGAGAACACTGGCGGCATTTCCGAAGGCGGCGTTAGAGGTTTGCTTACCCCGACGCATCGTTGACTCATCCACAACATCATCGTGGAGTAGGGTGGCGGTATGGATAAATTCAACCACTGCTGCCAGCTCTAGAGCATGAGGAGTTTCCTTACCGTCAGCCAAGGCCTTGGCCATTAATAGAAGGAGTGCAGGGCGAACCCGTTTTCCACCAGATTGAATGATGTATGACGAGATTTGGTCAATCAGAACCACCTCAGAGGCTAGTCGACGGCGAATAACCTCATCTAAAGCCTTTAAATCAGGGCTAATGGGGGCCAAAATTTGCCCTAAGTGATTGTTTTTGACAGTGTTATTCATCCAAGATATAATACTTGGCTCAGCTTATGGTCGCGGATTTTCTATAAGTCAGCGATTTTTAAGGAAATCATGCCGCCAAATAAGTTGATTTGCAATTATTCGTAGTTCTTTTTGAGAGGTTTAACCATGTACGCGGTCATAAAAACCGGTGGCAAACAGTATAAAGTTGCTGCTGGCGAAAAATTGAAAATAGAACAGATACCAGCGGACATCGGCAGCGACATTACTCTTGACCAAGTTCTCGCCGTAGGCGAGGGCACATCGCTTAAAGTAGGCGATCCTTTGGTTAATGGTGCCGCTGTGATGGCTACTGTAGTCTCCCAGGGACGTCACGATAAAGTGAAAATCTTTAAGATGCGACGTCGTAAGCATTATCAAAAACATCAGGGCCATCGTCAGAATTACACAGAAATTCTGATTAAGTCGATCAAGGCCTGAGTTAGGAGAGAAAGATGGCACAGAAAAAAGGCGGCGGCTCAACACGCAACGGTCGCGATTCCGAATCAAAACGCCTAGGAGTTAAAGTTTATGGTGGTCAAGCAATCAATGCTGGCGGAATTATTGTTCGTCAGCGTGGTACTAAAGTTCATCCTGGCGTCAATGTTGGCATGGGCAAGGACCACACATTATTTGCCTTGATTGATGGGCAAGTCGAGTTTGGAGTTAAAGGCGCAATGAAGAAAGCGCAAGTTTCAGTATTGCCTCGTTCATAAGCGGCCTGACTGAGATTTCTTTAAACTAAGTTAATCAACAGAAACAGGCCTCGCAAATTGCGAGGCCTTTTTATTTATGAAATTCATAGACGAAGCCAAAATTGAAGTGATTGCCGGCAATGGTGGTGCTGGTAGTGCCTCAATGCGTCGCGAGAAATTTATCGAGTTTGGCGGCCCTGACGGTGGTGATGGTGGTCGCGGCGGAAGTGTGTATGCAATTGCCGATCGAAACATCAATACACTGATTGATTATCGGTATTCCAAAACCCATACCGCTAAAAATGGCGAGCCCGGACGAGGCGCAGATTGTTATGGTCGTGCCGGAGATGACATCGAGTTGCGGATGCCGGTTGGAACTATTATTGCGGATTTAGAGACCAACGAGCTAATTGCCGACTTAACTAAACATGGCGAGCGAATTTGCCTTGCTCAAGGTGGGGTTGGAGGTTGGGGCAATATTCATTTCAAAAGTAGCACGAACCGCGCTCCGCGTCAGAAGACCAATGGCAAGCCAGGCGAGCGCCGTAAGTTAAAGTTGGAATTAAAAGTTTTAGCCGATGTGGGTTTATTGGGAATGCCCAATGCTGGAAAATCAACCCTCATTACCGCAGTATCGAATGCCCGCCCAAAGATAGCTGATTATCCGTTTACAACCTTGCATCCCAATTTGGGGGTGGTGCGCGTTGGCAATGAGCGGAGCTTTGTGATTGCAGACATACCTGGTTTGATTGAAGGAGCTGCCGAGGGTGCTGGGCTTGGTCATCGGTTTTTAAGGCATCTGCAACGAACTGGCGTGCTGTTGCATCTTGTTGATATTGCCCCTTTTGATGAGAATGTTGATGTGGTCGCTGACGCTAAGGCGATTGTCAATGAGCTTCGTAAATACGATGAAGCCCTCTATCAAAAGCCAAGATGGCTTGTTTTAAATAAGGTCGATATGCTGCAACCCGAGGAGCGAGAGCGCATCATTGCCGATTTCTTAAAGCGCTTTAAATGGAAAGGCCCCGTATTTGAGGTCTCAGCCCTTACGGGTGAAGGTTGCGATCGCCTGTGTTATGGAATTCAAGACTATTTAGATGGGCTTCGTAAAGATCGTGACCTAGAGGAAGAGCGCGCTGAGGACCCCCGTTTTTTAGACGAGTAATCACGATGAAAAGAACGATTTCAGAATCAAAACGAATTGTTGTGAAGGTTGGATCGACCTTGGTGACCAATAATGGCGCTGGATTAGATCGAAATGCAATTGCTACGTGGGCAGAGCAGGTATCCACTTTACTAAAGCAAGGCTGCCAGGTATTGATGGTGAGTTCCGGAGCGATTGCCGAAGGAATGCAGCGCTTAGCTTGGACTCAGCGCCCACAAGAAATTCATCAGCTTCAAGCAGCAGCAGCGGTTGGTCAAATGGGCTTGGTTCAAGTTTACGAATCGTGCTTCGCTAAATTTGGTGTGCATACTGCGCAGGTTTTATTGACCAATGCTGACTTAGCCAATGAGGAGCGCAATGCAAATGCGAAGGCAACCTTGCAAACGCTGTTGTCTTTAGGCGTTGTTCCGATCATTAATGAGAACGATACGGTTGTCACCGATGAAATTAAATTTGGGGATAACGATAGCTTAGCAGCGCTTGTCGTTAATTTAGTTCACGCCGATGCTTTGGTAATTTTGACCGATCAAGGCGGGCTATATACGGCCGATCCTCGGAAAGATACCTCTGCCACGATGGTTGATTTTGCAATTGCGGGCGACCCCACTTTGGAGCGTATGGCTGGCGGTGCTGGTAGTGATTTAGGCAAAGGCGGAATGCTGACCAAAGTACTGGCAGCAAAAACGGCGGTAGGAACCGGTGCCAGTACCGTCATTGCTTCGGGTCGTGAACGCAATGTCCTGGTGCGCCTTTATCAAGGCGAGTCAATTGGAACGTTACTCAGTAAATCCTGATTAGCGAATGGTTGGTAATTCTTCTTCAGTCCCCACCGGTGCAATGATTCCGAGAAAATTCTTCGGGTCAAGTGACTTCACTACTTTGGCATAACTTTTTTCTTGGGTTGCTAGATTACAAAAAGCACCTTGAGCTAAGGCTGCCTGATATCGATTTGGCACATTATCTTTAATGGCTAACCAACTCCCCAATGGATTGGCTCGCCATTGTTGATTGGTTTCAAGGGTTCCATACAGGCGCCATTGAAAGGTGTCACACCGAATTCCCTCAAAGTACGCATTTTGACCGCCAGAGGGATTCGTAATAACAACAATGTATCGGGTCACCCCATCGTTCCCAATCTTGATGGATTCGGTATCGACCGCAAACTTGAAAATTGTGGTTTGCGAGACAGAAAAAGGCACCAAATATTTTTTATTCGGCGGATTGAGAGGCATGAGGGTATTACCCTCTTTGAAAACCGTTGGCGCATAAGGGTCGGTACCATCCGCTAAAGGATCAGAGAAGCAGGCGCTTAATACCAACGTGAATGAAGCAAAAAGTAGCAGCCAGGATTTATTCATGATGAATGTGAGGCATGCAATGGCGCCCCCCAGACTAATTGCTGCATTTGGTTGGTGGTGGCGATAAACCGGGCAAGTTCGGAGAGCGCCAGTTGATATACCTCGCGCTTGAAATCAATCACGGTATCAAGTTCAATCCAATAGGGATGCCAACGCCAGGCATCAAATTCAGGGTGACCTGTGGCTCGAAGCTGAATTTCATGATCCTGACCTAGCATTCTGAGTAAGAACCAAATTTGTTTCTGTCCCTTATAGGCGACGCGCTGATGACGGTGATTGATTTGGCGTCGCAAAAACTCCTCAGGCACATCGTAGCGAATCCAATCACGGGTTCGTCCAATAATTTCGACATGGTGGGGAAAAAGCCCTACCTCTTCGTGAAGTTCACGATACATCGCTTCTTCGGGACTTTCTCCGTGCGCAATTCCTCCTTGCGGAAATTGCCAGGAGTGTTGTCCAATTCGTTTGCCCCAAAATACTTCGTTACGAGCATTGAGAAGAACGATACCAACATTAGGTCGATAGCCCTCGCGGTCAAGCATAATCGTACCTTTTAGCCCTTAATCTTTAATCCTTTAAAATCAACGATTTGATTATAGTCACACATGAAAGCTTCACAAACCTTTCTTGCAACCCTGAAAGAGGCTCCAGCGGATGCTGAAATCGTGTCCCATCAATTGATGGTGCGCGCTGGGCTCATTCGTAAATTAAGTGCCGGAATTTATAACTATCTCCCTCTCGGGCTTAAGGTAATTCGAAAGGTTGAGAACATTATTCGAGAAGAAATGAATCGCGCAGGAGCAATCGAGCTTCTGATGCCAGTAGTTCAGCCTGCTGAACTATGGCAAGAGACGGGTCGTTGGGAAAAAATGGGACCCGAGTTATTACGGATTAAAGATCGCCATGAGCGCGATTACCTAATTCAGCCAACCTCCGAAGAAGTCATTACTGATCTTGCTCGTTCGGAGATCAGAAGCTATAAGCAGCTACCAGTCAATTTTTATCAAATCCAGACAAAATTTCGTGATGAGCGCCGCCCTCGTTTTGGGATTATGCGAGGTCGTGAGTTCAGCATGAAAGATGCCTATTCATTCGATCGCGATCAGGCGGGTTTGAAAAAATCTTATGCCCTCATGTTCGATGCCTATGTCCGAATCTTTCAGCGCATGGGCTTACAGTTTCGGGCTGTCGCTGCCGACAATGGTGCGATCGGAGGGTCTGGTAGTCAAGAGTTTCATGTGATTGCCGATACGGGCGAAGATGCGATTGTTTATTGCCCCAATTCGGATTACGCCGCCAACTTAGAAGCCGCTGAATCGGTTGCTCTCATTGCGCAGCGAGCCGCTCCTAAAGAAAGTATGCAAAAAGTGGCAACGCCAGGTCAAAAGCGTTGCGAGGATGTTGCACAATTTCTTAAGATGGATTTGATACGCACGATCAAATCTTTAGTGTTGGCAGTTGATCAAGAGACCGGACCCGCTAAATTATTCATGGTGTTGCTCAGGGGTGATCATGAGCTCAATGAAATCAAGGTTAATAAAATTGCTGGCTTGGGCGCCTTCCGCTTTGCCACTGATGCGGAAATCCAGGTGGCTTGCGGTTCTCCGGTGGGTTATTTGGGTCCGGTTGGCCTGCCCACTTCAGTCCAAGTGATTGCTGATCGGACAGTCGCAAATATGAGCGATTTTGTATGCGGTGCCAATGCGGAAGGCTTTCACTTGACCGGTGTAAATTGGGGGCGAGATGTACCTGAGCCACTGGTAGCGGATGTTCGTAATGCAGTGCTTGGTGACCCCTCTCCGGATGGCAAAGGTACCGTCGAGATTTGTCGCGGTATTGAGGTAGGCCATGTTTTTCAACTGGGGACCCGTTATTCAGAGGCGATGAAGTGCACCTATCTCGATGAAAACGGCAAAGCTCAAGCCATGGTGATGGGCTGTTACGGAATTGGTGTGACCCGTTTATTGGGCGCTGCGATTGAGCAGGGTCACGACGAGCGGGGGATTATTTGGCCGATTTCCATGGCCCCATTTGAGGTCGTGATTTGTCCCGTGGGCTACGATAAATCCGATGCCGTTCGTGAGGCTGCGAATCATTTACATCAAGAACTTCTTGCTGCTGGCGTGGATGTGGTTTTGGATGATCGCGGTGAGCGTCCAGGCGCCATGTTTGCAGACTGGGAGTTGATCGGAGTACCTTATCGTGTTGTGATTGGCGAGCGTGGTCTTAAAGAGGGTCAGGTTGAGTTTCAGGGGCGACGTGAAAGCGCCGCTCAATTAATTCCGCTTACTTCAATTGCGCAGACCATTACTACTGCAATCCATACCGCAAAAAATAACTTGATTTAAGTCCTACTTTTTGAACAGCCCGCCAAGCCCTTTGGCGGCTCCGCGAGCGGCAAGCGAACCCATCATTTTGGCCATCTTGCCGCCTTTCATTTGTTTCATCATCCCTTGCATTTGTTCAAATTGCGCCAAGAGACGATTGACCTCTTGGACCTGAACACCCGCGCCCGCAGCAATCCGTCGTTTACGACTCGCCTTAAGGAGCTCAGGCTTTGCTCGTTCTTGCGGGGTCATGCTATCTATGATTCCTTGCATATGTTTCATTTGTTTATCCGCCATTCCTAAGTTGGCTTTGCTAGCCTGTTGTGCGATTTGGCTGGGTAGTTTATCGAGAAGATTAGCCATGCCCCCCATGTTTTGCATTTGCTTAATTTGTTCCCGGAAGTCACCAAGATCAAAGCCACCCTTTTGTATTTTTTTGGCAATCTTTTGAGCTTGCTCAACATCGACATTTTGCTGTGCTTGCTCAACCAATGCCAAGATATCGCCCATGCCCAATATACGGTTGGTCATGCGCTCTGCATCAAACGCCTCAAGCCCATCCATCTTTTCTGCAACACCAATAAATTTGATGGGCACCCCGGTGATGTGACGAACCGATAACGCTGCACCCCCGCGGGAATCACCGTCTAGTTTGGTGAGAATGACTCCGCTCAAAGGCAATGCTTCATGAAAAGCCCGTGCCGTATTGATGGCGTCTTGACCGAGCATTGCATCAACCACAAAAAGGGTTTCTATCGGTTTCACACTGGCATGCAATGATTTGATCTCTTGCATCATTTGCTCATCAATGCCTAAACGACCTGCCGTATCAACAATTAAAACATCGTGGTAATGGCGCTTAGCCCAATCAAGAGCGGCATTTGCGATGTCAATGGGTTTTTGATCGGATGAGCTTGGAAAGAAATCGGCTCCAACTTGAGCGCTGACGGTTTTTAATTGTTCGATTGCGGCTGGACGATACACGTCGCACGACACCGTTAGAACTTTTTTCTTGAGCTTTTCTTGTAAAAATTTGGCAAGTTTAGCTACCGATGTTGTTTTACCTGCTCCTTGCAAGCCAGCCATTAGGATGACCGCAGGGGGTTGAGTGGCTAAATTTAATTTGCCACGGCTTTCCTCATCTCCGCCCATGATGAGGGTTAGCTCGCGTTGTACCACCCCTACCAAAGCTTGACCAGGCGTTAGGCTGCCCACCACATCCTCACCGAGTGCCTTGAACTTGATTTGCTCCATGAGGCTCTTAACAACCGGTAAAGCAACGTCTGCCTCAAGTAAAGCGAGACGAATCTCGCGAAGCATATCCGCGGTATTGCTTTCTGTTAGGCGAGCTTGCCCTCGCATGGTTTTAACCACACGACTTAGGCGATCGGTCAGATTCTCAAGCATTTATCGATTAGACTTTCGAAATGACTATTTTAGGTTACTCGGGATTTGGCTGGCTGCCATCCCTACTTTATCTCCTGCTGATTATTGTTTTGGGCTATCGCGATCAAAAGCGCCCTGAAACCCCGTTTTTTATTGGCTTAGTGCAAATTCTGATTCTGATCGTTTTGATCATTCACGGAATTTTGTTATACGAGTCGATTTTTAACGGCGAGCACTTTGTGTTTGGTTTCGCGCAGGATTTGTCGCTTATGGCTTGGGTGGGGTTGAGTTTTTACTGGATTCAAAGCTTTTTCTTGCCAATTTCAAGCTTACGGTTGATGACCATTAGTATGGCGATGTTTTGTGCAATCTTGCCGGATCTTTTCCCGGGTTCGGTCATTTCTCAGCGCGCAGTATCTGATCCTTGGTTTAAGGCACATTTTATTGTGGCAACCTTTGCGGTAGGCTTTTTTAGCCTAACAGCAATGCTAGCGGTATTAATGAACCTGCAAGATCGTGCTTTGCGTAAGGGCATGGCCAATGGCATGGGCGGCGCCCCAACTTGGATTGAGAGTCTGCCGCCATTATTGACCATGGAGAGCTTTTTGTTTCGCCTCCTCTATGTCGGTTATGTACTTTTAAGTATGACTGTTTTCTCAGGCTTATTTTTCTCGCAAGAGCTGTTTGGTAAACCACTGGTTTTTGACCATAAAACGGTGTTTGCACTCTTATCATGGCTTTTATTTAGTGGTTTGGTGGTTGCGCGCCTACGCGTTGGTTTACGCGGACCAACTGCGGTGCGGTGGGTTCTAGGTGGATTTGTGGCTCTGCTTTTGACTTATGCAGGTACCCGCTTTGTGGCCGAAGTGATTTTGCAGAGAGCCTAATTTTGCTGAAATGGATTTTGCTGGCTTTGGGATTGGGTTTTGCCTATTGGTGGTTCGTGGTTAAGAAAAAGCGAGATCAAGAAAAATCGGCAGAGCCTAAAGTAGCGCCGCCGCCGCTAAAGGCAAAGCGTATGGTCTCTTGTTCCTACTGCGATCTTCACTTGCCCGAAGAGGATGCCATTGCCTGGGATGGTCGCTATTACTGCTGCGTCGATCATCGCGATAGTCTTAGTCAGAAGGGTTGGTGGGGCAAAGCGCAATGGCGGGCTTCCCCAAACTTTGATGAGCGACCCATCCAAATTGAGCCCGATCTCGTGGTGATCCATCACATTAGTTTGCCGCCCGGTCAATTCGGTCGAGGACACATTATTGATTTTTTTCAGAACAAGCTAGATCCTCGTGCCCACCCTTATTTTGAACAAATTGCGCATCAGAAGGTTTCAAGCCATTTTTTAATTGATCGTGATGGACAATTAGTTCAACTGGTGTCAGTTCATAAGCGGGCTTGGCATGCAGGAGTATCGCAATTTTTTGAGCGGGAGCGCTGCAATGATTTCTCAATCGGTATTGAGCTGGAAGGTGATGGGGAATCGGCTTTTACAAATGAGCAATACACGGCATTGAGCCAACTAATTGCCTTATTGGAGAAAAATTTTCCGGCCATGCGTTTTGCTGGGCATAGCGATATTGCGCCCGATCGCAAGACAGACCCCGGGAAATCATTCGATTGGGCTCGAATACAACGATTGGCAAACCTAAGTCAGGAACAATTGCCCTTTGGGGTCGACTCTCGCTAACAGTTTCTTCATCAGGTAAGCGTACGCTTACATCACCCTTTTTGAAGATTTCATTTCTATCAAAAATAGGGAAATTACTAATAAATTCTGTAAAAAAGGACTTACCTAATATAAAATATTTACCTATACTTAGTATCTAGAACGATTCAAAACCACTACATCTAGTGTTTTTGTTACAAATTTGTCTTTTTTCCAATAAATACATATATATAGCAGGAGCAATATGACCTTCGCCGATCCTCAAGCAGCTGGCCAAGCAGGCACCATGAGTCATGGAGGCGTTAGCCCGGTAGGTAATTTGACCCAAACCCCGTCCGCCAACTATGTGGCGGGTGGCGTAGGTCTTGCTCAAATCACCCAGCTTTCAGACTACAAAATTATTCGTCGCAATGGTTCGGTAGTGGCTTTTGAGCCTTCCAAAATTGCAATTGCTGTCACTAAAGCCTTTTTGGCAGTGAATGGTGGACAGGGCGCCGCCTCAGCAAGAATTCGTGAGCAGGTTGAGCAATTAACCCAGAACGTTGTACGTGCACTATTGCGCAGCCGTCCCAATGGCGGAACGTTTCATATTGAAGATATCCAGGACCAAGTTGAGTTAGCTTTGATGCGTAGCGGTGAGCATAACGTTGCCCGCGCTTATGTTCTTTATCGCGAAAAGCGTAACCAAGAGCGCGCAGCCCAACAAAGTGCTGCCCAAGAACAAGCTACGGACCCAAGCCTGCCTTCCGTTCAAGTGAATGACAACGGTGTTAGCAAACCCCTGAACGTGGCTGCTTTACGCAGTGTGATTGAGGCGGCGTGCGAAGGATTGGGTAACCATATTGATGCTAGCCCCATCATGACCGAGACCATCAAGAATCTTTATGATGGCGTCCCCATGGCTCAGGTCTATGACTCTGCTATTTTGGCGTCCCGTACCTTGATTGAGAAAGATCCTGCTTACAGTCAGGTAACCGCTCGCATATTGATGCATGTGATTCGTAAGGAGATTCTAGGACGCGAGGTCTTGCAAGGCGATATGCAGTCCGAGTATCCGAACTACTTCCCTCAATTTATTCGTAAGGGCATTGAGGCGGAACTCTTAGACCCCCGCCTTTTAGAGTTTGATCTGAGCAAAATCTCTGCAGCCCTTAATGCTGACCGGGATTTGCAATTTAATTATTTAGGCCTCCAGACCCTCTACGATCGTTATTTCTTGCATATCGAAGATCACCGCATTGAAATGCCGCAGGCGTTTTTCATGCGGGTGGCGATGGGCTTGGCTTTAAATGAGCCTGAGCGTGAGCGCCGTGCAATTGAGTTTTATGAAGTTCTCTCAACCTTTGACTTTATGTCGAGTACCCCAACGTTGTTTAATTCAGCAACGTTGCGCTCGCAATTATCGAGTTGCTACCTCACCACGGTGGATGACGACTTAGATGGTATTTATGAGGCACTTAAGGAGAATGCCTTGTTATCTAAATTTGCTGGTGGCTTGGGGAATGACTGGACCAATGTACGTGCATTGGGAAGTCATATCAAGGGGACCAATGGTAAGTCCCAGGGCGTTGTCCCTTTTCTGAAGGTTGTGAACGACACAGCGGTGGCTGTGAATCAGGGCGGTAAGCGCAAAGGCGCAGTCTGCGCTTACTTGGAAACTTGGCACCTGGATATTGAAGAGTTCTTGGAGCTTCGTAAAAATACCGGTGACGATCGTCGCCGTACCCACGACATGAACACATCCAATTGGATCCCTGATTTGTTTATGAAGCGGGTGATGGAAAACGGGGAATGGACTTTGTTTTCTCCATCCAGCACTCCTGATTTACACGATAAGTATGGCAAAGCTTTTGAGCAAGCTTACATTGCCTATGAGAAACGTGCCGAGGCAGGAGAAATTAAGCCATCGAAGAAAATCCCTGCGGTTCAGTTATGGCGCAAGATGTTAGCGATGCTGTTTGAGACCGGACATCCTTGGATTACGTATAAAGATCCTTGCAATATTCGTAGCCCCCAACAGCATGTGGGCGTAGTTCATTCATCGAATTTGTGTACCGAGATTACCCTTAACACCAATGAGACTGAAATTGCTGTATGTAATCTAGGCTCAGTCAACCTCACCGCCCACATGACCACCGATGCCAATGGTCAGATGGTGCTCGATCACGCTAAGCTGAAGAAAACGATTCAGACTGCGATGCGAATGCTCGATAACGTAATTGACATCAATTACTACGCGGTTGCTAAGGCTCGTAACTCCAATATGAAGCACCGCCCAGTCGGCCTTGGAATTATGGGCTTCCAAGATTGCTTGCACATGCAACGCATTCCGTATGCGAGCGATGCCGCGGTTAAGTTTGCTGATACATCGATGGAAGCGGTTTGCTACTATGCCTATCAGGCGTCGAGTGAACTTGCCAAAGAACGCGGTAGCTATAGTAGTTACCAAGGATCATTGTGGGATCGCGGCATTCTGCCTCAGGATACCCTGAAGATGCTTCAAGAGGAGCGTGGTGGCTATGTCGAGGTAGATCAGTCCAGCACGATGGATTGGAACGCCTTGCGCGCCCAGATCAAGCAACACGGCATGCGCAACTCCAATTGCGTGGCAATTGCCCCAACCGCCACGATTTCCAACATTATTGGCGTCTCCGCCTGCATTGAGCCAACCTTCCAGAACCTCTTTGTGAAATCGAATCTTTCTGGCGAGTTCACCGTGGTAAATGACTACCTGGTGCGGGACTTAAAAGATCGCGGACTCTGGGATGAGGTCATGATCGCTGATTTGAAGTATTTTGATGGCACTCTGTCCAAAATTGATCGCGTTCCCCAAGATTTACGTGATTTATACGCCACCGCCTTTGAGGTTGAGCCAAGCTGGTTGGTTGAGGCTGCTTCACGTCGCCAGAAGTGGATCGATCAAGCGCAATCGCTCAATATCTATATGGCCGGTGCCTCAGGTAAGAAGTTGGATGACACGTATAAGTTAGCTTGGATTCGGGGTTTAAAAACAACGTATTACTTGCGGACGATGGCGGCAACCCATGTTGAGAAATCAACGGTTGCCACTGGCCAACTTAATGCGGTCTCTAGTGGGGCTGCCAGTACTGCCGGTGCGATTGCGGCGGATGGTCCGGTTTGCACCATGCGGCCTGGCGACCCAGGATTTGAAGAATGTGAAGCCTGTCAGTAAGCTTAATTAAAACAATAGAACAAGTACGAACTAGGAGAAGAGTATGTTGAACTGGGATGAAGAAGTGGCACCAGCCCTTGCTAAAGCGGGGTTTGTGCCACCACCCTCGCCGATGGCAGTTCCACCGGTGCAGGTTGCTCCTGTGGCCGATCAGGTCGCGGTCGCTCCTCCGGTGCAAGCTGCTCCAAAACTAACGACTGACGCAACCGAGCGCCGCGTGAACGTTGCCGATAAGCGAGTGATTAATGGTACGACCGACGTCAATCAGTTAGTTCCTTTTAAGTATAAGTGGGCCTGGGAAAAGTATTTGGCTGGCTGCGCGAACCATTGGATGCCCCAAGAAATCAATATGAATCGTGATATTGCGCTCTGGAAAGACCCCAATGGTCTTACCGAAGATGAGCGGCGCATTATTAAGCGTAATTTAGGTTTCTTTGTTACGGCCGATTCCTTAGCTGCAAATAACATCGTATTGGGAACCTATCGCCAGATTACCGCTCCCGAGTGCCGTCAGTATCTATTGCGCCAGGCTTTTGAGGAGGCTATTCACACGCATGCCTACCAATACATTGTCGAGTCTTTGGGCCTGGATCAGGCAGAAATCTTCAATGCCTACCATGAGGTTCCGTCGATTCGGGATAAAGATGAGTTCCTAATTCCGTTTATTGATGTGTTAACCGACCCCGCATTTAAGACTGGCACACTGGAAAATGATCAAAAATTACTGCGTTCACTGATTGTTTTTGCTTGCGTAATGGAAGGTTTGTTCTTTTATGTTGGTTTTACGCAAATCCTCGCAATGGGTCGTCAGAACAAAATGATGGGGGCTGCAGAACAGTATCAGTACATCTTGCGCGATGAGTCGATGCATTGCAATTTTGGCATCGATTTAATCAACCAAATCAAGCTGGAGAACCCGCAGTTATGGACTTCCGCGTTCAAAGAAGAGATTCGGAGCATCTTTGAAAAAGCAGTTGAATTGGAGTATCGCTATGCCGAGGATACGATGCCAAGAGGGGTGCTTGGGCTCAATGCTCCGATGTTCAAAAGTTACCTTCGCTTCATCTGTAATCGTCGTTGTATGCAAATAGGACTTGACGCAATGTATCCAAATGAAGAGAATCCTTTTCCATGGATGTCAGAAATGATAGATCTGAAAAAAGAGAGAAACTTTTTTGAGACTAGAGTAATTGAGTATCAAACCGGTGGTGCGCTGAATTGGGAGTAACAAAAAGCTAGACCAGCGCTTCCTCCGGCAACATAGGAGATAGTTCGGTTGATTAGTATTTGTAGTCGCTTGAAACTGGCAAAACTGCGAAAACCCTTGCAACAGGGTGACCGGGCCTTCTTCCCAATTTTTTCTACCCTCTTTGAAAAGCTGCTTCCCGCAAGGGCCGCAGCTTTTTTTCCAGGATTCATTAGCGTGCAGCACCCTGTAGTAAGCCGCGCGCCGATGAATAGCTCGCTCGTTTCCCATGGTGCACCGCAAGGCGCAGCTTGGGGTCATGGTCGGGTTTTCTTAATCAGTAGTTTGTTCTAATCCTCACACGTGAAGGAGAATCACTATGGCAATCGCCAAAAAGAAGTCTGCTGCAAAGAAACCAGCTGCTAAGAAAAAAGTAGCTGCTAAGAAACCAGCTGCCAAAAAAGCAGCGAAGAAGCGCCCAGCTGCCAAAAAAGCAGCAAAGCGCCCAGCTGCCAAAAAAGCAGCGAAGAAGCCTGCCGCTAAAAAAGCTGCTAAGAAAAAAGTAGCCAAAAAGCGTCCTGCTGCTAAAAAGAAAAAAGCTGCCAAGAAAAAGCCTGCTAAAAAAGCAGCTAAGAAAAGGCCTGCTGCCAAGAAGAAAGGGGCTTCTGTAAAAAAGCCCGCGGCTAAGCCCGCCGTTGCTGCTCCAACGCAAACTGCGTTGAATCCGGCTGCGGCTTGGCCATTTCCTACAGGCAGCCGTCCCTAAGCGTCAGCTTGGTGGATAGTTGAAGTAGTCTGGATGGGGTCCTTCGGGACCCCATTTTTATTTAGAGGGTAATAGCCGTCCCAAAGGCAGCTTTGAAGCGATCGCTAATTTCAGCGCGCGTTGGTTGATGGTTTTGGGGGCCTTGGTGAGCGATTTTGATCGATCCCATGAGGCTCGCTAAGCGTCCAGTCGTCTCCCAGTCCAAACCTTTTTCAAGACCGTATAGTAGACCACCCCGAAATGCATCACCGCAACCGGTTGGGTCAGCGATTTTCTCAGCCGGGACTGCAGGAATGTCAATCACCTTGCCTTGCGCATGAATTTGCGCACCTTGAGCACCTTTAGTAACGATTAGCGCCTCAAGTCGATTGGCAAGCTCATGAAGCGATAAGCCGGTGCGTTGGCAAAGCATTTCACCCTCATAGTCATTTACAGCAACATAGGCGGCGAGATCTACAAGCTCCAGAAGTTCTTGACCATTAAACATTGGCAGCCCCTGACCTGGATCAAAAATGAATGGAATCTTGGCCTGCGAAAATTGATGGCAGTGTTCCCACATACCAATTCGACCATCTGGAGCAACAATGCCAATGTGTCGATCGTTACTCGACAGATGGGCTATACAGTCGCTTACTCGATTGGTGTGGGAATCATTCATCGCCCCAGGATGAAATGCAGTAATTTGATTGTTTGCAAGATCGGTAGTAATCATGGCTTGAGCTGTGAAGGCCTGATCCAGCTTTTTAATGAACTGGCGACTTATTCCTAGCCTCTCGAAGTGGGAGAGGTAAGGATCTGCATCCGCTCCCACAGTTGCCATGATGAGAGGTTTGCCACCGAGGAGTTGGAGGTTATAGCCAATGTTCCCGGCGCAACCCCCAAACTCTCTACGCATGCTGGGAACCAAAAAAGCGACATTCAGAATATGAATTTGTTCAGGAAGAATTTGATCTTGAAAACGACCCTCAAAGGTCATGATCGTGTCATACGCAATGGAGCCACAAATAATACTTGCCATAAAGTTCTCTAAAGGGATGGTGGTTGAATGAAAGGTGGATATGCTACACGTAAGCGAAAGCCCGCTACATTGGCAGGAAGTCGCAGGGGAATAGAAAGGTTAAATTGTTCTTTGGGTGGGGCCCCGGTTTGCTCAAAGTCAGGGTGAGCGTTTTGCCAGGTTTTTGGGAGCCATTCTCTGGGGCTCATCAGAATTTGAGTAATCGTATTTTCATCGGCATCGCTCAGTGTTAGTTCGAGATGGGGGATTGCAACAGGAATCAATAGGCGGTTTTGTAGCTCGATTTGCAAGATGGACTGCACTTCTTCCCCACGCTTCGCTTCATCCATACCAAGATTAGCAAGTTGAAAGCGCCAAGCTTTGAAATCGATCGCGGCAGCTCGAGCGCAAGGTAATACCTTACAAATTACCCGATCCATGGTTTGTATTAGCTCAAAGCTATGTAAGGCAATCGGGCTCGGGTTTTTATCTACACTGGGAGCCAAAAAATGCAAGATTGGGATACGCCAAAGACTCCATACAACGAAGCAACTGATGGTAATAAATAGTCCAGTGGCAATAAAAAGCGCTTGTGGACGATGGCGATTGATCTTTGCAACAAAAGTACTAGCAATTACGCGATTTGGTATTTCAGCATTCTCAATCAAGGGTGCATTCGAAATCTGATTTGGCTTAGAGACTGGTTTTTGACCATGCAGGCAAACCCAGCCCTCCGAAACCCTCCAGATTGAGAGTGGAATATCGTTTTTATAGCAATCAATCACCTCTTGTGCTTGCCGCTCCAGGATGCCTGACAGAATTAGTTGCCCACCATCTTGAACGCGTGCGATTAGAGCAGGGGCTAAAACTTGCAAAGGGTTAGCCAAAATATTGGCAATCACAACATCAAAGAGCCGGGATCCAATTGCAACATCAATATCGTCGGGCAGTTGAAACTCAATATCCGTTTGGTTATGATTGGCATTCGCACGAGCCGATTCAATTGCCTGCGGGTCAATATCGGTGCCAAAAACCGTTTGAAAGCCCAGTTTTTTGGCGGCAATTGCCAAAATTCCAGAACCGCATCCATAATCCAATACGCTTTGGCTTTTACAGATTCCACTGGCGCTATATTGCTCAAGCCATTCAAGGCATAGTCGAGTGGTGGGGTGGCTACCCGTCCCAAATGCAAGCCCTGGATCCATTGCTAGGCAGATTGCCTCTGGTGCAGAGGGTTTTGGGTGCCATGAGGGAACAATCCACATGCGCTCACCAATCGGAATGGGATCAAATTGATTTTGTGTCATCGACACCCAATCTTGATCTGCCACAATCGATTCAGTAGGGGTTTGAACGGCAAACCCAGCCTCTAATAAAGTGCTGGCGAGCTCTTCCTTATTTACTTCTTGGGTTTGATCAAAAAGCGCCTTAACAACGGATAAATCCCATGCTTGCACGTCTGGCGATAATCCTGGCTCGCCATACAAAGGGTTTTCATCATAGCCACCCGCAGTCGCATCTTCAACCGAAATCGACAGTGCCCCCAGTTCCATAAGGGCATCCCCCAAGGGTTCGGCAATTTCAGCAACAACCGTAAATTGGAACTCGCGGTACGGCATTGGCTCAGGAAAGCCTACTTCTCGCCACGAGTTGCGGATTGCTCCTCAAGGCGCTGTTCAAGGTAATGAATGCTAGTACCCCCCTCAATAAATTTTGCGTCGAGCATTAGCTCACGATGTAGGGGTACATTGGTCAAAATGCCATCAATCACCATTTCGGAGAGGGCAATACGCATTCGACGAATTGCCTGTTCACGAGTTGCTCCATAAGCAATTAATTTGCCAATCATGGAGTCGTAGTTCGGGGGCACTAAATATCCGCTGTAGGCATGGGAATCGACGCGGATGCCCGGGCCTCCAGGCATATGCCATGACTGAATTCGACCGGGGCTTGGCGTGAACTTAAAGGGGTCCTCAGCATTCAAGCGGCATTCAATCGCATGGCCTTTAAAGACGATATCGCGTTGCCGAAAGCCCAACTTTTGACCGGCCGCAATTTTGATTTGTTCTTGAACAATATCAATGCCAGTAATCATCTCCGTTACTGGGTGCTCGACTTGAACCCGGGTGTTCATTTCAATAAAGAAGAACTCACCCTTTTCGTAGAGAAATTCAAAGGTACCAGCGCCACGGTAAGCAATTTTTTTGCATGCATCGGCACAACGCTCTCCAATTTTGGCAATCAATTTACGATCAATGCCTGGGGCCGGTGCTTCTTCAATCACTTTCTGGTGGCGACGTTGCATGGAGCAATCACGCTCACCCAACCAAACTGCATTGCCATGGGTATCGGCCAAGATTTGGATCTCTACGTGCCTGGGGCGCTCAAGGAATTTCTCCATATAGACTTCGGGGTTACCAAAGGCACGACCCGCTTCCTCACGGGTCATATTCACGGCACTGATGAGGGCTGCTTCCGTATGAACAAC
>Ga0214921_10002001_pt1 | contig 34003 bp, 26 predicted proteins | sample LL1505_MetaG_FD_177992 | JGI IMG/M metagenome (GOLD analysis project Ga0214921, IMG submission 177992) | Freshwater microbial communities from Lake Lanier, Atlanta, Georgia, United States - LL-1505 | ecosystem: Environmental > Aquatic > Freshwater > Lake | place: USA: Georgia | collected... | reverse complement strand
CGGGTTAGAAAGTCTGAGAAGTAAAATGAGGGTAAGGATGCAGGGCAGTTCCGTGATGGACGAGAAGGCATTTGCACAAGATGTAGAGGCTGCATTTAAAACTATGTGGAACAATTGGCTCCTAGAGGGTCGCTGAACTTAATTTTGGGATAGATACTTAATATGAAAGTTGTTATTCTCGCAGGTGGCCTAGGTACGCGTATTTCTGAAGAAACAATGTTGCGCCCAAAACCGATGGTTGAAATCGGATCAATGCCAATTTTATGGCACATTATGAAATGTTATTCAGCTTATGGCTTTAATGATTTTATTATTTGCTGTGGCTATAAAGGCTTTTTAATAAAAGAGTATTTCGCTAATTATTTTTTACATATGTCTGATGTCACAATTGATTTAAAAACTAATTCTATGCAAGTTCACCATCAAAAATCGGAATATTGGAAAGTCACTTTAATAGACACAGGTGAGAATAGTATGACTGGAGGACGTCTTAAAAAAATACAAGAACATTTAAAAGATGAGAAATCCTTCTTTATGACATATGGTGATGGCCTTAGCGATATTGATATTTCAAAGAGCTTGCAGTTTCATGAGCAGCATGGAAAGTTAGCAACGGTAACTGCTGTTCAGCCTCCGGGTCGCTATGGTATTTTAAATATTGATGGCAACCAGGTAACCAGTTTTTTAGAGAAACCAATCACTAGAGAGAGTTTAATTAATGGAGGCTTTTTTGTACTTTCACCTAAATGCTTAGATTTAATCCAAGGTGATTCGACTGTTTGGGAAAGAGATCCTCTAGAAAGATTAACACAAATGGGTCAATTAATGGCATTTGAGCACAAAGGCTTTTGGCAATCAATGGATACATTACGTGATAAAAATTTACTCGAAGATCTCTGGATAAGAGGAGATGCCCCTTGGAAAAAGTGGTGAGTAATATACCGCGTTCATGCATAGATCACTCTTATTGGAATGGTAAACGTGTTTTAGTGACAGGACATACTGGATTTAAAGGCAGTTGGCTCACCATTTGGCTAAAAAAACTAGGCTGTCATGTAACCGGTATTAGCCTTATTCCTACCACGAGCCCGTCTTTATATGAGCTAGCCTGCGTATCAACCTTGAGCGATAGTCATTTTATTGATATTCGAGATCTAGTAAGTCTCAATAAAGCGGTGAGAGATGTAGAGCCTCAAGTTATATTCCATCTTGCTGCACAAGCATTAGTCCGTCAAAGTTATCATGATCCTCTTGAAACAATTGCAACAAATATTATGGGTACTGCGAATTTGCTAGAAGTGATTCGTGAAACATCTTCAGTAAAATCAGTTGTTATGATCACAACGGACAAGGTTTATAAAAATAATGAAGCAGGACAGGCCTATAAAGAAGGGGATGCGCTAGGGGGCTATGATCCCTACAGTGCAAGTAAAGCGGCTTCAGAGTTGATTATTGATTGTTTTAGAAATAGTTTTTTAAAGGATAAAAATATTCACATTGCCAGTGTTCGCGCTGGCAATGTCATAGGCGGTGGTGATTGGGCTCACGATAGGATCATTCCAGATGCAATTCGAGCATGGAGTGCTAATGAACCCTTAAGAATCAGAAATCCTGACTCAATTCGACCTTGGCAACATGTGCTGGAACCACTTTACGGATATCTAGTACTAGCCCAAAAGTTAGAGATAAATTCTGGTTTCGCAAAAAGTTATAACTTTGGACCTTCACTAAATGATACGGCAAGTGTTGGGGAGGTTATTGCATTAGCACAAAAATCATGGGAAGGAAGTGAGTTTGAATTTGATCTCGCCCCAACTCAATTAAAGGAATCTGATATTTTAAGGCTGGATTCGGGACTGGCTAAGAGTGAGCTAGGCATTTTTCCTGCATGGAATATTACCCAATCAATTGAAAAAACAGTTAGTTGGTATCAGAACCAAATGAATGGTTCTAATGCTTTAGATTTATGTACGATGGATATTTGCAAATACGAGGCAGCATTAAACGATCATGGATAATACTCTAAATGAAATTACAGGCTGTGAAGTTTGTGGAAATTCAAAATTAGAAAGTGTTTTAGATTTGGGTTTGCACCCAATGTGTGATGATCTGGTGCAAGTAAAGCAGGATCGTGTCTGCCATGAATATCCTATTGAGATTCTTTTTTGTAAGGTGTGTCAAACTGCTCATCAACGATTCCAGGTGCGAAAAGAATTACTTTTTCCTCAAACCTATCACTATAGGTCAAGGCACACTGCAGACGTTGTCGATGGAATGAAGAAATTAGTTTCTACCTGTGCAGAAAAGCTGGTAAATCTTTCAGGGAAAAAGATATTGGATGTTGGATGCAATGATGGAAGCCTTCTAAAAATATTTAAAGACGAAGGTGCAAGCACTTTTGGAATTGAGCCAACTGGCGCATACACTGATGCACTCCAGTCTGGCATCACTGTGATAAATGACTATTTAACTGAAGAGGTAGCTAAAAAATTTGTCACAGATTATGGGCATCCAGACTTAATAGTTTTTACTAATGTTTTTGCTCATATTGAAAATCTTAATCAATTGCTTTGTAGCTTGCATATTTTAAAGAATTCAAGTACTTGCATCATGGTTGAAAATCACTATCTCGGATCAATATTTGCAAGTATGCAATTTGATACCTTTTATCATGAGCATCCACGAACCTATAGTTACACCTCTTTTGTAAAGATTGCAGAAAATTTAGGCATGGAAATTGGCATGGTTGAATTTCCATCTCGTTACGGTGGCAATATAAGAGTATTCATACAGCCCTTTACAGGAACTCATACAAATCACCATAGAGCCGATGAGTTAATAAATGCAGAAATACTTTTTAAAGAGCAATTTAATCGGCTGCAAAACCAAATAAAGCTCTGGAGTGTTAATAAAAGTGCTGAAATCGCAGCAGCTGTTAAAACATATGGCCCATTAGTTGCTAAGGCCTTTCCGGGACGGGCGGCCATACCGTTAAAGATGCTTGGGCTTGATTGCGCATCAATTTCAGCTATTTACGAAAAGTCTGGGTCTGGGAAGATTGGTCACTATGCTCCAGGCACTAGAATTCCCATTGTTTCAGATAAAACAATCCTAGTTGATATACCCAAAGGAGCCCCAATACTAAATTTAGCATGGCATATAGAAGGGGAAATTAGGGAATATATGGATCTAATGGGTTATGAGGGTTCATACATTAATATTATTTAATTGATACTATCTTTACGGGATATGCATGATAGGCATCTTAGGGAGTGGTTTTGGATTGTATGGATATTTACCCGCTTCAGTAAGTCTTGAAATGGGATCAGTATTATTGCCATCAAGATATCAAAAAGTATTTTCAATCAGGGAAGAGTTGCAACCATTTCTTAAAAAAATAGAATGGCTTGATTCTGACTTAGATCTGATTAAAACTGCGACTACCTTGATCATTTCAAGGCGTCCTGGTGATCAATCTCAATTGATAGATACGGTACTTGCCCAACCCAATATAAAAAATATCATCTTCGAAAAACCCTTTTCCATAAATCCTGGCATGGCTAAAATTATGCAGGATAAAATTCTTAATTCCCAAAAAATTTGTTCTGTTAGCTATATTTTTCGTTATTTTCCTTGGGCTATTACACTCAAGGATCATTTGGTAAGAAATCCGGAATTTGAACAAGAGTCTCTGAAATTGACATGGCGCTTTATGGCGCATCACTACAATAATAATTTATTAAACTGGAAACGCGATCATGAGCAGGGCGGTGGAGTTCTTCGATTTTACGGTATACATATAATTGCGTTATTGGCTGAGTGGGGATATAACCAGGTTGAAAAGTCAAATTTTTTTTTAAATTCAGATGGCGTTAGTTATTCAAGATGGTCCGCTCTTTTTAAAGGTATTAATCTCCCTAATTTTGAAATTGATATTGATATAAAAAGTGTAGAAACCCTTTTTAATGTAAAAAGATTTTTACAAGCGGAATATATTTACCAAGGTAGCGATCCATTTGACGAGCAAGGTAGTAAAAATGAAAATATTTCTACAGATTTACGCTGCAATTATCTAAGAACATTATTGCTTGAGAATAATTCTCAAATTGAAGTTTGGCCTCATAGGTATGTCCAGGCAATTAACTTGTGGGATAAAGTTGAGAACGACATTAATCAAAAGAAATTAATTGCTGTTAATTAGTTAGTGGACTACTATTTAAAGCTCAACGCTTCCACTACATTTTTCTTTTTTTAATAGTTGAATTTACTTGATAAACCTATAAAAATCAGTACTTTTCGCCCGACCACACAGAATTTTTATGTAAAGGATGATATTAACAATGATGAGCCCCGTTATTCAATATCTGATTCAGTCTTTAAAAGAGGAGGAAATCTACAAGAACAACCGTATTCATCATAAAGAGAGTTATATTCTTAGATAAACACATTAGCCCATCAAACGGCAAAAAACGCTTCGAGTTGCTGAGTTATTAACTAATCACGACTGAGGTTAAAGCCCCATCATTTAGTCTTATATTACTAAATTGGTTCTTAAGGGATTCGTTGGTCGAAAAAATTAGCGACAAAGACAAGAGAGTGCAGTTTTTAGTATCCACAGAAAATGCGATTACTCTGTTTGATCAGCAAAGTAAGGCTCTTTATGAAAAAAAATTGTAAGTACTTTGTAGTTTTTAATCAAATGTGGGTATCTTTCAAATCCTGTAGTTAACTTCTGTGATTTGGTGAAGCTCGTCACCTGAAGTAATAAATGGTAAATTCCATGCGTTACACTGTTTATATGTCTACGCTCATCCCTTCTTAATAAAAATGTCCTCTTGGGAGTCGCAATGCGTTTTAGCGCAAGATCATGCCAATTTTGGCAGAAATACTCCTTTTTTAGAGATCTGCGAAACCTTAATCAAGGAGCATGCTTCTGATAAGACTCTATTACATAAAGTCAGCTCTCTTTTTCTGGCGTATGGTTATCCAAGCAAGGCTTGCCAGTCCCTCTCTAAAGCCCTTATTACCTTTGCTGGCGATCTAGATTGCCTATTAAGCCTTGCCCATGCACATTTACAACTTGGACAGCTTGAGCAATGCCAGACAATCTTTGAAGGGTTGCTCAAGCGCTTTCCGAATGAGCCCCGTGTATTACGTAACCTAATTTACTTCTCAGAATATCTTCCCTTTTCGAATAATCAAGAGCGCTTAGTTCTCGCAAGGCAGTGGGCAAAGCTTGCAATTGATGATGCAGGCGGCCCACACCTAAGACCTGTGATAAAAGACTTTAGTTCGCGAAAAATACGAATTGGTTATGTATCAGCTGATTTTTGTCAGCACACCGTTGGGATCTTAATTCGAAATATTATTGCCAAGCATAATAAAGATCAATTTACTATTTTTTGCTATAACAGTGGCCATATTCAAGATACGATTACGGAGGCGATTGCAAAGCACAGTCATCTAGTAGAGGTAGCACATCTATCAGACCGCCAATTAGCAGACCGTATTCGCTCCGATGAAATCGATATCCTGATTGATCTATCCGGCCACACTGGCGGATCAAGACTGGCAGTGTTTGCCTATCGGCCAGCGCCAGTTCAAGTGAGCTGGCTAGGCTATTACGCTACTACCGGTTTAGAAACGTTAGATGCCGTTCTTCTTGATCGCTGGCATACCTATGATCAGATAGGCGCGCAATTTATTGAGCCAATCATTCCTCTTCCGATTGGAAGGTGGTGCTATTTTCCTGCAATTGACCCTGCGCCATTTATTACTGATCCACCCTCCATACAAAAGGGATACATTACCTTTGGTAGCTTTAACAACACCTTAAAGTACAACCAACCAGTTTATAAGCTTTGGTCCCAGATTTTGCTTAGCGTACCCAACTCTAGGCTGATCCTTAAGTGGCGTACATTCAATGACTCGGAATTTGCGCAGTCCGTGCTGGATCAATTTAAAGCTTTTGGAGTTGAATCCGCGCGAGTTGAGCTCCGCGGGCCATCCTTTCATATTGATATGCTGGCGCAATACAAAGAGATTGATATTGCTCTAGACCCATTTCCATTTTCTGGCGGGGTTACTAGCTGTGAGGCTTTATATATGGGTGTGCCTGTGATTGCCTGGCCGCAAGAGAGGGTTGTCTCGCGGCAAACCTATGCATTTTTATCGAGTATCGGCCATTCAGAGCTAGCTACCCAAGATGAAGAAGGGTATATCCAAAAGGCAGTGGAACTTGCCGGCAACCCAGAATTGCTTACTCAATACCGGCAATCACTTCGGGAGGAGATGCTGGATTCCCCCTTAATGCAGGCTGCTCCATTTACCAAATCCCTGGAAGCAACGCTGATTAAATTGCTTCATCAGACCCAAAACTCTGGGTCTTGATGAGTTTGATTTTTTACTGAATAACCGAGTCTTTTTCAGCCAATAAATTGCCTAAAGCTTGAGCATAGGCATTACGGGCTGTTTGCATTGCTGCTAAACGGGCTTGCAACTGAGCAATTTCTTGGTCAGCAAATTGCAGGCTTACAAATTGCGCTCTTGTCTCTTCTGAGAGGGATTCGAACTCATATTCTTTGTTGTCAACTGTTACTGTAGTCATAGCTATATCTCATCTATTGGGTAAAGAATTGATTATAAATCAGTGCGTTTTTACGTATCTACCCCCAGCTTATGCCCCCCCAATTACCAAAGTTGGCTCATTTGGCTACCCTTTAGGAAAGTGCGCCTTTGCTAACTCTTGTATTTGGGCTTCTGAAATGGCTGATTTCGTCCCTAGCGCCCAAAGATCAAAACAATGGGGTCTTTTCGTGGTGGCTACCGTCATAAACCCAGCCTCTTGGAGGGTAGCTGTTAAGGTTTTTTCGGTAAAACCAGTGCGATGGGCCATAAACAGATTGCCTTGAGCCATGCTTGGTCGATGCCCAAAAAGGATATCAATGGGTGCTATAGGGCCAGCTGGCGAAATATACGCGGGATCCAGTAGCATATCCTGCGCTACCAATGCACACACCGATTGAATATCTGGACAGGTAATAACGCAAAACCCCTGAGGACCTAGAACTCGGTGAAATTCGGCTATTGCTGTTTGAACGTCGTGGGGGTATAGGTGCTCTATGTTGTGACTAGAAAAAATAGCATCTACTGACTCCGACTTAACTGCCGACATATCGGTCATGCTGCCAATAATGTCAGGACTATTTAAACCATTAATATCAATACGGACTTCTGACCAGGATCCATCATTAAATCCAGAGGTGGTCTGTTCGATTCTGCTGGCGCCACAGCCAACATGTAGGAGGGTGTTCATGCTGGTAATTGTACAGATTGCAATTACCAAAGAAAAACCCCTACCATTGCTGATAGGGGTTGAACGAATTATTAATTACTAGGATTTACTGCAACCCACGGTGATCTGTGGGTTTCTCTGTTTAGGGAGATTAAACTAATGTGAAGCTAGCACCGCTGAGGGTTACAACGTCAAATGATGTGGATGTTGTATTTACACCTGTAAGTTTAACGAGTAGGTCGCCAGCACCAACACCATCTGTTCCATTTGAAATAAATGCATAAGCATCTGATTCAAATTGGAAAACAGCTACTTGACCTGCAGCTGCAGCACCACCAGCATTAATTCCATTTTCTGTAGCAGCAATACGTTGCGCTAAAGTTGTGTCATTAATATTGAATGTCGCAATACCGCTAGCACTAATCGCGGCTGTTCCAGCAGAAGCCGTTGCATTCGTGATAATCGCTAAAGGACCAGGACTATACATAATTGCATCAGATGCAGAAGTAAAATCGTTGACAGTATTGAAAACAGTAGCAGATGGGGCTGCAGATGTTAGACCAAAGATAAACGTGTCAGCGCCATCGCCTCCAGTAATTACGTTGCTGGCTGTATTGCCTGCAACACCTGCTGTTACTTGTGTTCCAGCAACTGCAGTACCGTTTGTACCAGTAGTATTAATTACTAGTGTACCAGCTGATGTGGTTGCAGAGCCGATGTTTGTACCACTAGCAAGCCAAGTTACCGTTAATACGTCATCGGTAGGTGTACCTGCATTGAGAGTTACCGCTGATGTGAACAATTTTCCGTAGTTTGCTGTTGCCGCAAGTGCTGTTTGGAGCAAGCCAATAGTGTTATCTCCACTTGTTGCGTAAGTTACGGTTGTAACAACTCCGCCTATTGTCAAAGAAGCGGTACCTGCGCCTGCAGTTGTAATGGTGTAAGTTTCTACACGTTTTGCGCCAGAGTTATCAGCATAGATCAAGTCTGCGCCACCTCCACCGCTAATTGTATCTGCTCCAGTACCACCATTAATACTATCTACTCCAGAACCACCATTTAGAGTACTTGCAACAGTATTAGATCCGGTAATGACGTTTGTACCAGCTGTTGTAGTAGCAGTAACTGCTGCCAATGCGGCTCCAAAATTCAAAGTATCACCGCCTCTTGCTGAGCCTGTAACTGTAGAAGCATATTGCAAAGCATCCGAAGTCACACGTACGCCGCCTAATGTAACGCCTGAAGCATTAAATATTTGGAGGTTTGTAGCACCTGTAACGGTGCCTAAATCAAGGCCGCTGTTACCAGACACTTTAATTTCATATGCTGATGTATTAGTCAATGTTGCAGTGTTGTAGTAACCAACTGGGGTAGCTTGTGTATCACCCATAATGAAGTTGATATTTTCTACGTTTGGCGTTGTGAAGGTACCAAATGCAACTGCTGCGTTGGAACTTTGAGTCAAGTTCAAGTTCAAAACATCGCTTGTACCAGAACCTGTTGTGCCGGCTGTAGTTGTGCCAGCGCCAGTATTTGCACCAGTTACTCTGATAGTCGCCCCAGAACCTAGATTGGAAATTGTTGTAGTGTTGGCCGCAGCATTTCCAGTTAAGTTAACTTGAGTAATTACGCCAGTTGCTGCAAAGTTATTAACGTTAATTGCTGTACCGGCACCAACTGCTGCGAGTTGCAATGTACTAAAGCCCGTAACGGCAGCTTTAAATGCCGCAACTGCTGATGCGCTTCCGCCGCTAACTGTCGCTGCATCTGCTGCTGTTGCAAAAGCAAGTGTATCGTTACCATCACCAGTAATGGAGCCGCCAGTACCAATAGCTGTTGTGCCATTGATCAAATTGACTGTATTTGCACCAGTACCTAAATTAATTGCTTTAGTTGTTGCACCTACGGTAACCGTATCTGAGCCTGCACCGCCTGTGAATGCTGTATTTATACCTAAAGTAACTGAGTTCGCAACGGTTAGATTTGCTGCGCCTGTTGCAGAAGCAACGTTAGTTGCTCCGGATGTATTTACAGAAGTCAATGTAGTAAATGCGGACAAGTCGCCCAAAGTAACACCGCCAGTACCGATTACGGTAACAGTAGCTAATACTGGGTTATTTGCTGCTGTGATGGTTACTGTGTTGGCACGAGTTCCACCAAAAGTCATGGCTGTAGCTACTGTACCAACGATTGTCTCAGCACCAGCTGTAGTTGCAGTGCCGGTTGTGTTAACTGTAATTGCAGTTGCTTTAGCTACTGTCAAAGTACCTACTGTGGCTGCGGCGCTTTGATTCAATGTAACAGTTGTTGCTTGTGCGTCAGTCACAGCACCAGAGTTAGTTGTTCCAGAAACATTAACAGTTAAGGCACGTGTTGCTGCAGCTGCAGTAACGGTAACCGTGCCACCAGTAGCAGCAGCATTTAAGTTAACTGTAGTAATTCCGTTACCAGTTAATGTTCCATTACCAGAAGATCCAGTAATTGATACTGTAGTAAGCGTGCTACCTGTTGTTACTGTTGTAGCTGTATCGGTTACAGCAACAGTTGTGTATGCTGTAGCTGCAGAGTTAGCTACTGAAACAGAAGTTGCGCTGGCTAAAGTGATATCAACGCCAGCAGCCGTTGTCAAATCACCTGCATTAGTCAAGTTGAGTGCTTTTACGCCAGTACCGAAGGTTGTATTGATGATTGTTACGGCGTTAGATGCTGCTGCCGCACCAGAACGAGCTAAGTTAACTGTACCAAAACCAGAAACAGTTGCTGCCACTGGAATTCCAGGGAACGCACCACCTGTGTTGTCCGCTAGGTTGAATGTAGTTGTACCTGTACCGGTTACGGTATCAAATGAATTTAATGTTGCACCTGTACCGAGCAAGCCTTGAACAACAGTATTTGCACCTTGAGCAATGATTGTTTCTGGTGAAACAGTAGTGAGTGTACTTGTTAAATGTACCAAACCTCCTTTTAATATATGAGTATGAATTTTTAAAGCAAATTTTTGTTTCCATAATATTTACTAGAAAATAATAAAAATTTTAGTAAATTATTTATTAAACTTATTTGTTAAAGAATTTATAGATTTCTAACAAACCCGTTTCGATGGGTTTTTGCATTTTTTGGAATCTAAAAGATATTTTTATTAATTTTTTAAAGGAATTATTTATGCAAATGTATTTGGACAAACAATCGCTTGCCAATTTAACGGTACCCAGTGGAAAGGCTCGCCTTACCGTGAGTGATAAAGCGTGTCCAGGGTTGAGTATAGAAATACGCAATCCAGGTGGATCATCGTGGAGAATTCGATATAGCTATCAAAAAATTCAGCATTGCATCACTATTGGGAAGGCTGGTGACGTAAGTCTAGATGAGGCTCGGCAAATTGGATTCATGGTTAAAAAATTATTATTAAAAAAAGAGGATCCATCTCAGGTCTTATCACAATCTAAGGCTCACAGTTCTCCCACCTTTTCACAATTTATTGAAAAAAATTATCTACCGCATATTCGCTCATATAAACGCTGCGTAAGTGCAGATGAAACTTTGCTTGATAACCATTTAATACCCTCATTTGGCCATCTCAAGATGAGTCAAATCACACGCTATCAAGTAGTCCAGTTTTTGCAATCTAAAGTAAGCGCTGGTTATAAACCGGGTTATTGCAATCGCTTTTTAGTGCTACTGAGTTTTTGTTTTAACTTGGCCTTGAAATGGGAGGTGCCTGAAATTAAGCAAAATCCGGTTAAAGGGGTCGATCTTTTAAAAAATCTCAATAAAACCGAACGTTTTTTGCAAGCTGCTGAAATACAAAGTTTGTTAAATGCCCTAGAAAGTAACCCAAACCCATTGCTAAAGTATTTTGTACCGCTGGCATTGCTCACCGGGGCACGTAAAAGGGAGTTATTGGATGCGCGCTGGAGCGATATAGATTTTGAGTCTAAAGTGTGGCGCATCCCGATGACGAAGTCTGGCCGACCTTTAAACGTGCCACTGACTCCTCAAGCCTTCCATTTGCTTTTGCATTTACAAAGTCAATTGCCTTCTTTATTGGAAACTACCCCCAAAGAAGGGGTGGAGTGGGTATTTCCAAATCCCAAAACCAATCGACCTTTTGTCTCTATTTTTAATGCGTGGAATACCGCCCGCAATAAAGCAGGTTTAGTAGGGCTACGCATTCATGATTTACGCCATTCATTTGCTAGCGCCCTGGTTAATCATGGTGTGCCGATTTATGACGTTCAAAAGCTCTTAGGTCATCAAAGCATCAAAACGACTGAGCGCTATTCTCATCTTTCTCCAGAGCGCTTACGTCAAAGTGCATCAGCAGCCTCTACGTTTTATGCTAACCTCATTCCAATGACTTCATAGTTGATAATTACCTATGTCAACATCCCTACCTTTTGCTCGCTTTATTCAATTAATTAAAGCCATAGAGCAGCTCCCGATTCCATCAGAGTTGTATAACCGCCATCGAATGCAATACGACTTTATTTTGGGACAATTGTGCTTGAACTCTTCTAAGGGCAAAAATGTAACAGTAGCTGATCTGTTAGAGAGTTCTATTTTGGGATCCCAGCCAACAGCAAATAAACGTTTACAAGAGCTCATTGGCTATGGTTTGGTTGAGTCTAAAGAAGGGGAAGATCGACGTCAGAGGATTTTGACATTGACTAAAGAGGGGTATATTTACTTAGAGGCTTGCTCGGCAGTTATGAGTAAAGTGCTTAATCAACAGGCAGCGATGTAATGAGTTCATAAGAGAAGACTCGGGGGGGGGGCTAAAATTCAGTTTGTAGTTCACCATATCTTGCCAATTTTTGGTATCGGAATGACTTTTTATCTGACGCGAATTTTAAGCGCTGAGATTTTCTCCTTGCCTATGATGATTTGACACGTCTGGTTTGCCTACCTGCAGGTATTCGGCTAATAGCTGTTGCTATTTATAGATGGACTGGAGTTTTAGGCATCACATTGGGTTGGTTTTTTTGTAATGTTTTTAGTGTCGAAAAAACTCTATTTGAATCTTTGGTATTGGGCCTCATCTCGGGTGTTACTGCGTATACCGCTTTATTAGTTTGGCAGTGGCTTTATCGTATTGGCAAAAATTTAGAAGGCCTCACATTGCGCTTAACAATCGCTCTGGTTCTCATTAGCGCGGTTATTTCTTCTTATATACGTTATGTCATTCTAGTTGCCAGTGACCCCCTTACTCCATTTCTCCCGGTATTTTTAATTGGCTTTACTGGAGATGTCTTGGGATGCTTTATCGTGCTGTATGCCATTAAAGGAGGCTTGTATTTATTGAAGCAGTATTCAAGCAATTAGATACCCAGCGCCATTTTTGCACATTGCTGAAATACCCGATTGCGCAGCATGCGCCGCGGCATTTTTTGCCAAGCAATACTATCGCGCCGTGCTTCTAAATAGTATTCGCGTAACGTAATAGGACCGTCTCGATCGGTTCGATAAATAGCACATTCAATCCAGGCTGAAATCGCGCTGCTATCTGGTTCACTGTAGGAGTAGCTCATACCCTTAAATTGAGGGCATGCATTAATTAGGCGCGCATAGCCTTGGGTAGTAATGACTGCTTGCCAGGACTGATCTTCGTATTGCACTAAATCAACTTCCTCTAAAAAGGGATCAAGACTATATTGTTCAATTAGTCTTAGTAGAGAAATTTGATTTACTAAGGGAGCCTCGAAAAATTGAGCTAGCCAAGCCTGTAAATAACTTGCTTTGATTTTGAGGCGCTCAGCAATGGCGAAGATTTGCTCTTCCAATAGCTCTGTATGTTCATTTGATAAGGATGTTGTATTTGGTCCTGTTGGAAGGGGCTTAATAAATGCAACTGGGTTCTCGATCACCTTAGGCATCTTATCGCCAGTCATTTGCTTGAGAATTTGGGTGCGCTTATTCATAGATATATTCTTCTCCTTTTTTATCTGTGATTTAAGTTTTAATGACAAATCGACGGCTGTTTTGGATCGGCGTTTGAAATTGTGGATACAGCTCTGGATGCTCAATCTCAAATCGTTTGCTATCAAACCGAAAACTTGCTTTCGGTTTTTTCCAGGTAGCTAATACTTTGCCCTGATAGGTGAGCTCTTGCGCCTCTTGCATTTGATCCATGAGTGATTTTTTAATTTGCTCTAACTCTTGCTCTTTGGTATCGATCTCTGTATTCATTTGCTTTGCAGCTTCAATGAGTAGCATGGTTTGCTCTGTCGCTTCTAGTGTTTTTCCAGGCACTTCTTTGGCAAAGAGTTTTTGATAATCACTAATGGTTTTGGCTTCCGGTGGAATATCTTTGAGAACATGGTCTTGCCAAAAAGTGAGCGCAGCTTCTAGTAATGCGGACTCTAGAGCCTCATCGCGATCAATCTGATAAATACGAAAATCACTATTACCAAATAGGACTGCCAGGTCACAGCGCTCTAGCCCAGTCATGCATAGGTACCAATGACATTGCGCCAGATAACTCATCGGCACCTCATCGCTGCCTGCTTCCCCCCATTGGGACTGGGTATAAGGACTCGCTGTTTTGCACTCTAAAAGGTGGCTTGCAGTGCAGGAGCCATTCTCATTAAATAATGCTAAGCAAGGATCCGGAGAGACAAAGCGATCAATATGACCTTGGAGGTAGGGGTGATGGGGGTGAGTAATCGCCTGAGGGTATTCGCGCAAAATAGAGCCTGTTGCGCGGGCATATTCACTAGCAACAAAGCTCTCGGCAAAGGTGCCAAAGCGAATCGGTAGATTGTCGATCTGGTGGCTGTGCTTGCCGGTTTTCTCAAGCCAGACATCCACAGGGGTTTTATAGGGCGATAAGCCCAAAATGGCGCCAATATCAGAACCGCCTAGGTATTTGGTGCGATCGTGTGTAAAATCTTGATTTATAAGCATTTTTGAACTCCTTTAATCTTATATAAAAGTAAATTAATTTAGAAAAGAACTAATTTAGTTCATTATAGAGTAAAAATAGTTTGATTACAAGTGCTCAAATTCGCTCGGCCCGTGCCTTACTTGATTGGTCAAGGGAGAAGCTCTCAACAGAATCTGGCGTGGGCATTTCAGCGTTAATGAGACTGGAGTCGGCAGATGGGGTTCCCTCTGGAAATATCAAAACACTTACTGCTGTTCAAAAAACCTTCGAAGAAGCCGGCATCGAATTTATCGGCACACCAGAAAGTGGTGCAGGGGTGCGCTTTAGACCTTAATTTTTTGTCTCAATCGGTGTACATTTATTGCTAACATCACGCATTGTTTGAGGTCAATAATGGTTCAGCGAAAAAAAGGTGGCGGCCCTAAAACGCCAGAAGGCAAAGCCATTGCATCAAAAAATGCAACTAAGCATAGTCTTAGAAGTAATAAACCTGCTACTCCCATTGAGCAGCAAAATATTGTTACCTACGCCAGTCAACTGATTGAGCATTACCAAACCAATGATCCATTAGAGATTTTGCAGTTAGAGCGTATTGCGCTTTATCGCGAAAAGCTAGCGAAGGTATATCAAGCAGAGCTAGCAGCTGCGCAATTGACATTTGATGCGCTGGCAAATAATCCGCAACAGATTGCGCAAGAGATGAGCCACTTAAATGATCTTGCTCGTAGCCGACTCTTAGAGTATCTCGATAAGGGTCAATGGTTACTGCCTTGTGGATTAAGCACTCAAGCACTAGATGATATTTGCCAAGAAATTCAGTGCTTAGATGCAGGCTTGGATTCAAATGCTGATCTTGAAAAGTGTATGCCTACCTTGGCAATTTTTTTAAATGAATACTGCTCTTTCAGGATCACTAGCTCTGCTACCTTATGCAAAAAATTAGACGCTGTGGCTACCCGACTGCAATATATGGTGATGCGCGGAATCGAGTTTAGAGTAAAAACGGATGACCTGTCAGATTTGATAATGCAAATCAGAGAAGAGCATGAGCACCTCGCAAAAGAGCGTGAGCAGGCTGAGGGGCCTAATGAATTGGATTTATATATTGCTAGGCGTCAAGCAGAACGGCAAGCAAAAATGAAAGTTAAACCTAAACCAGTAGTGCAAGAGAGTCCGGCACCAAAAGAGCCATTTCCCAGTATGGAAGTGATCACTGAGCAGTTGCATTTCTTTACAGATTTGCAAAAAGCGATGAGTAGTGCGATAGAGGCACTTCCCCAATTTGAAGCAACTAAAGCTCTACGGTTACAGGCCTTAGAGCTACCAAGCGCGCAAACAGACGTATTACTGCGTTACCAAACAACTTGGGAACGGCGCTTATCAGCAGCGGTAGGGGAGTTTTTAGAATTGCGTAAGCGCATACCTAGAAAACAATAACGAGAGACCAAAAATACTCTTGGGCTCACCCAGGCAAAAAGAACTTGATTGGGTTGTGTCGTTTAAAACAGCATAACCCGCATAGGGATCAGAAAATCCCTAGTAAGCCGGCAATCATTTTTAGTCTATGTGGCCTGTATAGCAATGGCAAAACAGCACAGTACTAAAAATAGCCATAAAAAATCGGTATTTGACATAAGCACTCCTGGGGTGGATTTACTTACTTATACCCATGCATAAACTATGCCATTTTGGCGGATAAAAAGGAAAATCCCCAACTAGTGGGCTATAGAACTTCTTGGTAGCTTGGGGTGCAATTAACTAGGATCAATCACCCCAAATGCGCTCCTGCCTATGAGTAGGCTTAAGCCCGTTATGCTCATGAGTCATTATAAAATTCATTATTAATACAGGTAGATTGGTATATATTGTTATTTCACACTATCTTTACTGAGAAAACCACCTCATGCCAACCCTCATTGAATCGACCGGTACGGTTTCACTGTATTTCAACCCCAATACCAATGGCGCAGTAGGTGGATCGTATTCAGTATTAGAAAACGGTTCTTCTATCACCGTTAAAGATTATGGTCAGATTGCGCCAAACTTTAGTGCAAGCGATATTGTGGCTGCAGATTTTTTTAATGGATATCGAGTCGTCGTATTTAATGGTGGACATACCTGGTATGTCAATAGTAATTGGCAAAAAGCGCCAGTAGGTCCCAATGGGGTCGATACCACCACGCTGACTAATGCGCAAATTGCCGTGCTTGGAGTAGGCCCCATTGTCAATCCGTTTTACACCTTTGAGACCTCAACTCCTACCATTACTGAAGGGCAAACAGCTACTTTAGATGTGGTCACGACCAATGTGGCAGCAGGCACAGTCATTAATTACGCGCTGATGGGTGTTGTGGGCGCTGATATTGTGGGTGGTTCACTGACAGGATCAACGGTAGTGAACTCGGTAGGGCGGGCGGTGATTAATATTCCCACCAATGTAACCCCCCAAGTTGGCACTAAAAATCTATCCGTATCACTGAGTGTTTCTGGCAATTGGGTCTCTGGTGTGATTTCGATTGCGGATGCGGTAAGCAATAACCCCATTACGAGAACCTTAGTAGAAAGTATGGGACAGATTTCGCTTTATCGTAATTCGGATGGCAGTTACTCAGCTCAAGAGGGCGGAATCTATATTCCGATTAAAGATATCGGATCACAATCTGGATTTATTGGTGGTGAAATAGCTGCAGCTGATATTGTCAACGGGGTACGTATTGTTGCTTTTACGGGTGGGCATGCTTGGTATGTCGATAGCAACTGGCGAAAATCATCAGTTGGTCCGAATGGTGCTAACACCACTGAACTCAGTAGCGGGCAAATTGCGGCCCTAGGAACGGGTGCTAATCTCATACCGACCTATAGATTTAGTGGGGTCACTAGCGATATTAAAGAGGGGCAAACCGCCATCTTTGATATTGCTACGACCAATTTGGCTCCTGGCACCATCTTAAATTATTCTTTACTAGGGGTGAGCGCTGGTGATGTCGGTGGCGGGCGCCTGACTGGTACAGTAACTATTGATGGTGCGGGGCGTGCCACCATTATGGTTCCAACTGAAATCACGCCACAAATTGGTACGAAAACTTTATCGGTCTCGCTTAGCGGCCCACCTAGCAATCTAGTTTCCTCACCGGTCACGATTACCGATGCCCAAGCTAGTGCACCTAAGGAAAAAACCTTAATTGAAACCGTGGGTAAGGTGGCGCTGTATTACACCCCAACAATGAATGGTACCAATGTCGGTACTTACTCTACTCAAGAGGGTAGCCTTACTAGTACGATTAAAAATTACGGTGGTAACGCCGATGCCTTACCTTCAAATGCGATTGTGGCAGCGGACTATTTTAATGGCTATCGAGTTGTAGTCTTTAACGGCGGTCATACCTGGTATGTTGATAGTAATTGGCAAAAAGCGCCAGTGGGTCCTAATGGTGTCGATACTACGCAACTGAGCGGCGAGCAAATTGCCGTGCTGGGAACAGGCGTCATTGTTAATCCTACTTATGTTTTTAATACCATCACACCAACAATCAGTGAAGGGCAGACGGCTACTTTTCATTTGGTGACTAGCAATGTTGCAGTAGGAACTAAAATTGACTACGCTTTATTAGGGGTCACTGGTAGCGATATCGTGGGCGGAAGTTTAACGGGATCGACGGTAGTGGATAACGCTGGTCGAGCGATGATTAATATTCCTACCATCGCAACGCCGCAAGTCGGCACTAAAAACCTATCAGTATCACTAAGCGTTTCTGGCAATTGGGTATCTGGGGTGGTGAATGTAGTTGACAGTGCGATTGTTGCCCCAGTCAGTAAAACTTTGGTCGAGAGTAATGGCGCGGTATCGCTTTATAGTAATTCGGATGGCAGCTACTCCACCTTAGAAAATGGCGTGTTTGCCACGATTAAAGATTATGGTATTGCGTCGACCGCTTTTCGTAGCAGCGGGATTTTGGCGGCGGACTATGTCAATGGCGTTCGCGCCGTTGTCTTTAATGGTGGTCATACCTGGTATGTCGATAGTAATTGGCAAAAGGCGCGAGTTGGTCCGAATGGAGTTGATACCACCCAACTGAGTAGCGCGCAAATAGCAACCCTTTTGGGTAATACCCAAGCGGCGACGAAAACCTTAGTTGAAGGTACCGGTAAGGTTTCACTTTATAGCAACTCTGATGGTACTTTTTCAGCATCCGAGAATGGAGTACTTACTGCCATTAAAGATTATGGCAACCCACCAACACCAACGCGTATCTCCAATATTGTGGCCGCTGATTATCTCAATGGCTATCGGGTGGTTACTTTCTTTGGTGGCCACACTTGGTACGTGGACGCTAATTGGCAAAAAGCGCCCGTGGGGCCTAATGGCCTAGATACTACGCAGTTAACTACAGATCAAGTCTCAGTCATGATAGGCGGCGGTGTCGTCGCTAATCCGGTGATTGTGCGTAGTTTGGTGCGTAGCAGCGGCCCAGTTTCATTATTTAGCGACTCTAATGGTACGTTTTCTGTATTAGAAAATGGCTTGTATAGTTTTGTGAAAGACTTTAATTCTAATGTGCCCACCCATGCAGCGATCTCGGGGGCAGGTTACTACAACGGCGCGCGTATTGTGGTGCTCGCTGGTAGTTCGGATGGTGCCAATTTTTGGTATGTTGATTCTAGTTGGAGTAAAGCGCCTGTGGGCCCATCCGGTGCCAGTGAAGGCGTACTTAGTGCCTCACAATTGGCAAGCGTATTTCCCGCTACAAATACAAAGGTGGTGCCAACTTATAACATTGCTGCTACCAGTCCTTTTGTCAATGAGGGGCAAGTAGCTAACTTTGATTTGAACACCACGAATTTAGCAGTAGGCACCAAAATTGATTACGCTTTATTGGGTGTTACCGCGAGTGATATTGTCGGTGGCCAACTTGCCGGTTCAGTTGTGATTGATGCTAGTGGTCATGCCACTATTAGTATTCCTACCGCAGTCAATACCTATCTGGGGAATAAAAATTTATCGGTGTCACTGAGCGTGTCTGGTAATGTGGTTTCTAGTTCAATACTATTAAAAGATCCTGGGGTAGTATTTACTGCGCCAGCAGCAGTTATTAATACTGCAGTAGTTGGCAAAACGATTGGTGATGTGCAAGTTGCTGTCAGTGGCACTAGCGCAGTACTGAAAGATGCTACTGGTAAAGAAGTGACAGCAGTGCTAGATAAAGTGCAGCGCATTAAATTTTCCGATGCCGTCTTAGCACTTGATGTTGATGGCACTGCTGGACAAGGTTATCGTTTGTACAAAGCGGCGTTTGATCGCAAACCGGATGCTGAAGGATTGGGTTATTGGATTGGCGTACTTGATCAAGGTAATATCAATACCAAAGATGTAGCACAAGGTTTTCTTAATAGCCCAGAGTTTATTAAGCTTTATGGTGCCAATAGTGCCGATACCGCGTTTATTAATAAGTTGTATCAGTTTGTTTTGCATCGCACACCCGATGCTGAAGGTTATAAGTATTGGGGTGATGTGTTAGGCGCTAGTCCAAGTGCGCGCGCAGAAGTGCTGCGCTTTTTTTCCAACTCTGCTGAAAATGTGGATCAAGTTGCTAGCTTGGTGGCTAATGGCATTCAGTACAAGGAGTTTGTGGCAACCTAAGTGCTCAGATTTGCCGCGCCACCTTGCTGATTTGTAATGGGCCCCTTTTGCCAAACGAACTTTAGGCAGTTTTTAGCGTTTATAGCCGTTTTACATCAAGAAATATTCTCTTTGTATTACTTGAATAGTCCATGGGGCTGCCCCAGATTGAATGGATAGAGCCTAAAAACCCCACTTACATAAATATCTGGGGTTGGTATTGGGTAAAACCACTAGTGGTAGTCTTTTATGGCCTACCATTCCCTACAGCTAGTAAATGCATGCCGTTGTCATCAGATAGGGCGAATCAGCCCCAAAAAACTCGACGAAATGGCCAAAATCAACTAAAATGAGTCATTAAGAGAAGCATAAACTATGTACATTTTTAAAACAGACACCCCTGATGGCGCGGATGAGTACCTCTCCAAGTCATCCAAAGGATCAGTCAGCCCCCAAAGGGCTGCTGAGAATATGCTCGGCCGCCTGCAAGCGCCAGTGGTGCCTGCGCAACCTGCTTTGCTCACTGAAGCGGTCTCTCCCACCGGTTTTATTTTAAGTAATATTGCTGACTCTGTTGCGGTTGCGGGTCTAGTGAGTTCAATTGGTCAGCTAGAAAAGGTTGATTTTGCAGTACAAGCTGCGAACGAAGTTATGCGCTTGTCACAAGCTCAAGCAGATGAGGCGATCAACAAAAATGCTTTAAGCATTTTGGCTAACAGTGCAACCTCAGTGCTATCAATTTCGAGTTTGTCAGATCCACTTTCTGAACAGCAAGTGCAAGGTCATCTTAATTTAGCCTCTGGAGCACCTGGCAATCTATTGGAAAATCAAACACCTAATCAGGTAATCGATTTATCGCTATTACCTGCTGGCGCCCCTGTACTCATCACACAATTATCCGAAGATGAATCTGCAGTTACCGTGATTGGCAATGTGCAAGGTAATACTCACATTAATGACTTTGTGCCAACTCGCGTTGTCAATGAGACCTTTATTAATACCGGCCTTGGTGTTTTGACGGTGATTACTCCCGCAACCAATGTGTCATCACTAAGTCTTACTGGTAATGTGCAATTTACTGCTACCGCGATGGAGGTAGCTACTGGTATTACCGTTTCCGGTGAGGCTGATAATAGTAACGTGGTGCTTTATATTACTGGCGGTGCAAACGATTTGCATGGTAGTACCGATGTGATCAAATTAGGCGATGGTAATAACGTGGTGTTTAATGCTGGTAACGGTACCGTCATAGTTGATTTAGGCGCAGGCTCTAATACTGTTGTTCTGACTGGTCGCGGTGTCAATGGCTTTGTGAATTTTGCTGCGCACAATGATGCTTTGGCCGATACAGTAGCGATTGTTGATAATGGTGTGTATGGTGCCGAAGCACTAGCTAGTGCACCATTAGTCACTATTAGCGGACTTAATGTTGGTCCCAACAGTTCTGATTCAATTGTTTTCTTAACTGCTGTGGGTAGCAACTTAAGCTGGTCCAACGGTTCAGCACACGGTGCTAAAGTACAAGCGGCTCAAGATCAGAGTGTTAGCTTAGTGAGTTTAATTACACAAGCTCAAAATCAAGCGGTTCAAGCACATTCGATTGCGTGGTTCCATTTTGATGGTGCAACCTATATTTTAGAAAGTGCTGGTGGTGCGGGTGCTGGTCACATTGGCGACACGCTGATTAAGTTAACTGGCACCATTACGTTTTCTGGTGTGGATGGTGCGCTTTCACAAGGAATGCTTCACTTACTGGGCTAGAAAATGCCTATTGTGCAGACATAAAAAAACCGGTCCTCATCAGAACCGGTTTTTTTTAGATTAATTTTGTCCGCTATGGGCCATACACGGCAGTAGCGTCATTAGAACTTAATCGTATCGCCGCTACCTAATGGATTGAGTTCATTTTGCAACTCTTTGGAATAAGCCATACGCGCAGTTTGCAAAACCGAAGCATGGGCTTGTAAACGTGCCAATTCATTATCAACAAATTGCATGCTGGTCAGCTGGGCTTTTGCTTTGTCGGAAAGATTCTCGTATTCATATTCTTTTCCGTCGATCGTAATAGTCGTCATAACAGCACTCTTTCTTTATTGAAACGTTAAAAAATGGGGTTAGCTAATGCCCTGCACTGCTGAATATAAGGGGGCAATGCAATTGTATTATTGTATTATTTTGTTGTAATTACCACCTAAAATGCGGTTTTTAGGGCTAGAGGGGCTCTATTGATCAGCTTTGGTAGCTATTTAGCTCGCTTATTGTTAAAATAACCTTCAGTATTTTAGATGCAGTGAAATGGCAGTCAAACCGAACAGATGGAATCACCAGATCAGGCCTATGTCTATTATCCGTATTGATGAAATCGAGTATGAGCTAGATCTTCTGACCGAAGAGGCAAAAGCACAATTGCTATCGGTACAGCATACTGATCAAAAAATCGCTGAATTACAGCGTGATTTAGCAATTGCCCAGACTGCACGGGCTAGTTATGCGACTGCCTTACGTGACTTATTGGGTCATGGTGCTGATGCTTCCATTCAGCCACCTGCTGGATTGCAGGTTCGTCACTAGCACCTTCTAAATCCTTATTTCTTAAGGATTTATTTTCCACTTGAATTGTGATTTTAGTCACAAACACGCTTGATAAGCCTCGGGTTCTTCCGTATCCTATAAGACCGAGTGATATTTCTGAAAAAGTACTTTTGTGGCTACCCCGATTACCCAATTTGCAGTAGATAGCGCATCCCAGTTGTACCTGGGGTTTTTTGGACGTGCGCCCGATACTGCTGGTTTGTATTACTGGAGTAGTCAAATTGCACAAGGCACCACTCCATTAGAGGTTGCCAAAGGATTTTCTTTAACTGCCGAGTTTAGTCAAAAGTACAATCATTTAGATCCTGCTGCGCAGGTCAATTTAGCGTATCAAAATATTTTGTCGCGTGCCCCTGATGCTGGTGGTGCAGAGTATTGGACAGGAAAATTAAAAAGTGGCACAGCGATTGGAGAAATTATTTGGAGTTTAGTCAACTCCGCTTTTACTCAGCAAGATAGTACCGATGCGCTACTTGTGCAGTCTAAAGTGTTTGCAGCACAGTCTTTAATGGTGCCGACGATTTTAGATAAACCTACTTCTGCATGGAATACTAGTTCTGGATATGGCGTCATCAATGTCGCTTCTGCGGCTGCTTCTATTTTGGGTATTGCGATTGAGCAGGGTGCCAGCTTTAAAACTAGCGTTGATCAATGGCCTATTCCTGTCAGTCATTTTCAAGATGTATGGGCAGCAGGCTACACCGGTAAAGGTGTCGTGGTAGCAGTAATCGATACTGGCCTAGATTTAAGTAATAACGCCTTAAATCATGACATCAGTCCATGGAGCTGGAATTTTGTAAGCAACAACGCTAATGTGCAAGATGATAATGGCCATGGCACTGCAGTAGCATCGCAAATTGTGGCACGACCAACATTGAGTACACCAGCCTCAAAATCGCTCTATGGCGGCGCCTATGATGCGGAGTTGATGGTGCTAAAGACATTAGATGCGCAAGGCAACGGTACACAAGCCAATTTAGTCAACGCGATTAATTATGCGGTTGAGCATGGCGCTCATGTGATCAACTTATCGGTTGGGGGTAGCTTTAATGATGCCCAAACTTTGGCGGCACTCAATAACGCAGCTACTCACGGCGTGATTGTTTGCATGGCTGCTGGTAATACTGGAGCGGTAGCGCCTCAGTATCCCGCTCAATACGCGAAGGCAATCAACACGACTATTGCTGTGGGTTCTGCCGCTCAAAATGTTGATGGCTCATTGGTGCTCGCAGCCTCTACAAATGGTGCGGGCTCATACACACCCTATAACTATATTGCTGCACCAGGCTCAAAAGTGTTGGCTTATGGTTTAAATGGTGTGTTGCAAAACTGGTCGGGTACTTCATTTGCAACCCCATATGTCACTGCGGCGGTAGCTGATTTATTGTCTGCCAATACAGGGCTTAGCGCCGATCTGATTGTCAATGCCTTAGTGAACACGTCAGTTAGCTTAGTGGGCAATCAAGCGCCGATCCTTGCTTAGATTTAAGATCTGCCAGCAATAAAAATTAACTATTAATATAATAAATACTATTTTTTATTTGAAAAATAGCATTGTAAATAATTTGCTATCTAATTTTATCTTTAACTAAAAAAGGGAATTGTATGTCGGTAACCTACAGAGACTACGGCAAATGGAATTTTTTTAATACTTATGTAGATACTAACCCAGGCGATTCACCACCAGACTCTGCATTCAAGGTCACAAAACTAACTAGCACTCAGATGGAAGTGAGCGTAAGTTTTCAAGGTTTTAATATCAGTCTAAGTTACTTAGGTCAGATAGACTTAAGTCGACTAACAACTTCAATCAATACCTTAGAGGATGTAGGTATTGCTAGAGCGCAAGGGACACTGACGGGGACAATACAATCATCGTTAGCTAAAGTTGATGGTGAGAATGCTGCTTTGCTGACGACAAGTCCTGGAAAGTCTTTAGACGATTTCGATGTTATCTTTTCTAATACAGATTTAGCTGCAATGAAACGTGTTCTCACTGGAGATGACACATACATTACATCTAGTGGGGCGGGAGACTCAAACAGCTACTTTTTATATGATGGTAATGACACGCTTTATCATAACCATATCCTACTAAAGTACAACGATTTATTTTATGGCGGTAATGGTAGGGATACAGTTGTTTTTGATAAAGCCTCTACAGGTTTTACGATTAAAGCAGGTAGCGTGTGGAATCAGTTAACCCAAAAATCGGATTTAACTGGCTTTACGGTGACTGATAAAAATAAAGTAATCAATACCTTGCAAGTAAACCAAGTCGAACGCCTCAAATTCTCCGACACCAATGTAGCCCTCGACATAGCTCCCACTGATAATGCCGGCTCAGTTTATATGCTCTATAAAGCAGCCTTTAATCGAGCCCCTGATGCGGGTGGTATGGGCTATTGGTTATCTTCCAAAGATAAGGGTGCTGATATTGTGACTAGTCTTGCCCAAGGCTTTATCGGTTCTAAAGAGTTCACTGATAAATACGGCACCAACCCAAACAATGCTTCTTATGTAGATAAGCTCTATCAAAACGTCTTGGATAGACCAGGAGAATCTGGTGGGGTAACTTATTGGAACCAAGAACTCGATGCAGGGAGAATTAGTAAAGCAGCAGTTCTAGTGCAATTTGCTACTCTTGCTGAAGGTGCAACTAAAGTTGCTTCACTGATTGCTAATGGGATACCTTATACAGAGTATGTGGGGTAGCTGCTAGCTTTGTATAGCTTGGTCATCTAGAAATTTGAAAGGAATAGTTAATGCCAACCGTTGCTGATTTATCGCCCCAGGCAAAAGCCGATTTGTTTGCTCAAGTGGGCGATGCTATGAACAATCCTGGCTTTAGCTATGATGCCCATGTTGCAGGTAATACCGTCAATGGTGTATTTGTTGCCCCAGTGAATAATCCTCCAGCGGGCACGAGTCCTTCTACTGGTTCAGCAGGCGGCGCTGGTACTACTACTACCAATATAACTAACGCAAGTACCAGTGCGACTACTTCTAGTATTGCGGGATTAACGCAGGCGCAATTGACTGCTTTGTATGCCCAAGTAGGAGATGCAATGTATGCACCAGGATTTAGCTATTCAGGACATATTTCTGGCAATACGGTCAATGGTGTTTTTGTTGCACCAGTTTTTATTCCCACGAATACCAGTACTTTATTAACGATGCCAGCAACTGGAACAGCGGCATATCAAAAACTCCTCGCTGAAACTGGTAGCGCATCTGCTAATACTGGATTTAATTACGCAGCGCACCTTGCTGCAACAGTGAGTCAAGCGCGTGCTGATTTAAGTTATGACGATGTGATGCGTATTATTGTAGAGACTGGTAAAACCGACTTTACCAATTTTGATCTTACGGCATATCGAGCTAGTACGGGAAGCAAGGTTGGTCTTGGCAATCAATTTGCAAACACAACGGCGGCTGCTGTAGCGACTAATCAATTACAGCAGTCTGTAGTTCTGAAGTTACCGGCGATCGGTTCGGCAGAGTACCAAGCACTTTCCATAGAAACGGGCGGAGCTTCAGAAAGATCTGGATTTAATTACGTAGCGCATGTGGCGGCCATTACCAGTCAACAAGTGCTAAAGTCGCTTAGTTATGCTGAAGTGATGACCTTAATTGCTGAAACTGGTAAATCAAACTTTACTAACTTTGATTTAGTCGCTTATCAAAAAGAAAAAGTGAGTGCAGATTTACTCATCAATCGTTTTGTTGCCGATCCTGCTAAGACGGCGCCAGCAACCCCGTCTGTAGGCTCTGCAGAATACCAAGCGGTTTTAAAGGATACGGGCCTTAAAGATTTGACCAGTTTTGATTATGGCGCCTATCTAGGTGCTAAACGAGAGGCGCAATTAGCACTTAGTACCTTACAAGGATCGACTGGTGACGATGTAATTGTTGCCGCCCCTTCTGATACCAAGACAATATTTGTGACTGGACAGGGTAACGATAAGGTAACTGCTAGCGCGTCTGCTGATATTTTAATTGGCGGTGCCGGAAACGATATCTTGGATGGTGGCTCTGGGGTTGATAAGGCTGTTTTTACTGGCAAAATGAGTGATTACAAAATTAGTCGTTCTACAGGTCTGCTAGATGTCACCGATTCGCAATCTTCTCGCGATGGTACCGATAACCTTAAAAACATCGAGCGTTTGAGTTTTTCTGATGCCGCTATAGCACTGGATACAGCGGCTACGCAAACTGCTGGATCAGTTTACATGCTCTATCAAGCTACTTTTAACAGAAAACCTGACGCCAGTGGAATTGGGTACTGGATCGATCGCGTGGACAAAGGCGCTGATATCACTAAGGATGTCGCAGCTTTTTTTACAACTAGCTCAGAATTTGTTGCTAAGTATGGATCCAATCCAACTAATGCTTCCTATGTCGATAATCTCTATAAAAATGTTTTGGGTAGATCTGGTGAGGCTGGAGGCGTTGCTTATTGGAATCAAGAGCTTGATGCTGGAAGAATAACAAAAGCGCAAATCCTTGAAAATTTTGCTACTTTAGCTGAGGGAGCGGCTTTAGTGGCGCCCGATATTACTAATGGAATCGTCTATACGCAGTGGGTGGGATAATAGACAGCAATATGAGTATTAGGGGTTAGTCAGTGGCATCAATTGTTAATTTTTATCCGTTTGGGGTAGCAGCAACTGCGCTGTTTAACTTTGATGATATTTCTCAGATTAATAATTATCGACTATCCGGTTTAGTAAATGTATCAGTATCCGATGCCTTTACTAGAACAAACTATACCCAATCAATTATTTCATCAGATATTTATACGTCTGCTAGCTCTGGAGCAACCAATTGGTCTACTACGCAATTGGCTAATATCCAAATCATATTAGATACCTATTCTCAGTTTGCCAATATTTTATTTTCTAAGCTAATCAACTACTCTGGCTATACGCCTGCTCAAGTTGGCAATGCTTCAGATATTAATATCTCTTTGATCGCTAGACCCACACTGAGTTTTTCTGGGTTAGCCGCACTAGCTACTACAAACTTTGGTTATACCGGTGGACAGCTTGATATTGTTTTAAATACCTCTGGATTTGGAGGTGGCGATACTTCGATGGCAATGACTACTTGGGGTGGTCATGCTTTAATGCATGAGATTGGCCACGCACTAGGTTTATCTCACCCGCACTCTAGTTATGCAAATGGTGTAGCTACCTTGACTAAAGATTTTTCTGCAACAGTGAATTTGGGATTTTCAAAGCTGGGCTTTGTGATTAAAAGTGCAGCAGATATGAACAAAGAGTATTTCACGATCATGTCCTATGACGAGCAAACCCCTCTTACTGGTCCAGAGACCTATGCGCAGACCCCAATGATTTTGGATGTAATGGCACTACAAGAGGCTTATGGCGCTGGTCTGGGAAGCACGGCTACAGGTAATGATGTGATTACTATTGGCTCCTCTTTAGGTGTTACTAGTTTTCGTACCTATTTTGATACCGGTGGAACGGATGAGGTAAATCTGGCTTATTACACCAGTGGTGCCTACATTAATTTAGGGGTGAATATTATTGGTGCCAAGCATTTGGTAGGACTCTCCATGAGTACTGCCGATCGACAGTTAATGTTAGCTGGTGGCAATCCTAGTAGTCTCAGATGGTTTTATGGTGAGTATGAAAATATTACTGGCAGTAATGGTAATGATGTGATCACTGGAAACGGGCTTAATAATGTCATCAATGGCGCTGGAGGTAATGACACGATTGATGGTGGTGGTGGATTTGATACTCTAATTTATAGTGGGACGGCTGCGAGCTATTTGATCACAGTTGCTAGTTCTGGAAAGGCTACCATTCAAGATAAGGTAGCGGCTCGAGATGGTACTGATGCAGTCAGTAATATAGGTCGCTTACAGTTCTCTAGTGCGGATACAACAACTGGAGTAAATCGTATTGCCCTCGACATAGCTCCAACTGATAATGCTGGCTCAGTGTATATGCTCTATAAAGCTGCTTTTAATAGAGCTCCTGATTCCTCTGGTATGGGTTACTGGTTAGCCCAAAAGGATGGGGGTAAGAATATCGTTACCGATCTAGCCCAAGGCTTTGTCGCCTCTAAAGAGTTCACTGATAAATACGGCACTGACCCAAAAAATGCTTCTTACGTAGATAAGCTCTATCAAAATGTCTTGGATAGACCAGGAGAATCTGGTGGGGTAACTTATTGGAACCAAGAACTTGATGCAGGGAGAATTAGTAAAGCAGCAGTTCTAGTGCAATTTGCTACTCTTGCTGAAGGTGCAACTAAAGTTGCTTCACTGATTGCTAATGGGATACCGTATACAGAGTATGTGGGCGGTTGATTTCATGCCCCAAGACCCCACCGTACCCGTACCCGTACCCCGTTAATTGTCCCTTTGTTATAGGTGGGTTTATACATAGTATTTTGCTTATTTGAGCGATGATTTACTGCATCCCTGAGGATCATTAATGCTAATATTTATTACTTCCAATCGCTAGGGTGCTTTAGGTAAGGAGTCACAAGTGGCATTTTCTAAATTTACCTACATTCCAGTTCCCGGTCTCAACATGATGACTGTTCAACAGCTTGCGACTGGTAACTTTATCGCTGGTGAGGCTACACAAATTTATGTGAACAAAATTGATGTGCCATCAAAAGGATTTAAGCCTGCCGCCCCAATGGTTCTGTCGTTAAAAGCGGATGGTCAAATATCGGATATTACCAATCAAGTTTTACCGACCAAAGCTCCAGATATTTATTGGTCTCCGAGAGTAGGTGTAGTTGATCTAAACCGAGATGGCTATTCGGATGTCTTTATACAAGATTCTGGTCCAGATACCGCGCCTTTCCCCGGAGCCCAAAATAGTGTTCTCCTTTCAACCCAAGGGGCTAATTTAGTTTCTACACTTTACGGAATTCCAGTTTATCCAACCTCCACTAATCATGGTTTTGGTATAGGCGATATTAATGGCGGTGGCTATCAGTCTATTCTTTCGGTTGGGTTGAGAGCAAGCTACCAAGCTGGAACGCAATTGCTAGTCAATAGCGGCTCGTCTCTTGTGAACTCACCCAGTCTGATGCCAGCATTCTTAAGTAAAACGGGCCCCGCTGCCCTTACCTCTACCTTTACATGGAGCGGTATAGCTGATTTGACTGGCTCTGGTCGAGGAGATTTAATCTTTGGTACATGGGATGAGTCTAAAAGTAACAATAGCTTTGTTCTTTTAAATAATGGCAAGGGTGATTTTTCAAAAGCTACGCCAATTAACTTACCGAGCTCAGGTGTACCTCTAGCTTCTGTACTCCAAATCACTCCGATTGATATCTTTGGACGTGGTGTTAATGATCTGGCCCTCTCAATTACTACAGGTGGAACAAATAGTTATTCCTATCCTTACCTACAATTTTTAAAAAATATTGGCAATGGACAATTTGAAGATATCACTGATACTGCCTTTCCTCAGGTAAAAGCTAAAAAGACTGGCAATATGGATTGGATTATATTTGTTAATAAAGTCGATTTAAATTGCGATGGTCGAGAAGATTTATTACTGCAGACAACAACATCTTCTTCTTACTATCTTTTAAATAATGGAGATGGAACTTTTTCTAAAGGTGGAGATTTTGGTCTTGCAGCACTTACTACAATTTATCAAAATGGCGTTCCTACGATTATTACCACGAATCAAACAGCTCTCTTTGATGGAAAAAACAATGCCCCATCCACAGGTTTAAAAATTTACCAGAATGATTTACCGCTTGGAAATGTTCGCTACTTTACCGGGTCAGCCTCTAATCCAAATCAGGTAGGAACAAACCATAATGACATTTTTACTCCTGGATATGGCAAGGAAACTTTTGACGGGCTTGGGGGAGTAAATAAGGTTGTTCTAGAAAATGCGCGCACTGATTATGTACTCACGCTTAATGCTGCCGCGCAAGTGCATGTTGCCCATAAAATCAATGCAGCAACTGACATTACAACTGCAAATGTGCAACGCCTTCAATTTGCCGACACCATGCTTGCCCTCGACATAGCTCCCACTGATAATGCTGGCTCAGTGTATATGCTCTATAAAGCTGCTTTTAATAGAGCTCCTGATTCCTCTGGTATGGGTTACTGGTTAGCCCAAAAGGATGGGGGTAAGAATATCGTTACCGATCTAGCCCAAGGCTTTGTCGCCTCTAAAGAGTTCACTGATAAATACGGCACTGACCCAAAAAATGCTTCTTACGTAGATAAGCTCTATCAAAACGTCTTAAGTAGAGCAGGAGAATCAGGTGGTGTGACTTATTGGAACCAAGAACTCGATGCTGGCAGAATCACTAAAGCAGCAGTTCTAGTTGAATTTGCCACCCTAGCAGAGGGCGCTTCCTTAGTGGCTCCCTTAATTGCCAATGGTATCCAGTATCAAGAGTGGGTGGGGTAGAGCAGAAGTAGAAGTGTTTGATCTTTTTAATAAGAAATAGTTAGCTTTTCATATTTTTATTAACAAAATACTAACCAATGTATTCTGTATAACTAATTCCATTGGCGATCAAATTAGCTACCTGAGCGATATTTTCAGGTGAGTTTGCAAAATCAACCAAAACATATGCTCTTGCGCTAGCGTTATTATTTCCAAGTAATGTATCCCAATATTGATAGCCAGCTGCATCTGGAGTTCGCTTTAATACAAATTTATATAAATTAGTAATAAAGGTGGCATTGCTACTATCAACGCCATTGAGTTTTATAAACTCAGGGCTATTAATAAATCCTTGGGATACTTTAAGCAAAGTATTTGTACCGCTATCTAAGGTTTTGATCCAATAGCCAAGACCAACTTCATCGGGCGTTCGATCAAACGCAGCTTTATAAAGACGATATGCATCTCCTGCATTCATTCCCTTGGCGGTATCGTAGGCAATTGTCGCATCTGAAAATGCCAAACGCTCAACATTAATCAATGTGTCAACACCATCGCGACCAGTAACGGCGTCGGTAATGAATGTAGCTGAAAGGGTATTTGTTTGTAGAGGATCGGTACGGTCAATCGTAGTACTTAAGCTCAATGTATAGTTTTTAACCGATCCTCGGTATACCGCAGTATCCACGCCGCCCCTGCCATCAAAGTAATCGTTACTGGCATATCCTATAAAGCGGTCATTCCCAGTCCCACCTAAGACTTGATCGATGCCCCCATTCGAGGCATCAGAGCCAGTAAATGTAGAACCCTTATTAATTTGATTGGATATCAAATTAAATTGCAACGTAGCTTGTGCTCGTTGAGCGGCAACAGATGGGCTGGGTGGAGTGCCGGTGCTATCGGTAATGCCAAACATTGTGGTATCAATTCCAGAATCATAATTGATGGATTCTGCTAATGCCCCATTAATAAAGACCTTAAAACTCGTGACCGTACCTTTGATTGAGGCAATGGTTGAAGTGGTGGTGGCATTTGAGGTTCCGGTAAAGGTACCGGATGCTAAAAAAGTATAACTATTACCGTCAGCAGGTTTGACGATGTAGCCTGATAACGAGGTGGTGGAGGTGAGTAAGCCAGGGGTCACAACATAGGCAGAAGCCAAAGCTGGAAGGATATTATTTGCATTATCTGCAGTTGTGCCCACGGCAAGATTAGAAAATGCACTAGCGACTTGTTCGGCCGTTGCACCAAGGGTTCCAGCAGTATAGGTAAGACCGGCAATAGTCAGTGTTTGACCGGCTGTCATGCTTCTAAAGGTTACAGCTGCTGATTCGGTCGCTGCAACAGCTGAGCCTTCAGTTACCGTAATCGTTGGCGCTGAGTCCGCAATGGAGAGTGCTCCAGAGAGATTAGTCACGTTGGTATTAGCGGTTGAGCTTGTAAAGGTTACTGCTGCTCCAGTTGCATTTCCGCTAGACCAGCCCGCGGAGGTGCCGGATGCAAAGACCCCCCCCGCCGCATCATTTAATGTCTTCGCTGTATTGATGGCTGCCGCACTCGTTGCATTATTAATATTTGCAAAGGCGCTAGCAATTTGGTTGGCGGTTGCACCTGAGCTGCCTACGGTAAAGTTTAGGCCCGCCATGGTTAAAGATTGACCAGCCGCGAGTGCTTTAAAGGTCACTGCTGCTGTCTCAGTGCTGGTTGCTCCTACCCCGTCTGTAGTCAGGATATCAAGTGAAGATGAGCCTTCTGAAAGTGTGCTGGTTAAATTCGATACATTCGTGTTTGTAGTTGAACTCGTAAACGTCACAGCACCCGCAGTTGTAGCTCCGCTAGACCATCCCGTGGCGGTGCCGGCAGTAAAGGATCCGCCGGCTGCATTACCTAAAGACTTGGTGGTATTAATTGCCGTTGCTAAAGTACCAACAGCAATACTTTGAAAAGCGGTTGCAAGTTGGGCAGCTGTCGTACCACTGCTACCAGAAGTAAAGGTGAGACCTGCCATCTGTAAAACTTGACCAGCTGCTAATGCTTTAAACACAACGGATGCCGTCTCCGTGGCAACTGCGCCACCCTCGGAAACTGTAATAGTTGGAGCAATAGAAGGTGCTGAGGATGTGGCGGTTAAATTGGTAACGTTAGTACTTGCAGTCGAACTGGTGAAGGAGACTGTAGAGCCAGTTGCTGGGCCGGTTAGCCAAGCAGCTGAAGTTCCGGTGGTAAATGACCCACCATTTAGGTTGCCTAAAACTTTGGTAGCCGTCAGGTTATTGATGGTTTGACCGTAAAAAACTTGATACGAATAGGGCATAAAACCAGTACCTTTGATCTATGTAGTGATGGACTAGATGAATAACACTTGAATCTTCATTTCACAAAACATTCAACTGCGCTAAACAGAGAACTATGAGATTCCTATGCAGTCTCATAGTGTATTAACGGTATTTTAAGACCTTTTGTTTAGCAATTTGCCATCGATTTTTGGGGAAATCTTAATCATTTTCCGTAAATTAGCTGTTAAGTCTCATCTAAAATGTAGAAATAAACTCAATTGAATCAAATGGTTGATGAAAAAATCAGTATTTGGTTCCCATTTGGTAAGTAAAGCTTAACGGCTAGCTTTTGAATTAGCTCCAAGCTCACAATCCTTTAAAAACGCATGAAAATGATCTCATCTATTTTTGCCTAAAAATCACTGTAAAATAAGGTTTCTTAATTTAAAGGTTAAGTAATGAAATTGTCGACCCTTCTCCCCGTGTCATGCGTAATGATCTTAAGTGCTTGCGCAGCTACTTATGAATATCAACCAGCTGCTGATAATCAAAAGTTTTATGCTGATAAATTGAGTTGCGAAAATCAATATACGATGGGTTTTAATATTTGGGGAAATAAGGTTTACGGTAATATTTACCAAGAGGGTCCTGCGCGTGATTGCATGTTAGCTAGGGGATATTTACCAAAATCTCAGTAATTTAATGTTGTAAGATTTTTTTCCAGCAATTACGGTTGCCAATCGATTGAGAAGGATTTCTAGAAATTCTTATGCTAAAGGCATATGCACTCTTTGTTTTAGAAGAGTGAACTGACCTGATTTTTAGGTCCACTCCCAAAGAGAGGATTTTTGATAATCTTCATCCTAAAGGAGTGCTAAACATGGCCAAAGGTCAACGTCTTAAACCCGAGCAAATTGTCACCCTGTTACG
>Ga0214921_10002000_pt1 | contig 34024 bp, 36 predicted proteins | sample LL1505_MetaG_FD_177992 | JGI IMG/M metagenome (GOLD analysis project Ga0214921, IMG submission 177992) | Freshwater microbial communities from Lake Lanier, Atlanta, Georgia, United States - LL-1505 | ecosystem: Environmental > Aquatic > Freshwater > Lake | place: USA: Georgia | collected... | reverse complement strand
CGCGGCCCGCGCGCAAGCCATCGACATGCTGCGCCAGGTGGGTATCGCGGCGCCCGAGCGGCGGGTCGATGAATACCCGCACCAGCTCTCAGGCGGTATGCGCCAGCGGGTCATGATTGCCATGGCGCTGGCCTGCCGCCCCGATATATTGATTGCGGACGAACCCACCACGGCGCTGGACGTGACGGTGCAGTCGCAGATTTTTGACCTGCTGCGCGCGCTGCAGCGCGACAAGGGCACCGCCATCGTGCTGATCACCCACGACATGGGCGCCGTGGCTGAAATGGCCGACCGGGTCATGGTGATGTACGCCGGTCGCGTGGTGGAAGAGGGCCACACCGCGCAGGTGCTCGGCCATCCCGGCCACCCCTACACCCAAGGCCTGATCGACTGCCTGCCAGCGCTGGGCAGCAGCCAGCAAAGTGAGCGTCAGAATCTGGCCGAGATTGCCGGCATGGTGCCGTCGATTTGGGAGTTGGGTACCGGTTGCGCGTTTCGTGAACGCTGTCCAAAAGCCCTGCCGCGCTGCGCCCAGGAAGTTCCGCCCATGACGGCGTTGGCGGACAGCACTGCGGCTGCCCCGCACCGCAGCGCCTGCTGGCTTCACCAGGATGCCCGCGCATGAGCCAGTCCATCACCGCCGCATCCGCAGCGCCGTTGTTGCAGGTGAACGATCTACAGGTGCACTTTGCGCTGCCCAAGACCGGCTGGTTTGCGGCGCCAGAGGTGGTGCGGGCCGTGGACGGTGTGAGCTTTTCCATCCCGCGCGGTACCACGCTGGCGTTGGTGGGCGAGTCCGGTTCCGGCAAAACGACAACGGCACTCGCCGTGATGCGTTTAGCGCCCATCACCGAAGGCCAGCTACAGCTGGGCGACTTGGCGCTCAGCGACCTGCAAGGCGAGGCGCTGCGGGCCGCCCGCCGGCGATTCCAGATCATTTTTCAGGACCCGTTTTCCTCCCTCAATCCGCGTGAACGTGCCGGTACCACCGTGCGCGCGCCATTGGACCTGATGCAGGTGGGCACACCGCGAGAGCGCGAAGCGCGCGTGGCTGAACTGTTTGAGGCGGTGGGCCTGCGCCCGGAGCAGCAGCACTTGTTTCCGCACCAGTTCTCGGGCGGCCAGCGCCAGCGCATCAACATTGCCCGCGCCCTGGCCACCAACCCCGAGCTGGTGGTGTGCGACGAGCCGGTGTCGGCCTTGGACATTGCCATCCGCGCCCAAATTTTGAACCTGCTGGTGCGCCTGCAAAAAGAACGCGGCCTGACCTATTTGTTCATCTCGCATGACATGGCGGTGGTGGAACACATCTGCGACGAGATCGCGGTGATGTACCTCGGCCAAATCGTAGAACGCGCCCCGCGCCAGGCCTTTTTTGCCCGACCGCTGCACCCCTACAGCGTCGCGCTCATGTCGGCCGTGCCCACGGTGCACGGCGGACGGGCCCGTGCGGCCCAGCGCATCAAGCTCAGCGGCGACCCGCCCAGCCCGATCAACCCGCCACCGGGTTGCCGCTTTGCGGGCCGATGCCCCGTAGCCGAGCCCGCCTGCAGCGCTGAGCTGCCGCCCCTGCGCGAAGTCGCACCCTCGCACTGGGTACGCTGCCGCCGGGTGGAGCTGGTGGATGGGCAGCCGCTGGCGCCGCTGCGGCTGGTCTGATTACGCTGGGGGCAGCGCGGCGCTGATCCAACGCGCCAAATCGGCGGCCGACATGGCCCCTGCTTGTCTGGCGATTTCGCGACCACCGGCAAAAACCGCTAGCGTCGGAATGCTGCGGATGTTGTAGGCCGCCGCCAATCTCTGCTCGTCTTCGGTGTTGATCTTTACAAAGCGGGCTCGGCCGCGCATGTCGTGGCTGACCTTTTCAAAAGCGGGCGCCATCATGCGGCAAGGGCCGCACCAGGGCGCCCAGAAATCCACCACCAGCGGCAAATTGCTTTTGGCGACTTGCGCACGAAACGCGGCCTCACTCAGGTTGTCCGGGTGTGCACCTAGCAAAGCGGCGCGGCATTGGCCACAGTTCAGTTCGGCGTGCAACTTATCAGAAGGTACGCGATTGGTGGCGTTGCAATGCGGACAGACTAAATGAAGGGTACTCATGGCTTCCTCGCGACGAATCCAACCAAAGCTGACATGCTGCGGCGAATCCGCTCATATCAAAGTGCGTTCAAAGGAATCTTGACGTACGACACGCCATTGTCTTCCGGAGGCGGCAGATCGCCAGCACGGATGTTGATTTGCACCGCGGGAAGAATGAGTACCGGCATGTCCAAGGTCGCATCACGCTTGGTTCGCATCTCCACGAATTGTGCTTCGCTGATGCCGTCATGTACGTGAATGTTCTTGGCCCGTTGCTCTGCCACGGTGGTCTGAAAGTTCACCGGACGCCCGTTGGGCGGGTAATCGTGGCACATGAACAGGCGAGTCTGTGGGGGCAAACTCAAGATTTTGCGGGTGGAGGCGTACAGAGTCTTGGCATCTCCGCCAGGAAAGTCGCAGCGTGCGGTGCCAACGTCGGGCATGAACATCGTGTCGCCCACAAATACCGCATCGCCAAACTGGTAGGCCACACAAGCCGGCGTATGGCCGGGCACATACAGGGTGTGGCCGCTGATAGCGCCCACTGGAATGGCTTCACCGTCGGCAAACAAGTGATCGAACTGCGAGCCATCGTGCTTGAAGGCCGCCTCCATGTTGAAGATGGCTTTAAAGACTTTTTGGACGCCACCGATGTGGTCGCCAATAGCGGTTTTACCGCCCAAGTGTTGCTTTAAATAGGGTGCGGCGGTCAGGTGGTCGGCATGGGCGTGTGTCTCCAATATCCACTCCACCTTAAGGTCGTTCGCCTTCACAAACTCAATGACCTTGTCGGCGGACACGTGCTTGGTTCGGCCCGACTTGGGGTCGTAGTCCAACACCGAGTCAATGATGGCGCAGCTGGAGCCCGGTTTTTCAAAAACCACGTAGGTGACCGTCCAGGTGGCGGCATCAAAAATGCCGTGGACTTGGGGATTGACAGAAGCGGTGCCCATGGAAAACTCCTTTTTCAATTAAGTTGCAGATAGTTTATTGACAGATAGTTTGTTTGTCAATAAACTATCGTCAACTTCTTCACAACTGGCAGGAAAAACGCCATGGACACCTTTACCTTAGACCTCGAAACAATGAAAGCCTCAGCAAGTCGGGCCTGTCGCCTGATGAAAGTGCTCTCTAACCCGGACCGCCTCATGCTCTTGTGCCAACTCTCACTGGGAGAAAAGCGGGTCGGTGAGTTGGAGGACATCTTGGGCATCGTGCAACCCACACTGTCCCAGCAGCTCACGGTGCTACGCGACGAAGAGCTGGTCAACACCCGACGCGACGGCAAAAACATCTATTACCAAATCGCCAGCCCCCAAGCGCTGGCGGTCATGAACGTTTTATTCGAGCAATTTTGTGGACCACAAGCAGGAGATTCGGTATGAATTTGGATTGGGCACATTTCACGCCGTGGGCATCGCTCACCGGCGGCGTCATTTTGGGCATCGCCTCGGCCATCTTTATCTTGGTGAATGGTCGAATATTGGGCATCAGCGGCATTTTGGGCGGGCTGTTGCCCCCCAAGGTCGGTGACACCAGCTGGCGGATTGCGTTCCTATTGGGATTTGCGGCAGCGCCTTCGGTGTTTCACGCCCTGGTCCCTGCGCAGTACATCGTCGCCCCCCGCATTGACGCCACTGAGCTGACGGTCATCGCGGCCGGTTTGCTGGTCGGTATTGGAACCCGCTACGCATCAGGTTGCACGAGTGGACACGGTGTCTGCGGCCTGTCACGCTTATCACCCCGCTCCCTGGTAGCCACCGCATCCTTCATGGGTGCTGGTTTTGCCATGGTGTATGTCATGCGCCACGTCATCTAAGGAAATCAACATGCTTCACAAAAATACGGTTTACCGCGTTGTTGAGTTCGCAGTCGGCCTCCTGTTCGGGATTGGCCTCATGTTCTCGGGCATGACCGACCCCAGCAAAGTAATTGGCTTTCTGGATCTGTTGGGTACCTGGGATCCTTCCCTGGCACTGGTCATGGGCGGCGCAATCATGGTGGGCTTCTTCGCCTTCGCCGTGGCCAAAAAGCGCACCACCACTTTCTTGGGCGGCGTGATGCGCTTCCCTACCAATATGGACATTGACAAGAAGCTGATCCTTGGCAGTCTGATGTTCGGCGCGGGCTGGGGCTTGGCTGGGTTCTGCCCCGGTCCTGCACTGGTTTCCATGGCCGATGGACAACCCAAAGCTCTGCTATTTGTGGTGGCCATGGTGGTCGGAATGGTGGGCTTTGAGTTGATGGACCGATTCGTTCATTCGCCACGCAAAGCCAAATTGAACGCTGCTTAAGTTTTACCTTTGGAGACAACCATGGACATCAAAGCCCTTACCCCCCATTTGAGCATCAGCCCCCAAATTCTGCCGGCCGAGATGCAAGCGGTCGCCGAGGCCGGCTTCAAGGCCATTATTTGCAATCGTCCCGATGGCGAAGGTGCTGATCAACCCAGCTTCAAAGAAATTGAAGCGGCTGCCCAGCAATTTGGATTGATTGCCCACTACCTGCCTGCAGAAAGCGGCAAAGTGCGCGACGAAGACGGCAAGGCTTTTGGCCAGCTACTCAACACGCTACCCGGGCCTGTGCTCGCTTACTGCCGCACCGGCATGCGCTCGACCACGATGTGGGCCTTGTCGCAAGCGGGCATCACACCGTTGCCGCACATCTTGGAAGCATCGCAGAAAGTGGGCTTTGACATGAAGTCCTTGGTCCAACGCATCGCAAACGGTGGCAAAACGCCGTTGAGTCAAGCAGATGCCAGCCACGACGTGGTGATCGTCGGTGGTGGCGCCGCCGGCATTGCGGTTGCCTCCAGCCTGTTGGCGCGCAGCCCCTTACTTGATATTGTGATCATCGACCCGGCCGATGCCCACTTTTACCAACCTGGCTGGACCATGGTGGGCGGCGGAATTTTCAAGGCGGGTCAGACCGCGCGCACCATGTCTTCGGTCATCCCCACCGATGTGAGCTGGATCAAAGCGGGTGTGGCGGCCTTCGAGCCAGAAAACAACCAAATCATTTTGGAAGGCTGCCGCGTGGTCAGGTACAAGCAGCTGGTCGTCTGCCCCGGCCTGAAACTCGACTGGCAAGGTATTGAAGGGTTGAACGACACCCTGGGGCGCAATGGCGTGACCTCCAACTACCGCTTCGACCTGGCGCCCTACACCTGGGAATTGGTGCAAAAGCTCAAAGGTGGCAAAGCGCTGTTCACCCAACCGCCCATGCCGATCAAGTGCGCGGGTGCGCCGCAAAAAGCGATGTACCTCTCTGCTGACCATTGGACCCGGCAAGGCGTCTTGAAGAATATCGACATCCAGTTTTGCAATGCCGGTGCCGTGCTGTTTGGCGTGGCGGACTATGTGCCCGCGTTAATGGAATATGTGAAGAAATACGGTATCGGTCTGAATTTTGGCGAGACACTGGTGTCCGTGGACGGCCCGGCTCGCAAAGCGACCTTCTTGAAAAATTTGGCTGACGGAAGCAAAGAAAAAGTGGTTCGTGACTTTGACATGATCCACGTGGTTCCTCCACAAAAAGCACCGGACTTTGTACGAGTGAGCCCCTTGGCGGACGCCGCAGGTTGGGTGGATGTCGACCCTGCCAGCCTGCGCCACAAAACCTATGTCAACGTTTTCGCTCTGGGCGACGTCACCAACACCAGCAATGCCAAAACCGCCGCCGCTGCCCGCAAGCAAGCTCCCGTAGTGGCTAACAATGTGCTGGTCGCCATGGGCCAACTCCAAAGTGAGGCCAAATACGATGGCTATGGCTCGTGCCCACTGACGGTCGAGCGCGGCAAGATCGTGTTGGCCGAATTCACCTATGGCGGCAAGTTGTCACCCAGTTTTCCGAAGTGGCTGATTGACGGCACCAAACCGTCTGCGCTGGCGTGGTACCTCAAAGAACGCATTCTCCCGCCCTTGTATTGGGAGGCGATGCTCAAGGGCCGCGAATGGTTGGCGCAACCTGAAATGGCCGGTTGATGGCCACTTATTCCCGCTGGCTGCCGTCGCTGCCAATTTTGGTTTGGGGTGGCGAATACAACCGAGAAACGCTCACCAACGACTTGGTGGCGGCTCTCATCGTCACCATCATGCTGATTCCTCAAAGCTTGGCCTATGCCTTGCTGGCCGGTCTGCCACCTGAGGTGGGGTTGTACGCCAGCGTCGCCCCATTGTTGTTGTATGCGGTTTTGGGCAGCAGCAGAGTGTTAGCTGTGGGGCCCGTGGCGGTGGTTTCCCTGATGACGGCCGCCGCCGTGGGTGAGCACGCAGCAGCCGGCGCCCACGCGTATTGGCAGATCGCGATCACCTTGGCGTTTTTGTCGGGGGCGATGCTTCTCGCCATGGGTCTGTTGCGCTTGGGTTTTCTGGCTAATTTTCTTAGCCATCCGGTCATCTCGGGCTTTATTTCGGCGTCGGGATTGCTGATTGCCCTGAGCCAGATGAAAACCATTTTGGGTGTCAAGGTCGAAGGCCACAATTTTGTGGAATTGCTGTTCGCTCTATTGCGCCAGACTTCGAACATTCACCTTCTTACATTAATCGTTGGCGCGTCAGCGACATTGTTTTTGTTCTGGGTCCGCAAAGGACTCAAACCCTTGCTCATCCAAACAGGTATGTCCACCAAAGTTGCGGAAATTACCGCCAAAGCAGGGCCCGTGGTCGCCATCGCGCTCACCACACTTTTGGCTTGGAGCCTCGACTGGCAAGGCCAAGGCATGAAATTGGTTGGTGCTGTACCTCAGGGTTTCCCGCCGATTACCGCTCCTTTGTGGGACCTGGCACTCTGGCGGGAACTGTTCGTTCCGGCGCTCCTCATTAGCGTAGTGGGGTTTGTAGAGTCCGTGTCCGTCGGACAAACCTTGGCGGCCAAGCGACGCCAGCGCATTGAACCCGACCAAGAGCTGGTTGCCCTGGGCGCGAGCAATTTGTCCGCGGCCTTCACCGGTGGCTTCCCGGTCACCGGGGGGTTCGCTCGTTCCGTAGTGAATTTTGATGCCGGTGCGGTTACGCCAGCCGCGGGGGTTTACACCGCTGTAGGCATCACCTTGGCCTCACTTTTTTTGACGCCCGCCTTGTTCTATTTGCCGCAAGCCACCTTGGCTGCCACGATCGTGGTGGCCGTCCTTTCCCTGGTGGACTTCAGTATTTTTCGAACCACTTGGCGGTTTTCCAAATTGGATTTCATCGCGGTAAGCACGACCTTGGTGGCAACGTTGTTGGTGGGCGTTGAAAGTGGCCTGGTGATGGGCGTTTTAGTGTCGTTAGCGTTGTTTCTGCTTCGAGCCAGTCGTCCACACATCGCGACGGTTGGGCTGGTGCAAGGCACAGAACATTTTCGCAACGTGCTGCGCCACGAGGTGGTGGTAAGCCCCAGACTTGTTTGCCTTCGGGTAGACGCAAGCATGTTTTTCGCCAACGCGCGCGGCATTGAAGATCGCATCAATGCTGAGGTGGCTGCACGCCCAGGGTTGCAGCACGTACTTCTGCAATGCTCCGCGGTCAACGACATTGACGCCAGCGCTTTGGAGAGTTTAGAAGCGATCGCTAACCGGTTGAAGGACTCTGATATCTCTTTGCATTTCTCCGAAATCAAAGGGCCGGTGATGGACAAACTCAACACCACCCATTTATTGGAGCATCTCCATGGCCGCGTGTTTTTGACTAACTTTCAAGCGATTCAGGCGCTTACGCCAGAAGTCCTCCAGGCACATTAAACCGCCGTGATGCGCGTGAAGGCACTGAGAGAGGGACTGCGTTTGCAGTGAGCATGCAGGACTAGAGGCTCAATCTTGATTGTGCAAGTTTTAACAACGATGTCGTGAAAAAAGTCATTGCCACAATATTGAACGTCACGATTTATACAAACCCCGCTGAGGAGCCAGATGAAAAAACAGCAAGAGCATTGGGATAGGGTTTATCAAACCAAGGCACCTGATACGGTCAGCTGGTTTCAAGAACATTCCACCCACTCGCTAGAAATCATCCGTTCGATTGGCGCAGCGTTTGACGCGCAGATCATCGATGTAGGGGGAGGCGCATCCACACTGGTGGATGATTTGCTGGCCGGCGAATTCAAGCGTGTCTCGGTCCTGGACCTATCCGCAAGCGCTCTGGATGCAGTGCGTGGTCGCCTCGGATCACTGGCCGCTAAGGTCACCTGGATGACCGGCGACATTAGAACTATTGACCTTCCCGAGCATACGTATGATATTTGGCATGACCGTGCAGTATTCCATTTCCTAACAGACCTAGACGATCGGATGGCTTATGTGCGCCAAGTCATGAAGTCGGTCAAGCCTGGTGGCCGCGTGATAGTGGCCACATTTGCGCCTGATGGTCCTGAGCAGTGCAGCGGCCTTCCTGTGGCCCGATACGACGCCGATCAACTTCACAATGAATTTGGTGCCGCATTTGAGCTCTTAGAGCACTCCACAGAAGCGCATACGACGCCTTGGGGTTCTGTCCAACAATTCGTTTATTGCCATTGCCGAACGCCACATTGATCGCTGGAATCAGTTAGCGCGCCGACAGCGGTGCATCGCCGTAACGACGAGGATGTGCCGTTTTGTAATGGGTCTGTGGGCTTGCCCGATAGATTGCCAGCCCCACAACCGTATATTTTGCGTGGACGGCCTTATCCGAACTTCAAAAAGAATTTACTGTAGGGCACCTTGACCTTTAACAGTGCAGCATTCACTGCTGCCGTATCTTGCAAAAACGAAGCGTCCTGCAAATCGTTGACAGACTTATTGACCGCCTTCGCCAACTCACCAAACTCTTCGTTGGCAATGTAATTTGCAGGAGCTTCCGTGATCAGTTTTTTGGCCAAGTAGTTCAATGTGCCCACCATGGCCGTTAGCTGCTGCATTCCATGGGGTTGCGACAGAATTTTGGGGCCTTTGGTGAGTACGTTCTCCATTTCGGCATGGTAGGCATTCATGTGGTCGCTGAAGGTGACCACATCGTTGCGTCGGCGCACCGCAGCAATGATATCCCGCGCTTGCTCTAAGGTCTCGTGCGCGGTGGTCAACTGATTGGCGGCGGCTTCCCGTGCCGCCTGGGCATAAACCTTGGACACCTCAGCGATAGAGGCAGCGAATGTCAGATCACGATCGTATGGCGCAGGTGGTTTAACAGAATACTGTTCTGTAAGCTTCGCCCAGGCTTGTTGGGCCTGAGCTATAGCTTGCTGGGATTCAGCCTGTGCATTGCTGTTGGTCCTGAACAGTGCGACGCGATAGGGCGCGTAGGCTGCTTGCATAGCGTCAGTCACCGGGTCGGCAGCCCAGGCGGAGACGCCACCAACACACAACACTGCGGAAATGAGATAGTTTTTCATATTGAACCCTGGACTTGATGGATAAAACCGCTTGCTCAGCGACTCAGGAAACACGCCCGATTGCACAACTCACCAATGATTTGGCGGTGGCCAATCCTGCGCCTAGGCCGTGTACAGAGCCTTTTTCTGGGTAGCCCATGGCGCGCAGCTTTGCTGCCACGATGGGCCGCAAGCGCGCTGGACCATTGAACTCTATGGTTTGGTGTTCACGGTCAATCGCCACACCAAAAATGCCCTCGATCGTGTCCAGTCCATTGAAGATGGAGCGCTCGCAACCACCGCACTTCATATTCTCTACCTCGATTTTTATGGTTGGTGTCATCGCTAGTCCCTTTCACAGTTGCTCCACTCGGACGGAATTCCTTGCGGCATGGGACAAGTGTCTGCCGGTTTGCCAATTGATCGTATGATTTGAATCATATGAATCCGACGATTCTTCCGCCCTCACTCCAGACACTCCTGCCGCCGGCTCTTTGTCAGTTTTGCGTTGGTGCGCTTTACCGGAAAAACGAACGGCTTTTTGTGGCCGGTGTGAGCCCTCACTGGATGTTTTTCGTGACTTCTGGTGAGGTGACCCTTCAGCGCACAGGTCTTCAGGGGGAGGCCGTGGTGTTGCAGAGAGTACGCACGGGCTTTGTGAGCGAGGCCAGCCTCAACGTTGCCAAATATCACTGCGATGCGGTGGCCATCACTGAAACCAACGTCATCAAATTGCCCGTCCTGGAAATGAGAGTCTTTCTCGAGCGGGATACGGAGTTTGCCGGCCGGTGGATAAGCATGCTCAACAGCGAGGTCATGCGGCTTCGCCTGCACTGCGAACGTCTTAGCATGAAGTCAGTCAAGGAGAAATTGCTGCACCTCATTCAGACCGAGGGCAAGGATGGTCACTATTGCGCGCCATCCGGTCTAAAGACTCTGGCCGGAGAATTAGGCGTCACGCACGAAGCCCTGTATCGGGCGATTGCAGATCTTCAAGAAAAGGGACTGCTATCCAAGCGCAATGGGGACTTGTTGCTAAGTAAACATTGAAGTCCCGGCACCCTCAAATTTTCTTTGAGCGCACATGCGGGACGGTTGTTCGGCCAGCGACTGATGCACGACCACGCGTGAATTACTGCGCTGGGTTGGGCACATCACGCGCATTGCCAGGCGAAGCGAAGTGGTTTTGGTGGACGGCTTCAAGCGGGGCAGCGGCGCCTTCCATCTAAACTGCGCCGTGGCTAAGCCTGGATTGCCCGGCGCGGCCGTTGGTCCCCATCCCACTTTTGTGAGTTCCCCCATGTCCATCACCATTTACGCCGCCCGCAACATCATCACCATGAACCCGATGCAACCGCAGGCCACGCACGTGGCGGTGCGCGACGGGCGCATTCTGGGCGTTGGCGACCTCGACACCTTGGCGCAGTGGGGCCCGCACACCCTGGACACGCGCTTTGCCGAGCACGTCCTGATGCCCGGCCTGGTGGAGGGCCACTGCCACCTCAAGGAAGGCAGCATGTGGGATATGCACTACTTGGGCTGGTTTGACCGGCGCGACCCCAAGGGCAAGGTCTGGAGCGGCTTGCGCTCCATGGAGGCGGTGGTCAACCGGCTGGCGGCGATTGACGCGCAAATGCGTGCGGACGGCCACAGTGCCACCGAGCCGCTAATTGCCTGGGGCTTTGATCCGATTTACTTTGGCGGCGAGCGCATGACGGTCGAACACCTGGACCGCGCAAGCACTGAACGCCCGATCGTGATTGCCCACGCCAACGGCCACCTTATGAATGTCAACTCGGCCATGCTCACCTTGGCCGGCGTGGACGCCGACAACGAGGTAGAGGGAGTCGTCAAGTTTGCCCACGGACCGCGTGCGGGCCACCCGACCGGCGAGCTGCAGGAGCCTGCCGCCATGTTTTTGGTGATCCGCAAGGTGGGCGATGCCGGTCTGCTCTCGCCCATGACGGTCGACGGCGTGAAGTCCTTCGCCGCGCTGGCTTGTATGCAAGGCGTCACCACCGCTACCGACCTGGTCAACAAGCTCACCGAAACCGACTGCCTGACCCTGGAAACCGCCTTGGCCCAGCCCGACTGCGGTGTGCGGATCTTGCCGGCGTTTCAGGCTTTCCACGGCACGCTTGGAGCGGCGCAGGGGGCGGCCCATGTGCAGCAACTCAAGACCCGCAACACCGATCGACTGCGCTATGGCTTGGTCAAGATGATGCTCGACGGCTCGATCCAGGGCTTTAGCGCCCGGCTGCGTTGGCCCGGCTACTTCAATGGCGCGCCCAACGGCATTTGGGTGACGGCTCCGGCGCAGTACGAGGCCGATTTTGAGACCTACCACCGGGCCGGGCTGCTGGTTCACACCCACACCAACGGAGACGAGGCCAGTGAGGTCGCCATCAACGCCATCGAACGCGTGCTGACCCAGGCACCGCGTGCCGACCACCGCCACACCTTGCAACACGCGCAGATGGTGGATGCGCCACTGTTTCGGCGTATGGCGGCGCTAGGCCTGTGCGCCAACCTGTTTGCCAACCACCTGTGGTACTGGGGCGATCAGCACTACACCATGACCATGGGCCCCGACCGCGCGCACCGGCTCGACGGTTGCGCCAGCGCACTGGCCGCCGGGGTGAACCTGGCCATCCATTCAGACGCACCGGTCACGCCGCTGGGGCCGCTGTTTACCGCATGGTGTGCCGTGAACCGCATTACCCCCGAGGGCCGGGTGCTGGGCGAGAGCGAGCGCATCAGCGTGGAGCAGGCACTGCGCGCCATCACCCTGGGGGCCGCCTGGACGCTCAAGCTCGACCACGAGATTGGCAGTATTGAATGCGGCAAACGCGCCGACTTTTGTGTACTGGCGGACGACCCGCTGGCGGTTGACCCGATGCACCTGAAAGACATCGCAGTGTGGGGCACGGTGTTGTCAGGGCAGGTGTTCCAGGCGCGTGGTGGCTGAAACACCGCGGCGCTTGCCGCTCACGGTGATTGGCGGATTTTTGGGGGCAGGTAAAACCACGCTGCTGCAGCACTGGTTGCGCCATGCCAACGGGCTGCGATTGGCCCTATTGGTCAATGACTTTGGTGCCCTGAACCTGGACGCCACGCTGATCGCCGCACAGGAGGGCGACACCTTCGCCCTGACCAATGGCTGCGTGTGCTGCCAGATCGGCGACGACATGGGCCGCGCCTTGGGGCAGGTGCTAGACCGCGCCGCCGACTTTGACGCGGTGGTGATTGAGGCCAGTGGCGTGTCCGACCCCTGGCGTATTGCGCAACTGGGGCGCGCCGACCCGGGCCTTGCGCTGGACGGCGTGGTGGTCGTACTGGACGCCAGCTGCGCGCTGGCCCAGGCGCTCGATCCTCTGCTGGCCGACACCGTGCTGCGCCAAGTGCGTGCCGCCGACCATCTGGTACTCAACCACTGCGACCAAGCCAGCGCAGCTGAGTTGCAGGCCGTACAAGACTGGCTGCAGCAGGCAGCACCAGGCATTGCCCAATGGCCTACCACGCACGCGCAGCTGCCCCTGGCCGTGCTCAGCAGCACGGCGCTACCGGGTGGCCGGCGCTGGGTCGCAGCCCCTGAGGCGCCTCGACCTTTGCTGGGTGCGGGCGCGGCACCAGAGCATGGCCAACACTTCGCCAGCTGGTCTTGCCAGCCCAAGCGACGCTTTGCGCTGGCGGCGCTGCAGGCGTGGCTCAAGGCGCCGCCCGTGGGCCTGCTACGCTTAAAGGGTTTCTTGCCGCTGGACACGGACATGGCACCACAATGGATGGAGCTGCAATTTGCCGGACGGCAGGGGAGCGTTCGCAAATGCGCGGCCCCCTCAGATGGCGCGGCACTGGTAGCGATTGGGGTGTCCGGCAAGTTGCCGGTTGACCCGCTGAACCTCTTTTTTGGAGATACGGACGATGACAAAAGTAAAAATTCTTGACGGCGGCATGGGCCGCGAGCTCAAGCGCATGGGGGCGCCGTTCCAGCAGCCCGAGTGGTCTGCTTTGGCCTTGTTAGAAGGGCCGCAGTTTGTACGCCAGGCGCATGACGCCTTTGTCCAGGGGGGCGCACAGATCATCACCACCAACAGCTACGCCGTGGTGCCGTTTCATATTGGCCAGGAGCGCTTTGAGGCGCAGGGCGTGGCGCTGGCACGTTTGTCGGCCGAGTTGGCACGCGCAAGTGCGAACGCAGCACACCATCCGGTCACCGTGGCGGGCTCTTTGCCGCCGGCACTCGGCTCCTACCGCCCGGATCTGTTTGAGCGCGAGGCCTCGGTCCGCATCCACCGCGCACTGATCGAGGGCATGGACGCCCTGGTCGACGTCTGGCTGGCAGAAACCCAGAGCTCGATCGCCGAAATTCAGGCGGTCCAGGCCGCCCTGGAGGGCAACCCCAAGCCACTGTGGATTTCCTTCACACTTGACGACGAGCCCGAAGGCGACACGCCGGTGCTGCGCTCGGGTGAGTCGGTGAGCGCTGCGGTTGTCGCGGCATTGGCGCTCGGTGCGAGAGCCGTGTTGTTCAACTGCAGCCAGCCCGAGGTCATGGAGGCGGCCGTGGTGGCGGCCCGCCAGGCCGTCGCCAGCGCAGGCGCGGCCGTCGACATTGGGGTCTATGCCAACGCCTTTCCGGCGCAATCGAAAAAAGCGACCGCCAATGCGGTCATTCTGGACATCCGCGAAGACCTGGACCCCCGGTCGTATGTGACTTGGGCACAGCGCTGGGTAGACCAGGGCGCCACGATGGTGGGCGGTTGCTGCGGCATTTCGCCGCAGCACATTGCCGAACTGGCCCACACCTTCGCCTAAGTCACTTCCGCCGTGCATGCAGGCCCTTGGCGGGGCTACCATAACAACTTTGATACCAAGGAAAACCCGTGCGTATTTGGCAAAAACCGATCTCGGTTGAACTTCTCACCCAAGGCACCGCTGGTACGGCAGATTCCCATTTGGGCATCGAGTTCCTGGAGGTGGGCGACGACTACATCATCGGCCGCGTCCCCGTCGACAAACGCACGCGCCAGCCCTATGGCTTGCTGCATGGCGGCGTGTCGGTGGTGCTGGCCGAGACACTGGGCTCCTGCGGTGCGGCCTTTTCCTGCCCGCCGGACTACCGTGCGGTGGGCCTGGACATCAATGCCAACCACCTCAAGGGCGTGAAAAGCGGCTGGGTCACCGGCACCGCCCGCCCCATCCACCGGGGGCGCACCACCCAGGTGTGGGGCATTGAGTTGCGGGACGAGGCCGGCGACTTGAGCTGCATTTCCCGCATCACGATGGCAATTTTGGCTCCGCGCTAAGCCGCCAGAAGCCCCACCGCAGGGCGGTTTAGTCCGCGCGCGCCATCCGCTCGCTCTTCCAGTACACGTCGTCGCCCACGGTGCCGTCGGTGCGGTAGCGGTTCAAAACGCGGGCCAGCACAAACATCAGATCGGACAAGCGGTTGAGATACTGGCGGGGCGTTTCTTTGAGCGCCTCTTCGTTGCCCAGCGCCACCACCGCACGCTCTGCGCGGCGCGCTACGGTGCGGCAGACATGGGCCAGCGCGGCTGCGCGGCTGCCAGCCGGCAAAATAAATTCTTGCAAACGCGGCAAGTCCGCGTTGTAGGCCTCCAGCGCCTCGTCCAAGGCCAGCACGGCCTCGGCCTTGAGCAGCTCAAAGCCCGGGATCGAAAGCTCGCCGCCCAGATTGAAAAGCTGGTGCTGAATCTCCACCAGCACGGTGCGCACCCCTTCGGGCATCGCCTCGCACAAGAGCACACCGATGTGGCAATTAAGCTCATCAACGTCGCCCATGGCATGCACCCGCAAGCTATTTTTGGAGACCCGGCTGTTGTCGCCCAAGCCGGTGGTGCCGCCGTCTCCGGTGCGGGTTGCGATTTGCGTAAGGCGGTTTGCCATGGTGGTTTCTTTGGTTCAAAAGCCGCGATTATTCCTGCTTTGGGGCGTGCCCCGCGCAAACGGCCGCAAGTGCCCCGGCCAATTAGCCGTTCGGCGCCCTACATGACCGTATGTTCGGCAATTGCTTCGGCCAAGGTTTCCATTTTGCGCTGCAGGTCTTCATCGGTGTCGGCGTGAAGCAGCCACACCTGCTCGATGTCGGGCGCGCACGCAACGAAGGCATCGACCACGGTGGGGTCGAACTGGGTGCCGCGCTCGGCCACGATGACCGCCAAGGCCTGGGTGTGCGACAGAGCCGTCTTGTAGACCTTGCTGCTGACCATGGCATCGTAGGCATCGGCCACCGCCAAAATGCGGGCGCTCAAGGGAATCGCCGAACCCGAGAGTTGCTGCGGGTAGCCCTTGCCGTTCCAGTGTTCATGGTGCGACAGGGCCAGGTCTTTGGCCATGTCCAGCCAGCCGTCCGAAGGACCACAGGTGGCCTCCGCCTGCAGCAGCGCCTTGTAGCCGCGCACGGTGTGGCTCTGCATGGTGCTGCGCTCCTCGGAGGTAAAGCGTCCGGGCTTGAGCAAAATGCGCTCGGGTATGGCCAAGGTGCCGATGTCATACACCAGCGCCCCCTGCACCAGGTGCGCGACGTAGTCCGCGCTCAGCACCGGCGCCAGTTCGGGTTGTTGCTGCAATGCGTGCGCCAGCACCCGAAGGTAGCCCTGCATACGCAACAGGTGCGCCTCGGTATCTGAGTCCCGCCGCTCGGCCAGGGTTGCCATCGCAAACAACGCCACCGACTGGGCAGAAGCGCCCGGTGTATCGGAGGCGCGCGTCGTCGGGAAAGACGGGGGAGGTGTCGACATGCTAGGGCCTCGCGTAGACAAAGGGCATTTGGTAAATCCATACCATTTTGCCATCGCTTGCCGTATAGCTGACCTTTGGCACCAGCTGCGCGGCCTCAAAGTCCAGGCTCACCATCCACGCGCCAGGGCGCAGTTCGCGCTGTGCCTTGGCCACCGCCTTGGGCATGCTCTCGGGCCGCTGAAACAGATAGACCATTTGGTAGCCCGACCAGTCGGCCAGCCAGATGTCGCCCCGGCTTATCCGGGCCCAAGGGAGACGCATTGCGCATAGCCAGCGCAGGGTGGCGCTCCACTCCAACCCATAAAACTGCGCCTGCGGATAAGCATGGCGCAGGGCCTGCAAACCGTGGCCCAGACCACAACCGGCGTCCAACACGCGCGCACCCGCAGGCAGAGGTGCCACGCCGGGCAGCGCATGCAAGGCCTGGGCGGGGGTGGGAAACAAAGGCGCGTCGGCCCAGGTGTTAATCGGGTAGACCAAGAGCATCACCACCAGCGGCAGCAACCAGACCCAGGCTGGCATATCGCCCAATCCCAGCATGGGCAGGCTCAGGGCAAAGGACACCGGAAAGCCCGCAGCCACCACCGCTTTGCGCCACCACGAGTCGCCCCAAAGGCTCAACAACACGCCCATCAGCGCGGCAAGCATCAAGGCCGCGCCCATCGGCCAGTCACGCAAGAGCATGAGCCGAAACGCCGCCCAGCTCACGCCCCAGCTCAGCAAAGCGGGCAGCGGCCACGGCGGCGCAGCACGCCAGCGGCTGCGCGGCGCAGGCTGGGAATCGGGGGAAGTGGCCATGAACGGAGCGGGAGGCTTAGCGGAGGGTATTGGGCGCCAGCCGCTCAATCAGGCCGTTGAGCGCATCGAGCGAGCCGAACTGGATCACCACTTCGCCCATTTCTTCAATCCGCCCGTTGCGTTTAATCCGCTTTTTGATAAGCACTTCGACCTCGGCCTGCAGCAAGTCGGAAAGCTCTTCTTCGACCCGTTTAAGGTCGCGCGACTTTTCTTTTTTGGGCTTGGAGGCCACCAGCGAAAACTCCGCTGAAAGTTTTTTGACCAGACTCTCCGACTCGCGCACCGACAATTTTTTGTTGGCGATCTGGTTGGCAGCCGTGATTTGTGTGGCCCGGTCCAGCACCAGCAGGGCACGGGCGTGACCCATGTCAATGTCGCCCGCCATCAGCATGGACTGCACCGGATCGGCCAGGTTCAGCAGGCGCATCAGGTTGGTGGCGGCGCTGCGGGAGCGGCCTACGGCTTGCGCGGCCAGTTCATGCGTCAGGCCAAACTCTTTGATCAAGCGCTGCAGACCTTGTGCCTCTTCCAGCGGGTTGAGGTCTTCGCGCTGCATGTTCTCGATCAGCGCCATGGCGGCGGCGGCCTCATCGGCCACGTTGCGTACCAGCACCGGCACCCGGTCGAGGCCCGCGAGCTTGGCGGCGCGAAAACGCCGCTCGCCCGCAATGATCTCGTAGACCGGGCGGCTTGAGCCCTCCGGGCGGTGCGCCTTGGCGCGCTCGGCATCGAGCTGGCGCACCAAAATCGGCTGCATGATGCCCTGGACCTTGATGCTCTCGGCCAGTTCGTAGAGCGCGCCTTCGTCCATGCGGGTGCGCGGTTGGTAGATGCCGGCCACCAGATCGGTCAGCAGCAGCGTGGTGGGCAAGCTCGCGTCGGCCGGCGTGTCGGGGGCAGCGTCTTGTACCTTGGGCCCAAGCAAGGCCTCCAGGCCCATGCCCAGTCCTTTGGGTTTTTTAGTGGCCATGGTGTGGCTCCTTGTGGCTAATCAGGGTTTGTAAAAGGGCTTGGCCCGCAGGCCAGTCGCCCAATTGGGAGTCGGCGTTGATGTGACCGGCGTGGCCACAGTCGTGCCACCGGGCTCCCCAGGCATGGGCAAACGCTTTGGCCCGCTCCAGGCTGCAATAGGGATCATTGTGGCTGCCCGCCAGCGCGCTGGCAAAGGGCAGGGCCTGCAGCACGACCGGCGACCAACTGTGCAGCACGGGGCGCAGCTCTTCGCGCTCGGCGTCGCCCGGAGCAACCAGCAGTGCGCCCTGTACGCGGTGGGTGTTGCGCGAGCACGCCGCCCAAGCCGCGACCAGCAAGCAGCCCAGGCTGTGGGCGACCAACACGCACGGCGCACTTTGGGCCAGCACCACCTCTTCCAGGCGGGTGATCCAATCGCCACGCAAGGGGTGCATCCAGTCGTGCTGCTCGACGCGCACATAGCCGTGGGTGGCTTCCCAGCGGCTTTGCCAATGGTCGGGGCCCGAGTTTTGCCAACCCGGCAAAAGCAACACCTGAGGGGACGTGTCCATGCCGATTAACCCATTTTGGGCAGGCGACGCAGCATTTCACCGGCAAAGGCGACAAAGGCCTGCGCGCCCTTGGAGGCCGGGTCAAACGCAACACCGGGCAAGCCGTAGCTGGGCGCTTCGGCCAAGCGCACATTGCGCGGAATGACGGTGTCAAAGACCTTGTCGCCAAAGTGGGCGGCCAGTTGCTCGCTCACTTGCTGCTGCAAGGTGATGCGCGGGTCAAACATCACGCGCAGGAGACCGATGATGCGCAAGTCGTCGTTCAGGTTGGCCTTGACTTGCTTGATCGTGTTCACCAAATCGGTCAGGCCTTCCAGAGCGAAGTATTCGCACTGCATGGGCACCACGACGCCGTCGGCGCAGCACAAGCCGTTGAGGGTCAGCATGGAGAGGGAAGGCGGGCAGTCAATCAGCACAAAGTCATATTCTTGGTCGACCTCGGCCAAGGCGGTCTTGAGGCGGCGCTCCCGGCGCTCGAGCTCCACCATCTCGACCTCGGCACCCGCCAGTTCGCGGTTGGCGCCCAAAATGTCGTAGCTGCATCCGGCGGCTATCAGCTTGTCGCTGCGCGTGCGCGCCTCGGCGATGCTGGCCGATTCGAGCAAAACATCGTAGACAGTAAGGGCCAGGCTGCGCTTGTCTACGCCCGAGCCCATGGTGGCGTTGCCCTGCGGATCGAGGTCAATCATCAGCACCCGCTGACCCAGCAGCGCCAGTCCGGCAGCCAGGTTGACGGTGGTGGTGGTTTTGCCGACGCCACCTTTTTGGTTGGCAATGCAGAAAATTTTGGCCATGGGGTCAGGAATACGAGGAAATGGGGTGCGCCGCAGACGCTGCGGTTTCACGTGGAACAAAAGGCGTGGACGTCATTGCGCGGCCACCAACTTGAGGCCGAAGCCGATCAAAAAGACACCCGCCACTTTTTCCAAAACCTGACCAATGCGCGGATTGGCGCGCACCCGCTCGGCAAAAAAATGGGTCAGCAGCGTCGCACCCAAGCCATAGGCAAAGGTGAGGGCTGCGATGGTCGCCGCCATGAACCCGTAGGTGAGCAAACCCTGCTGGCGAACGGGATCGACAAAGAGGGGGAAGAACGCCATGTAAAACAAGATCGCCTTCGGGTTCAGCAGCGTAATCAACAGGGCCTGGCGCAGGTACTGGCGCGGGCGGATATTGACCGGCAAAGGCGCGCCGGGTTTGGAGGTGAGCATGACGCCACCCATATAGGCCAGGTAAGCCGCGCCTACCCATTGCACCAAATGAAAAGCGGCCGGGTAGGTGGCGAGCAACGCGGCCACACCGGCCACCGCGAGCCACATCAACACCTGGTCCCCCAAGATCACGCCGAAGGTGGCCGCCAAGCCACCCCGCACGCCACCCTTGCTGGTGGACAGCACCAAGGCCAGATTGCCCGGGCCAGGGATGAGCAGAAACACCAAAATAGTGATGACAAAAGTGCCGTAATCGCTAACGCCGAGCATGAAGGTCCTAGGGTGAGAGGGGGCAAGTTTACGTTAGCCCCCGAAGGACGGCTTCAACCGCAACACCCGCCCCAAGAAAGCCTTATGCGCGGCGCATCCAGACCAAGCACCGCTCAGCATCCAGACCCGGCACTTGCAAGGGTTCCACGTGAAACGCCCGGACGCCGGGGTCCAGCGCCAACAGCTCGGCCTGCGGGTGCTTGCCCTTCATGGCCATCCACACGCCATGCGGCGCCAAGGCACCCACCGACCACTGCGTAAAGTCAGACAAAGATGCGAAGGCGCGGGAGCACACCACGTCATACGGCTCCGTCAGGCTTTCCACCCGCGCATGAAGGCCGCGCAAATGGGGCAGCTTCAGGCTCACCGCCACCTGCTGCACAAAAGCCGCTTTCTTGGCCACCGTGTCGACGCAATGCACGGTCAGGGAAGGGCAGCAAATGGCCAGCACCACGCCCGGTAAACCGGCGCCCGCACCCACATCGAGCACACGCGCGGTCTCGTCGCGACCCAACGCTTCAAGCTGGAGACGCAAAGGACGTACCGCCGCAAGGCTGTCCAGCAGATGGTGGGTCAACATTTCATGCGGGTCGCGCACCGCGGTCAGGTTGTAGACGCGCGTCCACTTCTGGATCAGCGCAAGATAGTCCAGCAGCATGGACACCTGGACGTCGTCCAAAGCGAGCGCCAAGGCCTGCAGGCCGGCGCGCAGTTGCGCCTCCAGCGCCCGACTCACACCGGGGCCTCAGAACCGACGGCGGTGACGGCCTTGGCGGAAAAGTCGCGGAAGTTGCCTTTTTTCAGGTGGATCAGTAAAAGCGAAATCGTGGCGGGGGTGATGCCCGAGAGTCGGGAAGCCTGGCCCAAAGTTTCGGGGCGCAATTGGTTCAGTCGCTGCCGCGCCTCAATGCTCAGGGCCGACACCTGCATATAGTCCAGCTCGGCCGGAAGGCGCAAGTTTTCATAGTGCGCGGCGCGGCCTACCTCTTCTTTTTGGCGCTCGATATAGCCCGAGTACTTGGCGGCAATCTCGACCTGCTCAATCACACTGGCCACAAACACGTCTTGTGCAGCGTCCGCGGCGGCGGCGACGTCTGCTGCCGCTGGCGTGAGGGCCGCACTGGCGTAGCGCCCGGCGTCCAGGCCCATCAGGTCGGCGTAGCGCACATCGGGGCGGCGCAGCAATTCGGCCAAGTTGTATTCATGTTCGATGGCTTTGCCCAAAACGCGCTGCGACTCGCTGGCAGGCAGGTTGTTGGGGTTGACCCAAATGGAGCGCAGGCGCTCGGTTTCACGTGAAACCGCCTCGCGCTTACGGCAAAACGCGGCCCAGCGCGCATCGTCCACCAAGCCCAGCGCACGGCCTGTTTCGGTCAAGCGCACATCGGCATTGTCTTCGCGCAGTTGCAGACGAAACTCAGCGCGGCTGGTAAACATGCGGTAGGGCTCGGTCACACCCTTGGTGATCAGGTCGTCCACCAGCACGCCTAAATAGGCTTCGTCGCGGCCGGGCAACCAGGTGTCGCCAGTCCAGGCCGTTTGCGCGCCGGCTTGCAATGCCGCATTGACCCCGGCAAACAAGCCCTGGGCGGCGGCCTCCTCGTATCCAGTGGTGCCATTGATCTGGCCCGCAAAAAACAAGCCGGCAATCTGGCGCGTCTCAAAACTGCTTTTGAGCGCGCGCGGGTCAAAGTAGTCGTACTCAATGGCGTAACCCGGGCGCAAGATGTGCGCGTTTTCCAGGCCCACCATGCTGCGCACCAGCGCGTACTGAATGTCAAAGGGCAGGCTGGTCGAGATGCCATTGGGGTAGTACTCGTGGGTGGTCAGGCCCTCAGGCTCCAGGAAAATCTGGTGGCTTTCTTTGTCGGCAAAACGGTTGACCTTGTCTTCCACGCTGGGGCAATAGCGTGGGCCGACGCCTTCGATGTTGCCGGTGAACATCGGGCTGCGGTCAAAGCCGCTGCGGATGATCTCGTGGGTGCGCGCATTGGTGTGGGTGATCCAGCACGGCATTTGTTGGGGGTGCTGCTCCACGCGGCCCATAAAGCTAAACACCGGCATCGTCGGGCTCATACCACCCGGCATGCCGTCGCCCGGCTGCTCCTGGCATTTGCTGAAGTCAATGCTGCGCCCGTCAATACGCGGCGGGGTGCCGGTCTTCAAGCGGCCTTGCGCGAGTTGCAGCTCCTTCAGGCGTGCACTCAAGCGGGCGGCCGGCGGGTCACCCGCCCGCCCGGCGGCGTAGTGGTTCATGCCCACATGGATCTTGCCGTCCAGAAAAGTGCCCGCGGTGAGCACCACGGTCTTGGCACGAAAGCTCAGGCCAATCTGGGTCACGGCTCCCACCACCCGGTCGCCTTCGACCAGCAGGTCATCGACGGCTTGCTGAAAGAGCGAGAGGTTGGGCTGGTTTTCCAGCATGCGGCGAATCGCGGCCTTGTACAAGACGCGATCCGCCTGGGCGCGGGTCGCGCGCACGGCCGGGCCTTTGCTGGAGTTGAGGATCCGAAACTGTACGCCCGCCTCATCCGTCGCCAAGGCCATGGCGCCGCCCAGCGCGTCGACCTCTTTAACCAAATGCCCCTTGCCGATGCCGCCAATGGACGGATTGCAACTCATTTGGCCCAGCGTCTCAATGTTGTGGGTGAGCAGCAAGGTCTTGCAACCCATGCGTGCCGCCGCCAGCGCGGCCTCGCACCCGGCGTGGCCGCCGCCGACGACGATGACGTCAAACTGTTGGGGATATAGCATGGCGGGCACTCAAAACGGGGAGGAGGGCGATTTTACCGGCGCACGGCAAATTGCGAGCGCCCAGACGCGCTTAGACGCGCGCGGGACATTCCCTAGTCTTTCCCCTAAGTGTCTTTCGGTCCTTGCTAGGGTAGAGTGGCTTGGATCACCTCTTGGAGTTTGCGCATGTCCACCCCCTCCCTCAAAGACCAGGTCAGCCCCGAAGAATGGCAATTGCGTGTGGACCTCGCCGCCTGCTACCGCCTGGTGGCGGCCTATGGCTGGAGCGATTTAATCTTCACCCACATCAGCGCCCGCATCCCCGGACCGGAGCACCACTTTCTGATCAACCCCTATGGTCTGCTGTTTGAAGAAATTACGGCCAGCAGCCTGATCAAGATTGACCAGGCCGGCAACAAACTCAGCGCCAGTGAGCACCCCGTCAACCCGGCCGGTTTTGTCATCCATAGCGCGGTGCACGCGGTGCGCGAGGACGCCGCCTGCGTGTTGCACACCCACACCCGCGCCGGGGTGGCGGTCAGCGCCCAAGCCTGCGGCGTACTGCCGATCAGCCAACAGTCGACCTTTGTGCTGGCCTCCTTGGGCTACCACACCTACGAGGGCGTCGCGCTGCACGACGCAGAAAAGCCTCGTCTGCAAGCCGACCTGGGCGAGGCCAAACACCTGATGTTGCGCAACCACGGCCTGCTGGTGGTGGGCAGCAGCATCGCCGAAGCGTTTCTGCTGATGTACAACTTTGAGTCCACGTGTCAGATCCAGCTTGGCGCGCAAGCCGGTGGCGCGCTGATTGAGGTTGACCCGCGCATCGTCGACGGCGTCGGCCACGCGATGCGCACACAAACCGGGGGCATCGGCGGGGCTTTTGCCTGGCCGGCCATGCTGCGCAAACTCGACCGCATGGACACCAGCTACCGAACCTGACCATACACCTGTGTTTGGTGGTCGCCCCACCCTGGGCGACCAACACCACGCTCCACTCAAGCACCGAAGTTTATTTACCCCAAAGGCCGCCCATGAACTCCCTCTCCACGCCAGCGACTCAGAGTTTTGATTACATCGTGGTGGGAGGCGGCGCCGCCGGTTGCGTGGTGGCCAGTCGGCTCAGCGAAGACCCCTCGGTTCGCGTGTGTCTGCTGGAGGCCGGCGGGCCAGACCATTCGGTGCTGATCCACGCACCCATGGGCTTTGCCGTCAGTGCCCCGCTCAAAATCAACAACTGGAACTATGAAACGGTGCCGCAAGCCGGCTTCAATGGCCGTCGCGGCTACCAACCGCGCGGCAAAGTGATGGGCGGCAGCACCTCGATCAACGCCATGGTCTACACCCGCGGCCACCGCGCCGACTACGACCATTGGGCCAGCCTGGGCAACCCCGGCTGGAGCTATGACGAAGTGCTGCCACTTTTTAAACGCTCCGAAAACAACAACTGTTTCGGCGAAAACGCCTACCGGGGGAGCGGCGGCCCCTTGCAGGTGAACTACCTGCGCAGCCCCAGCCCGATCAACGAGGTGTTTTTACAAGCCTGCGAACAGACCGGCCTGCCACGAACGCCCGACTACAACGGCGAACAACAACTGGGCTGCGGCCCAACGCAAGCCATGCAAAGCCAAGGCGAGCGCTGCAGTGCCGCCAAGGCCTACATCACGCCGCACCTCGGCCGCAGCAACCTGACCGTGATCACGCACGCGCAGACCGATCGGGTGCTGCTGGAGGGCAAACGCGCCACCGGCGTGCAGTACACCCACAACGGTCAAACGGTACAAGTCCACGCCACTCGGGAAGTCATCCTCAGCGCCGGCGCCTTTGCTTCGCCCCAGTTGCTCATGCTCTCGGGCATTGGCCCCCAAGACCAACTCCAAGCGCACGGCATTGCCAGCGTCCACACACTGCCCGGGGTCGGACAAAACCTGCAGGACCACATCACCACGGTGCTGATCCAGCGCACCAAACGCAAAGAGGTAACACTAGGCGTCTCGTTCAGCGGACTGCTGACCGTCGTCCGATCGATCTTTGAGTGGCGCAACAAGCGCACGGGTTGGATCACCTCCAATGTCGCCGAATCCCAGGGCTTCTTGAAAACGGACCCCAGCGCCGACAAGCCCGACATCCAGCTCGCCCTGTGCACCGGTATCGTGGACGACCACAACCGCAAAACGCACCTGGGCCATGGCTACACGCTGCACGTCACCTTGTGCCGCCCCAAGAGCCGCGGCAGCGTCACGCTGCAAAGCGCTAGATCAACCGATGCGCCGGTGATCGACACCGCCTTCTTCAAACATCCTGACGACATGGCCACGCTTATCAAGGGGACCCAAATCGGACTCGACATCCTGCAAGCCAAAGCCTTTGATGCCTACCGCGACGACCTGCTGTACCCGGTTGAACGCAACAACCCGAAACAAATCGAGGCCTTTTTGCAGGACCATTCCGACACCGAATACCACCCCTGCGGCACCTGCAAAATGGGCCCCCACAGCGACCCGATGGCGGTGGTGGATGCGCAGCTGCGGGTCCATGGCATCCAAGGTTTGCGTGTGGTGGACACCTCCATCATGCCCACGCTCACCGGCGGCAACACCACAGCGCCCACCATCATGATTGCGGAAAAAGCCGCCGACCTGATCCGCAGCAGTCACTAAGGCACAGGTCGCGTCCCGCAGCTACGGGTCGAGCGGCCGTTGGCGCCAAGCCAGCGCTGCCCCCAGCCACAAGGCCAGCGCTGACACCAAAAGGCCACGCTCCAGGCCACCGTCGCCGTCGGCGATCCATCCCACCAGCGTGGGGCCGACGATTTGGCCTGCGGCAAAAACGATGGTGAACGCACTGATGCCGGTGGCCCAGGCGCTGGGCGGCAGGTTGTGGCGAACCAGCGCCGTGCTGGACGCGACGATGGACAAAAACACCCCACCAAATAGCAAGCCCGAGACCACCACGACCACAAAACTCTGGGTCACCGAAGGCAGCAAGACGGCGAGACCCAACAGTGCATTGAGTCGCGCCATGGCGCCTCCACCCCGGTGGCGGTCCAGCAAACCCGCCCAAATGCGGGACGACGCGACCACCGCCAGACCCAGCAAACCGTAAAACACCGTAATCGCCGGCGCACTGGCGCCTTGGCTTCGCAAAAGAGCGACGGCAAACGTCATGTAGCCGATGTAGCCCACGCCAAACATGCCATAGCCCGCCAATGAAAAACCAAAGCGCGACCACGCAAACTCCGCCGGCACGCCCGCTACCGAGGCCTGGCCGGCGGGTTGCTCCCATTGCACCATCACCCGCGCAGGCCAGCGCAACAAGGCCGTGGCCGCAAAGCACACCAGCGCCAGCGCCCACCATGCAAAACGCCAGTGGTGGACCTGGCCAGCAAAGGCCTCCAATACCCCCGGCACCAGCACTGCGGAGAGCGAAATTCCCAGACCGGTTCCGCCGTAATAAACGCCCAACAACAGGCCGGCATGGTTGGGCGCGCGGCTCCCCAGCCGTGCCGCCAACAGCCCACCCGATACAAACACCAATGCGCTGGCCACCCCGGCCAGCAAGCGCTGCACCAAGAGCACGGTGGCATCGGTAAAAAAGCCGCACAACCCCATAAACAGGGCCGCCATCAACGAACCCGCCCAAAGCAACAACGTCGGGGACACCTTGCGCATCAGGCCGGGCATGGCCAACGCACCCAGCAAATATCCAACAGCGTTAGCGGTGTTCATGGCGCCTGCCAGCGTATAGCTCCAGCCCAAATCTGCGCGCATTCCGGGCAGCAACAAGCCATAGGCAAAACGGGTCACACCCAAGGAGACAGCAGCGCCTACCGACAGTGCCAAAGCAAGCCAAAATAGCGGTCGCAACGATAAAGACACACGCTCTCCAGGATCGATCAGTGGCCCATTGTGCTCTGGCGGACTGCCCGATCCTGCTGCGCAAACGACACTACCCTTCGCAATACCGCTAGGCCTAATTTCTGAAAGTCCCCATGACCACTTTGTTTGACCCCTTGGCCCTTGGATCCATCACCCTGGCCAACCGCGCCGTCATGGCGCCCCTGACCCGCAACCGCGCTCCCGGCGCCCTGCCCACTGCGGCCATGGTGACCTACTACACCCAGCGGGCCCACCCCCAAAACGGCGCCGGACTCATCATTACCGAGGCCACCGCCATCAGCCACCAGGGCCAAGGCTACTCCGACGTGCCCGGCATCTGGAGTGAGGCCCAAGTACAAGCCTGGATGCCGATCACCGCCGCGGTCCACGCGGCGGGCGGCAAGATCTTCATGCAACTGTGGCATGTCGGGCGTGTCTCGCACGTGGACCTGCAGCCCGGTGGCCAGGCACCGGTGGCCCCCTCGGCCATCACGGCCAAAACCAAAACCGTGCTGATCACCGATGGCGTTCCACGGTTTGTACCCACTTCGGAGCCACGTGCCCTGCGTCTGGACGAGCTGCCGGGCATCGTGTCGGACTACCGCACCGCGGCACGCAACGCCATGGCCGCTGGCTTTGACGGAGTCGAGGTGCACGCCGCCAACGGTTACCTGCTGGACCAGTTTTTGCGGTCGGGGTCCAACCACCGTGACGACGCCTATGGTGGCAGCATCGAGAACCGCGCACGCCTGCTGCTCGAGGTCATGCAAGCGGTATGCACGGAGATCGGTGACGCGCGGGTTGCGCTGCGCCTGTCGCCGGTCACACCGGCCAACGATGCGTCCGACCCGCAACCCCAGCCGCTGTTTAACCACGTGGTGCGACAACTCGCGGCCCTGGGGCTGGCCTATGTGCACGTGATTGAAGGCTCCACCGGCGCCGAACGTGACTACCAGCAAGGTGACACGCCCTTTGACTACGCCGGACTGCGCCAGGCCTACCGCACCGCGGGCGGCCAAGCTGCCTGGATGGTGAACAACGCCTATGACCTGGCGCTCGCCCAGCAAGCCCTGGCCGGTGGGGCCGATCTGGTGGCCTTTGGGAAACCCTTTATTGCCAACCCGGATCTGACCCGTCGGCTGCGCGAGGGCGCTGCGCTCAACCTCGCCGACCGCAGCACTTTTTACGGCGGCGGCGCCCACGGCTACACCGACTACCCGACATTGGGCGAGTGAACCGGTGCCGGCAGGCCTGGCGCTGGAACTGCCTCAGGGCCCCTTCCAGCGCTTGAGCAACAAAGCGTTGGCCATAACGCTGACCGAGCTCAGCGCCATGGCGGCACCGGCTAGCACCGGGTTCAAGTAGCCGAACGCCGCCAACGGGATGCCGGCCACGTTGTAGAAAAAGGCCCAAAACAAGTTTTGCCGGATCTTGGCCACCGTGCGCCGCGATATGTCCAGCGCCGCCGCCACCAGCCGCGGCTCCCCGCGCATCAGTGTGATACCGGCGGCGTGCATGGCCACATCAGTACCGCCACCCCCAACGTTAGACATGGCCATGCCGACATCGGCCGCCGCCAAGGCCGGGGCATCGTTCACCCCATCGCCCACCATGGCCACGGTGTAGTGCGCCTGGCTGTCGCCCTTAAGTGCGGCGATCTTGGCGGCCTTGTCGCCCGGCAGCACTTCTGCCAACACCTCTGCACTGCCAGGGCTGGCGTCCAGACCCAGGCGGCGGGCCATGGCGCGGGCCGCGCCCCAGTTGTCACCGGAGACCATAACGGTCCGGATGCCTCGCGCGCGCAACTGCGCAATGGCCTCCTGGGCGCCGGGCTTGGGTTCGTCGGAGAAAGCCAGCAAGGCGCACAGCGTCCAAACACCGTGCTGGTGCTGGGCCAGCGCGGACACGCTGGCACCTTGCGACTCGAGTGCCTGCGCCCGCTCTGCAAACTGCGCACCTGCGGCTGCCATTGGATCCTGAGCGTGAAGCTCCTGCATCCAACGCAAGCTGCCCAAGGCGTAGTGGTGGCCCGCGACCTGGCCCTCGGTGCCACGGCCGGAGACGGCGCGCGCGTCCGCCAAGGGCAACAAGGGCACGCCCTGCGCCGCCGCATAGGCCATCACGGCGTGCGCCAAAGGGTGCTCGCTGCCGCTTTGCAAACTGGCGCAAATTTGCAGCCAGTCGCGGTCGACCGGTGCCGTCGCGCCCTGGGCCGCAGAATGGAGCGCATCGGCTGCCACGAGTACCGTGAGCTGTGGCTGCCCAACGGTCAAGGTTCCAGTCTTGTCAAAAGCCACAACCGTCACCTTGTGGGCTAATTCCAGCGCCTGCGCGTCCTTGATCAGGATGCCGTATTTGGCCGCCACGCCCGTGCCCGCCATGATCGCCACAGGCGTCGCCAAGCCCAAGGCACAAGGGCAGGCAATCACCAACACCGCCACCGCACGGATCAGCGCTAACTCAAAACTATGGCCTGTGAACCACCAGCCCAAGAGCGTGATCAAAGCCACCAGCAAAACCACGGGCACAAACACGGCGCTAACCTGGTCCACCAGGCGCTGGATGGGGGCCTTCGCCGCCTGAGCGTCCTCGACCAGCCGGATGATGTTCGACAGCATGGTTTTCGCGCCCACGGCGGTCACCTGCACCAGCACCCGCCCATCGCCGTTGATGGAGCCGCCGGTGACGCGCGCACCGACCTCTTTTAGGACCGGCAGCGATTCGCCCGTGAGCATCGATTCGTCCACCTGAGTGGTGCCTTCTTGAAGGTATCCGTCCACCGCAAAACGCTCGCCCGGTTTGACCACCAAGGTGTCGCCCACCAACACTTCTGCTACCGCAACGTCCACCTCACCCTCGGGACGCAAGAGGTGCGCGCGTTCAGGCCGCAAGGCATGCAAGGCCCGGATCGCGGAGGTGGTCTGCCGCTTAGCGCGCACTTCCAGCCACTTGCCCAGAAGCACCAGGCTGATCACCAGCGCCGACCCCTCAAAGTACAAATGCACCATCGCGCCAGGCGCCGCGCTCAGCCACAACCAAACCGACAATGCCCAACCCGCCGTGGTGCCCAAGGCCACCAACAAGTCCATGTTGCCGCTGCCACTTTTGAGGGCGTGCCACCCGGCCCGATAAAAGCGGGCACCCAGCACAAACTGCACCGGGGTAGCCAGCGCAAACTGCCACAGCGGCGAGAGCATCCAGTGCTGCCCGATCCACTCGCCCAGCATGGGCATCACCAGAGGCAAAGACAGCATCAGGCCCCAGGCCACAGGCGCAAAGTCGGTCCAGGCCCCAGCCTCGGGTGCGTCAATGGCGGCATCCGCCGCCTTGGGCTCATAGCCCGCGTCCCGCACGGCCCGGCGCAGCAAGGCCTCCATGGGCGCGCCCTGTGGCCCCTCTACCGAAAACGCAATACGCGCGGACTCGGTGGCCAAATTAACCGTCGCGTTGTGCACGCCCGGCACCCGCTTTAAGGCTTTTTCCACCCGCCCCACACACGAGGCACAGGTCATGCCCCCAATGCCAATGTCCAAAGAACACACATCAACGGACGCTGGGCTGGTCATGGGCAAGTGGCCTTTCGGGGACAAAAGAACGGGGGATTGAAATAACGGTGCTCGGGCACAAGGTTAAGCTAACGGTCAGCAATTCAAGCCACTGTTGGCCCGATCCTGTTTTTGAAAGCCTCCCATGAACCATCTCTTTACCGTCACCGGAATGACCTGCGGCCACTGTGAAAAAGCGGTTACAGCGGCGATTGTGCAACTGGACCCGAAAGCCACGGTCGTGATCGATCGCGGCGCCAACAAGGTGCAAGTGCAGTCCGAGCACAGCCAGGCGTCGCTGGCCAAGGCGATTGTCGAAGAGGGTTATGCCGTCGTGACCTGATTCAGGTCAACCTGACGGCATTTGTGCCCCGTCCGCATCTCTCAGACGAGGGCCATCTCGCCACCCAAAGCCGCCAACAAGTCCGGCAGCAAGCGCTGCAACTCGCCGGTGGCGATCGCCGCATCTGCGTCAAAGTGATCTTCCGCGCGGTCGCCCGCCGAGCTTGGAGCCTCGTCGGCCACCACATCCAAAAACGCCACCTTCTTGAGCTGCAAGGCCTCAGTCAAGACAAAAGAAACGCGGTCGTTCCAGGTCAGTGCCAGCCGGGTGGGCACCTTGCCGGTGGCGATGTGGTGGCAGACCTCGTCCGTGTCCAGGGCATGGCGGGTATAGCGGACCACGGCTTTGGATTCGTCCGAGGCTTTGAGCTCACACTCCCGGTCCACGCTAAAACCCGGGGGTGCCTCCCGGCTGGCCAGCCAGTCGGCCATGGCCGTGGCAGGAGCCGTTTGGGTGCTGATCAAACTCAGGCCCAATCCGTCCACCGCCTTGACCAGGCTGGTCAGCACTTCATCCGCTTTGGACTGGCTACCCGCATCCAGCATCAACAACTGCGCCTTCGGGTCCAGCCACAAGGTCACGCTGCTTTGTTTGGTAAATGCCATCGGCAAGAGCGCGAGACGGGCATCGTCACTCAAGGTGCGAATTTCTTTTTTACCGGGTTTGCGACCCGTGCCGGCCTCAATCTGTGCGACCTGCTCCTGCACCTTACGTTTGACAACGGAGCCTGGCACGCTCTTGACTTCCATCATCCATTTCAGGATCCACTGCCCTGCGACGACCTCCACGCAGGCGCCATGGGCCTCGCCGCGGGGCTCCAACCAACCCACCGATTTTTCTTGCGAGGCGCCACACTCCACAAAGTGCGCCTCTTGCAGCGCAGACTCCAATTGCGACTGCGACACCGTCCACGGAGCCGTCAGGCGATACACCATCAAATTTTTAAACACAAGCAACTTTCTTTATTCAAGCAAAAGGAAAAAAACCAACTTTACATAGCCTTGCTTTAGCGCAATCCGACCTATACACAGGGCCCACACACTTGCCTGACTGCCTGGCGATTTCCGCAACGGCGCAGTTACTGAAAGACACCTCTATGAAAACACCTTGGAAAACCCTTTTAGTCGCAGGCAGCTTGGCCGCCTTGGGACTGGGAGCGATGGCTCAAATGGGACCCCCGATGGACGACCATGCTGGTATGTTCGAAATGCACCGCGAGCACGGCATGACGCCTGAGCACATGCAAGCCCGCATCACCAAGCACCTGAGCGAACTCAAACGCAAACTTCACATTACCGCATCCCAAGAGCCCGCGTGGGCGACGTTTACTGCTGCCATGAAGCCACCGGCCAATGTTGCCCAAATGCCGCCAGACCGCGCTGAATTGGAAAAATTGAGCACCCCGGAGCGCATCGACAAAATGAAGCAGTTGCGTACCCAACACCAAGAGGCCATGAAGCCTTGGCTAGACCAACGCGACGAAGCCATCAAAACCTTTTACGCCGCACTCGATGCCTCGCAAAAGAAAACCTTTGATGCGGAGCATGCCGCCATGATGCATCGGGGCACCAACCACAAGTAGGCTAGATGCCCAACCGGTCAGGACAGCATTTTTTGGAGCTCTCCGCTGGCAATAAGGGCTTCTAGGTCCGTGGCTCCACCGACCAGAACTCCTTTGACAAACACCATGGGAAATGTGGGCCAGCCGGTCCACATCTTCAAAGCATTGCGTTTGCGCCAGGTGTTGAAGTAACTCCCGTACTCTAAGTATTCATGGGCCACGCCGGCTTTTTGCAACGCAGCACGGGCTTTTTTGGGCATGGGGTTCAAGGACATTCCCACCACGACCACGGGGTGCGCAGCAACGGCCGCCTTGACTTCATCCACGATGGCGAGGTGATGGGCAGCCACGGTATTGCGTATGGCCGGGTGAATCTCTGATTCGCTGAGTACGGGTCTTGCCATGGTTTATTCCTCCACAAACTGCCATTATGAGTCTCGGGGAATGCGGTCAGCGAACTGTCGGTCGATTGAATTTACACTGCGTCAATGGCCCACGATTCTGTTCACACCCTGACCATTCGCCAAGTCAGCGTCGCACAAACATTGGGCTGGCTCATTCTGGGAATGCGCGATCTCGTCAGATTGCGCTGGATCAGCCTCACACATGGTTTGGTTCTCACGTTGGCGGGCGGTTTCATCACGCTGATCGCCCACGACCGTTTTTGGCTGCTGGCCGGTGCCCTCTCCGGCTTTCTTTTCATTGCGCCGGTGCTGGCTGCAAGCCTGTATGCACTCAGCAGAGACCTTGAAAAACAAAAAGCGGCGAACTGGGACACCGTATGGAATACCTGGACGCAGTGGCAAACCCGTCACGATGACCACGGCAGCGACGATTACTGGTGCATGGTTCGGTTTGGCATCTTGCTGGGCTTGGCATCAACCGGTTGGGTGCTGACATCGGCGGCTCTGATCACTTTGCTGTCAGAGGTCCCCATTCACACGCCTGTTGATTTCTTGCATTTTGTCGTAGGCGCAAAAAGCGGATGGCTGTTTGAAATCTGGCTTGCGCTGGGTGGCTTGATGGCCGCCCCTATTTTCGCGTCGAGTGTGGTCACCATGCCACTTTTGCTGGACCGGCGTATTTCGCTCTGGCAAGCGGTTCTGATCAGCTGGGGCGTCGTATTGAAAAATCCGATTCCGATGGCGGCTTGGGCTGCCATTTTGTTGCTGATGAGCCTCTTGGGACTGGGATCGCTGTTGCTGGGCTTGGTGTTTGTGGTACCCCTGCTCGGCCATGCGAGTTGGCATGCCTACCGCGATTTAGTGGATACCCAAGAGCCGCCAGTTCACCAAACGGAGCCGTCGCACACCCGCGGTACGGCCGAACCCTGATGTGGGGATACACCGAAGATCAGATTGCCAGCTTTGGACTCACCTTCGGCGTGGGTGCCTTCATGCTGTACATGCTGTTCATCATCGGGCACCTGGCCTGGGAAGCGAAGGCCGGTAAGTTTGGTACCTTTGTGTTGTTCTTAGGCTTGGCCTTCGGAATGGTGGGTTTCGTCGCAAAAATGGCGATTCAGTGGTGGTTCAATATATGAGCCCAACTTAAGCGATCAAACGCACACCGATCACCATACCGTGCAACCAGCCCAAGAACACTGCCCAAAGCGCGACACCTAGTCCAAGGGTGACCAGGGTCGGTATCCGCTCGCCAGAGGGGTAATGCACATCCAGCGCCCTATCGCGCTGCCGCGAGGCGCGAAAAATCAACACGCTCCACAACAAAAATCCACCAAACAGCACCACATGGGCCAAGGTCCCATTGGCCAAAAGATGCGCCAATGCCCAAACTTTCACTGACAAAACCATCGGATGGCGCAGGCGGGCACGAATGGCATTGCGCGGTACATAGGCCGCCACGATCAACACCATGGCAAGCAGCATCAACAAAAAGTTCAGATGGCGTAATCCGACCGGTGGCGTCCAGAGCACGATCGGCGTATCACGCGCCACCCCAAAGCCGTACACCACCAAGAACAAGCCCAATGCCGAG
>Ga0214921_10001999_pt1 | contig 34036 bp, 31 predicted proteins | sample LL1505_MetaG_FD_177992 | JGI IMG/M metagenome (GOLD analysis project Ga0214921, IMG submission 177992) | Freshwater microbial communities from Lake Lanier, Atlanta, Georgia, United States - LL-1505 | ecosystem: Environmental > Aquatic > Freshwater > Lake | place: USA: Georgia | collected... | reverse complement strand
CATGGAAATGTATTTCACGCTAGACAAACTCAGTTTAAGCGAAGAAAAAGCATTTGGATTGGATACTTCTTCCGTTTTGGTAGAAACTGTACCATTGATGATTACGCAACCAAGGGAGTTTAAACTACAAAGGGTATACAGCAAAAATACTTTTGGGAAACCAAGTTCAAACCCTAGCAATTAATTTGCTGGGCGCTCCAATACGTAATAACAAGTTGTCGTAAACCAATCTCTTAACCAAGGAATTGCGGAAAGCAAAGCAAATTGCTTTTTAGGCTTCATCCCAAATTTGTAAAAATAACTTGGATTGATGAGGTACAATTCTCTCTTATTGATTTTAAACCCTACTTTCTTTGTAATTCTTTCAAAACGATTGATGCTAATTTGGGTTTCTTTCACCTCTAAGATATCGCGGATACGACCTTCACTTTCCCCAAATAATTTCAAGATAGCCTTGTAAGCGGGTACCGGTAAAATGTGAAAATAAGGCAAGAAATGTAAAAACTTACTGTCTAAACTTTGTTGGTGCCCACCAAAAGGCATTAACCAAGGCGGAAATGCAAAGAAGATGCGGCCTCCTGGTTTCAAAAAATGAATGATATGGGCTACAAACTTCTCTTGGTCATGGATATGTTCAATGGTATCTTTCAGCAAAATCAAATCAAATTTTTCTTCTAAGTCTGTGTCTGGATTGATATCATACACATTCTTATTGATGATTTGCACTTTTCCAGATTGGATGTCTTCTTTTAAAAAGTCCTTGGCAATATTGCTGGCATAATCCCATAATTCAATGCCAGTTACCCTGCAACCTTTGTCCGCAAAAGCTTTACAAATTCCACCATATCCACTTCCAACTTCTAAAAATTTCATCCCATTCACAAGTTTAACATCTTGTTCAATAAAAGGAATGATGAATTGCTGAGTGGTATCAAATTGCTGCTTAAAATACCTGTTAAAATCTGTTTGTAATTCTATCATAATGCGCTAAAACAAAACCAAAGAAAGCAAAAAAATAGGATAAATTAAGAAAATGAACGCATCTGTTATAAATCTGCTTTAATTCCTTGGCATTTATTTATATTTCGGAAATTTTTAATCAATGAAATCGCCTTTTCTTAAAAAATTCATCCCACACCTCATTGCTTTGGGTGTGATTTTATTGGTAGTAGCAAGTTACTTCAACCCTATTTTTAGTGGTAAAGTGCTAAAACAATATGACGTTTTACAATGGAAAGCCACTTACCAAGAAATAGCAAATTTTGAAAAAAGCACCGGAGAAAGAACCTTCTGGACCAATTCTATTTTTGGCGGTATGCCAAGTTATTTGATTGGGGCAAGCTATCATGGAAATTTAACCTCAGATATTTTGTTCGCATTTTCAGATGTATTCAAACACCCATCAGATACCATCATTCTGCTATTTGTTTGCTTTTACTTGATGTTATTGACCTTTGAAGTAAACCCATACCTATCTATTGTTGGGGCTTTGGCATTTACGTTTTCAAGCTTCAATTTTATCAATATAGATGCAGGTCATATTACCAAAGGAAATGCCATTGCTTTTATACCATTGGTTTTGGCTGGAATTCGGTATGCATTCACCAAGCACAAGCTCTTGGGTGCTGTATTTACTGGCATTGCCGTTTCCTTTGAATTGGCTGCTGGCCACTTACAAATCACCTATTATTTAATTTTCATCATCTTGATTTGGATGGTTTTAGAATTGATCAAACATATTCAAAATGGAAAGATTGGGGCTTTCTTTTTAACCGGAACTTATTTGTTGATAGCTGCTCTTGTTGGCATAGGAACCAATATTACTGGCTTGCTAACTACTGAGGAATACGGAAAATACAGTATCCGAAGCAAATCAGAATTAACAAAAACAGCCTCTGGTGAAGCCAATACAGCAAATAGCAGCAATGGCTTAGACAAAGATTATGCAATGGCTTGGAGCAATGGCGTCATGGAGCCTTTTACTTTGTTGATGGCTAATTTTTATGGTGGCTCATCTAATGGAGAAATGTCTAGTTCAAGTGAAACTTACCAGAAATTAAAAGACAATGGTGTGCCTGATGCCAAAAAAGTAATCAAGCAAATGCCCGTTTATTGGGGAGAGCAGCCATTTACTGCAGGCCCAATTTACTATGGAGCCATTATTGTTTTCTTGTTTGTATTTGGCATGTTTTACTTGAAAGGAAATGAAAAATGGTGGATTTTTAGTGCTGCCATGTTATCGATATTTTTGTCAATGGGGAAAAATTTCCCCCTATTAACAGACTTGTTTTTCAACTATTTCCCACTGTACAACAAATTCAGATCGGTTACCTTTATTCTTTGTGTAGCACAAACTTTATTTCCATTGTTGGCTGTGCTTTCAATCAAAGAATTGGTTCAAGAACCTATTGACAAAGCAAGACTTTTGAAATCATTAAAAGGCGCTGTGGGTATTATAGGAGGCGCTTGTTTGTTGTTTGCATTGGTTCCCGGAATTTTCTTCGATTTCAGTGCTGCAGCCGACGAAAGATTGCCTGATTGGTTAAGGGGTTCACTTGCTGCCGACCGTCAATCTCTGCTTCAAATGGATGCGTTTAGGTCACTGTTTTTTATTGTTGTGGCAGTTGCTTTGATTTGGGCATATCAACTTAAAAAAATCAAGTCTGAAATCTTGATTTTAGGCCTCGGATTGTTCATTACTTTTGATTTGTGGAGCGTAGACAAAAGGTATTTAAATGACGACGATTTTGAAAGAAAAAAAGTAGAAGCAGCTGTTCAAAAAACACCTGTTGATGAGCAAATTTTACAAGACCCAGACCCTCATTACAGGGTTTACAACAACAATACCGATTTTGACAAAGATGCATTGACAGCTTATTACCATAAATCGATTGGTGGATACCACGGGGCAAAAATGAGAAGGTTCCAAGAATTGATTGAATGGCATTTGAGCAAGCAAAACATGGAAGTGTACAACATGCTCAATGTTAAATACTTTTTGGTTGCCGATTCTACGGGTAGACAATTTGCAGAACGCAATCCATTTGTCAATGGTAATGCTTGGTTTGTAAGCGATATCAAATGGGTAAACAATGCAGACGAAGAAATTGTTGCTTTAAATGGTCTTAAAAGCAAACAAACTGCTGTCATAGACAAACAATTTGAAACCACATTAGGAGCTTTAAAACCAGTTGCTGATTCAAGTGCAAGTATCAAATTAACCAAATACCAACCCAATCTATTGAATTATATTGCTGAGAACAAAAACGAAGCTTTGGCCGTTTTTTCAGAAATCTATTATGACAAAGGATGGAATGCCTACATCGATGGAAATTTGGTGCCACATATCAGGGCAGATTATGTGTTGAGGGCGCTAAAAATACCTGCAGGAAAACACAAAATCGTCTTCAAATTTGAACCGCAAACAGTTGTTTTAGGAGAGAAAATAGCCTATGCAAGTTCAGGTGTTTTATACGGTGCTTTGGTGCTTATCGTTGCTCTTTTGTATTTTATGAAAAGGAGAAATCAACATCAGTAATTGAAATTTTGCTTGAAATTGCTCATTTTTTTCAATTAGATTAGCATAAAATCCTTCATATTTAGATATTTGCATTGCTTTGAACCAACTCATTGAACTCAAAAATCTCTTGTCTGCCTTTCCAAGGCCAAGGGTAGTGATTACAACACATCACAAACCAGATGCTGATGCTTTAGGCTCATCATTGGGTTTATTGCATTTTCTTGTTCAACTTGGTGTGCCAGCACATGTTGTGAGTCCTACCGACTATGGCGACTTTTTAAAGTGGATGCCCGGAGAAAAAGAGGTCATCAACTTTGAAACCGAAAAAGAAAAAGCAAGCGCATTGGTTGCCGCAGCCGATTTAATTTTCTGTTTGGATTTCAATACGCTTTCTAGAATTAATTTGATGGGCGATTTTGTGGCCAATTCAAAAGCCAAAAAAATTCTCATAGACCATCATTTGGAGCCAGAAGGTTTTGATGATTACAGACTTTGGACCACCAATGCATCTAGTACCAGTGAATTGATATTTTGGTTGATAGAACTTTTTAATGAAGTTGACAAAGTAAACGAGGCCATTGCTTCTTGCTTGTATGCAGGTATCATGACTGATACTGCTTCTTTTAAACACAACTCTACTAAACCAACAACGCATAGAGTTGCCGCTAAACTTTTAGAAAAAGGGGCGCAACCCAATAGAATTCACGAAGCCATTTACGACAATTATTCTGAAAACAGAATGCGTTTTATTGGCTATTGTTTGAATGAAAAACTACAGGTAATTCATGCTTACAAAACTGCGTTAATTATAGTGAGTGCTGAAGAATTAGAACGCTTTCAAATTATTACAGGAGATACGGAAGGTCTAGTGAATTATGGTTTATCCATTGCAGGCATTGAACTTTCAATTTTAGTGATTGACCGAAAAGTTGCCCGTAAAATGAGTTTTAGATCAAAAACTAAATTCCCTGCAAATGCATTTGCGCGCAAACATTTCAATGGTGGCGGACACTTCAATGCCGCAGGCGGTGAGAGTTCTGATGACATTCAAACCATCGAAAAGAAAATAAAACATTTATTACCAGAATACATCGCATATTTAAACTGAAAACAATAAAATGAGAAAAACAATTGCCATCTTGGCTGCCGTTATTTTATTTGCATCATGCAATAAAGACAAAACCACTGAAGACGGATTAGTAAACTACCGTATTTTTAAAACCGATGAAACTGCCAGAGGCGTTGAAAAAGGTGATATCCTTTTGTTCCATATGAAAGGTGTAGCAGAAAACAAAGACACTGTTTTATTTGATAGTTATTTAAACGGAAAGCCATACTACATTCCTGCAGAAGAAAGTACTTTAAAAGGCCTGTTTAGTTTGTTGAGAAAAGGAGATAGCTTATCGTTTAGCGTGAGTGCCGATTCTTTGTATTTGAAGAGTTTTGGTGCGCCACCACCTGCAAATATTGGAACAGGAGAAACCATTCATTTCTTAGCAAGTTTAGTTGATGTATACAGCCAAGCTGAAATGCAAAAGAAAATTGAAGAGCAGTCAAAAGACAATATCAACCGCGACTCTTTGAATTTTAGTTCATACATAGGCAGCTTGGACAACGTACAAAAAACTGCAAGTGGATTGTGTTACCAAGTCATAAAAAAAGGAAATGGTAAAAAAGTAATGAAAGGTGCAAGCGTTTCTGTACAATACAAAGGCATGCTATTGGATGGTACTGTATTTGACCAAAACATGGATGGGAAACCAAATTTCACTTTCAATGTTGGACAAAATCAAGTAATTCCAGGTTGGGATGAAGGTTTACAATTGATGAGCGAAGGAGATGAGTTTAAATTTATTATTCCTAATAAATTGGCTTATGGACCTCAAGGAAATGGACCTATTCCAGCTTATTCTTCTTTGGTATTTGAAGTAAAATTGATCAAAGTAAATTAATATGTTTTTCAAAAGAATTTTATTCATGGCATGTGTGCTTGGCAGTTTGTTGAGCAATGCCCAAAATAAGCAACCAATCAAAAGAAAAATTAAAGTGAACGAAGAAGTAACAACAGCTAGCGGATTGCGCTACAGAGTAACAGAATTAGGAACAGGCAAACAGGTTTTGGCTGGAGACAAGGTAACAGTTCATTATACTGGAAAACTAACCAATGGAACTAAATTTGACAGTTCAAAAGACAGAAACCAACCCTTTAGTTTTAAAGTAGGTGCTGGCCAAGTAATCAAAGGTTGGGACGAAGGATTACAATTATTAAATGTAGGCGACAAAGCTACTTTTGTCATTCCTTCTGAATTGGCTTATGGCGAAAGAGACATGGGTACCATTCCTCCCAACAGTATTTTAGTGTTTGATGTGGAGGTAATTGACAGCAAAACTGCTCCTAAATTGGTTCCATTTAATACTGCAGGAAAAGATACCATTACAACAGCATCTGGTTTAAAATACATCAATGTAGAAAACGGAACAGGTGTTCAGGCTGCCAACGGAAAAACAGTTTCAGTTCATTATACAGGATATTTAATGGATGGCAAAGTGTTTGATTCTTCTGTTGAGCGCGGAGAACCCATTAGCTTTCCTTTGGGAAGTGGAATGGTGATCAAAGGCTGGGAAGAAGGCATTGCCTTAATGAAAGTTGGTGATAAAAAACAATTGATCATCCCAAGTGAATTGGGATATGGTTCAAGAGGTGCTGGTGGAGTTATACCTCCAAACGCAAGCTTGAAATTTGACGTTGAATTGGTAGATGTAAAATAAATAAAAACCGGCTTAGGCCGGTTTTTTTATGCTTGCAAAATCACTTGCTTAATTGCTTCCACAAAAGTTCTGTCATTGCTTAATCTTGGAATTTTATGTTGCCCTCCAAGCTTGCCTGCTTCTTTTAACCATGAGTGGAAAGTCCCTTTGGGCAATTCAATAATACAAGGGGGCATCATGGCAATGTCTTTGTATCTTTTGGCTTCATAATCTGAATTCAAAGCTTTTAATTCTTTATCTAAAATTTGAGCAAATAGCGCCAAATCCTCTGGCGCATGATTGAATTCAATTAACCATTCATGTCCACCATTGCTATTGGCATTGAAATAAATTGGACAAGCGGTATAATCCGCAATACTTGATTGCGTTGCTATACATGCTTTTGCAATGGCCTGATCAGCGTTTTCAATGACCAATTCCTCGCCAAATGCATTGATATAATGCTTGGTTCTACCGGCAATTTTAAACCTAAACGGATGCATAGACGTAAACCTGATGGTATCGCCTATGATATACCGCCACAAACCTGCATTTGTTGAAATAACCAATGCGTAATTTTCATGCAGCTTAACTTCATTTAAACTATAAGTAACAGGAAATTCCTTTCCATATTCCGACATGGGCATAAATTCATAATAAATACCATAGTCTAACATTAAAAGCATGTCTGAGGCCCCTAATTGATCTTGAATTCCTATGAAACCTTCACTTGCATTATAGGTTTCCATGTAATTCATAGAACTGCTTTTAATCAATTGAGCAAATCGTTCTTTATAGGGTGTAAAACTAACGCCACCGTGAATGTACAATTCTAAATTAGGCCAAATTTCGTGCAGGTCTTTTTTACCTGTCAATTCAAAAAGTCTTTCAATTAAAACAATGGTCCAAGTTGGAACACCTGAGATATTGGTTACATTTTCATTTAATGTAGCTTGAGCCATCCGTTCAATTTTTTCATCCCAATTGTCCATGATGGCTATACTCAATTCAGGTGTCCTTAAAAAATGCGCCCAAAAGGGCAAGTTTTGCATCATTACGGCACTTAAATCTCCATAAAAAGTAGAATTCCCAGTTCCTTGTTGATTGATTTGATGGCTACCGCCCATCACCAATCCTTTTCCATCAAAAAGTTGAGAATTAGGCTGTTGATTTAAATACCAAAGCAATACATCTTTACCACCAAGAATATGGCACTCTTCCAAACTTTCGTAAGTAACAGGAATGAACTTGCTTTTGGCACTTGTTGTACCGCTTGATTTGGCAAACCAACTTACATCTGAGGGCCACAGTATATTCTGTTCACCTCGCATCATGCGCGCTATGTAATGCTTAAAGTCGTCGTAATTGGTTACAGGAACTCTTTCTTTAAAAGTCTCTAAAGAATGAATGGTTTTGAAGTCAAATTTTCTACCAAATTCCGTTACCTGAGCTGTTCTAAGTAATTTAATAAGCTGGTCGTGCTGAACACCAAATGGATTGCTCAACATGGTTTCAATAGCGGGTATTCTTCGCTTTAAATACCAAGAAACTATTGAATTGATGATGGCCATGTACTTGCAAAATGGACATTTTTTTTGTGTTTACAAAATTGAAATGCCTATAAACAAATACAGAGGCAATTGCCTCTGTATCCGCGTAATCAATCAAATTTTTCACCATAGGTGAAAGCCTTGAAGCTTAAAATATGGCAACAACTAGTTGCTTATCACATTTAAGTCGAAATTTAAGCTGTTTTCCATTTTTACAGGTTCAGCTACTTCTGGAGTTGAAGGAATTTGTTCTGTTAGGATGTTTGAAGGTGCATCTTTGGTTTCTACTTTTTTAGGAGCAAGCACTTTAGGTTTTTGTGCTTCGGTAAAACCAGCAACTTCTAATTTATTTTCACGGGCAAACATTCCAAATGCAATGGCTTGTTTGATACCAGCCAAGGTCAATTCTACTTCAAATTCATCTGCTGATAAACCTTTTGGCAGGATGGTACAAACCAAACGCGCATCCATACAATAATCAATAATTGGCTGAATGTTCTTCTTTTTGGCAATTACTACTGTTTTCTCTGTGCTCATATCTGTTTGCTTTTAAAAATTGGGAGACAAAAATACGAATACAAGAATGAATCATCGTTAAATTTCTATTGTTTTTTACCTTAAATCGGGATTGATTTCATGTTCAGGGAAATAACTTTTCAACCGAACAAAAAAATACTCATTTAGAGAATGAATTTTTAAAACGGGAAATTTCCCATTTTAGTGCAGTATGGTAAAACTGCCTTGTTTTGAACCAATTGAGTCGTCGTAACCAGTAAAATTAATCTGGTAGAAGTAAACATCTTCAGCAACCAAGTTCCCGTTGAATTTCAAATCCCAAAAGCTCGTTTTAGATTCAGTTTTGTATACTTCTTCGCCCCATCTGTTGTAAATACGGATATTGAAATCTTTGATAAATATTGGCACCCATTTGAAAATATCATTCAAACCATCGCCATTGGCTGTAACTGCGTTAGGGATATAAATTCCTGGACTTTGGTGCAAACTAATGGTGTTTGAAAAACTCTTGTAGGTAACCCTATTTAGTGAGCTTGAAAACGAATCCGCTTGAATGGTATAATAAAATATACCTTCCTCTAGGTTTAAGTTTTTGTCAGTGAATTGTTTTACAGCGGAATCTGTTTGGGCAATTTTAGCCTGAAAAGTACTTGGATCTGCTCTTAAAACTTTATAATCTAGTGGTGCATTGTTCCAACCAAAATATGCAGTCCAATTTAAATTACTTGCAAAAGGAATGGCGTTTCCACTCAATAGCATGGTACAAGAATGAATGCCCTCTGGCCCAAAATTATCACAAGTATCTTGCATGACAAGATAGTAACAATAAGGGCTTTGCTGAACATCTACAGCTGTATCTAAAAATTGCGTATCGTTTACGTTTTCAAAAATACGCAGCAATTGAAAGCCTGAATTAGATTTAGACTTATACAAATAATATTTGGCAAAGTCTTTTTCCCAGCTCGGCTTCCAGTCTATAAAAACTGCTTTGTTGTTTTGAACAGTTACATAATCTATGAATTGCTGATCAGGAATAAACTTCAACTGTTCAAAGGTGCCAAGTGTATCTGAACTTGGCCCTTCTATTCCACAAATATTTACGCCAATCATAAAATAGCGGTAATTGATTTGCGCATAATTAGGGGTATTGGGATCTATGAATAAGCGTTGAGTAGGGTCAAAAGTTGAATCAATCAATGTTGAAGTATTTCCAACTGTTCTGTATAATTTATAGTACTTAAACAAAGGGTTTTTACCAAACAAAGAGTCACCGTAATACAAATGTGTTTCTTTGTTATCAACCAAAGTCATGCACAACAAAACGGCACTGTTGACAAGAGGCATTGGCATTATTTTCACCCAAATGGTATCATATTGAACGGCAGCTCCAGGACAGGCTCCTTTAGATTCAAAATATATGGGATAGATGCCTGGCTTATCTGAGCAAAGATTAGTGATACAAAAATCTGTTTCTATTCTTTTTAGTCCAATTTTGAAGGTATCTGAAGCTTGTAAAGTATGATTAAATTGATAACTTGAAGGCATTTGAATGGCCAATGTGAGCGAATCTTTTGCGCTGGCAATCACTTTCAGACACTTCTTTTGCAATGACTCAATAGCTATCGTATCCGAAGCAATCGGTTTTCCATTTTCTTGTAAAACTTGAATGGTGGGTGGTGCTGGATTTTTAATTTTAACCCAGAACATGGATGCCGATTTTTTGTTTAATGGACAAGCATTGTCTTTGGCATCAATAAATACAGGGAAAATTGGGTTGTTCGTGAATTCACACGCCGTCTGAATACAAAAGGGAGTTGTCACTATTCCAGTTCCAGCTAATTTGCTTTGAAATACTGGCTTCATAGTGACCGGGGAATCCATGATTGGAGAAGTGATATTCAAATAAATAGAATCTCCATTAGAGCCATCTCCCTTTTCAGCCCGAATGCTCAAACAAGTTTTGTCTGGAATTTCTATAAAAACAGTATCGTTCGGAAAAACAATTTGGTTATCTGTAGTAAAAGAAACAATTTTAGGGGGATTGCCCAAACAATTGGTAACGGTAAATTGTAATTCCAAACGCACTTCTCCAATTTTTACCCCATTTAAAAACTCTTCAACCAAGATAGCAGCCACATACACCCCAGGTGTGGAAGGGATACATGTGATTTCACCAGTACTTGGATTGATGGATAAAGGCAAAGTGCCTTTGATAGCATTGGAAGCACTGTACCCTGGGTTCCAGGCAATCAATTTATATGGCTGAGGATTTACAGAAGTACTATTGGGAATGGACGAATTATTTTTATCCAAATGTCCATTCAGAGGAGTAACCAAAGCATATTTGAGTTGGTGGTTGTCGGGATCAACAAAATTTAAATTGTATTTGAACAAGGTATTGGTACACATAAGTGTAACCGGGTTGTTTTGATACACTGGACTGCTATTTCTAAACCTAGGTGCAGGAATTTCTGCATACAAAGTAATGGCTGCTTCGCCCGGCACCTGAATATTGTTGATGATTTTATTCCTGCAACAACGCTCCCATGACAAGTAATAACCTGCATTGTTCGCATATTTACTCTCTGGCATTGAAATGGTTTTGGAATAAGTAACCAAGTCTGTACATCCAGTTGTTATGATAGGGCAATTGATTCCTGAATAATCAAGTTTACTGTAAGTATTCCTGTCTAAAGTCAGGGTAATGCCCTGCATTAATTTATCAGTTCCTTTTTCAAACAAGCCAACATAAATGGGGTCATCAAAATCTGGAAGATTGGGCTGATCGGCAGTACGGCTATTGGGGTCGCAGTCTCTGAATATTTTAACACTCACCTGGTAATTTGTACCTCCCATCCATTTTACTTGAATGGTCCCCCCCACCAAATGACTAGCCCAAGCCACTGATGAAAAACAAAACAAACATGCGATTAGAAAATACTTCAAAACAGTCAAATTTAAACAATTAATTAAAGATAATGGGCTTAAATTTTATATAATCTTGACAGGAGTTGATACTTTTGCTAGATGAATATCAATACAAGTAAATTTGAAACTGAGTTGCAAGTAAGGCCTGATGACATTGACATGAACAACCATGTGCATAGCAGTAGATACATGGACTATGTATTGGCTGCCCGTTATGACCAAATGGAGCGATGTTACCAAATGCCCATGTCTGAATTCATCAAACACAATTTTGCTTGGGTGATTGAAAGTACATTTATTGAATTCAAAAGGCCTTTGTTGATTGGCGAAAAATTTATAGTCAGAACATGGATTGATGAAATGTTACCAAAAGGGGTAAAAGTGTCGTTTGAAATTGTCAAAAAGAACAATAAAATTTCATGCGCTGGAAATTTTAAATATACCATGATAGATGCAACAAGTTTAAGGGCCACAACCATACCAGAATGGATTGTAGCACGTTATTCTATTTAATTCATTAATATTGGCAAGTATGTTGCAAGGTTTTTTTCGATTTATTTTACTTACACTCTTGGTTTCAAGCGTTTTTTACTCTTGTAAAAAGCTGGACAATTTCACCAGCCAACCTGTTCAACTGAAATTCTCTACGGACACACTTAATTTTGACTCCCTATTTGGAAAACTATACAATTCAACTGACTCAATTGACCTTTTCCCTAGAAGCATCACACTACAAGTAAGGGTCATCAACCCAACAGCTTATGATGTAAAAACAAATATTTCTTTATTGGGGAATATTTATGGTTTCTTTAGACTGAATGTAGATGGCCGACCTGGTAAGCAATTTGAACAAATTGAAATTGGAGCCAATGATTCAATCTATATTTTTGTTCAAGCCAGTATTGATACCATACAGGTTTTTGGCTTTCAAGAAATAAACGATCAATTACAGTTTGAGACCAACGGAACTAAGCAATCTGTTGCACTTGTAGCCTATGCACAAGGAAGTAATTTTTACAGCAACAAGGTACTCGATTGCAGCCGATACGATGACATGAATTGGAACAGCGCCAAACCCTATTATTTAATGGACTCTGTTTTAGTTACTAAGGGCTGTACACTAACTATTGATGCGGGCACACATATCTACAATTACAACAATTCAGCAATTCTTGTGGCAGGAACTTTGATTGTAAATGGCAACACCAATAGTCCTGTTATTTTTGAAGGGAGTAGGCTTGATGATGATTACAAAGAATTGGCTGGTCAGTGGATAGGGATTCGATTTTTGAAAGGCAGTACAAACAATGTAATGAAAGGTGCCGTCATAAAAAACGCCTACATTGGAATTGAAATAGACTCCTTGTCTGAAAACAAGAATCCCAATTTAATTTTAGAACAAAGCATTCTAAAGAACATGAGCGCCGCTGGAATTGTTGCTTATTCAGGTGAATTGAAAGCAAGTAACAACCTAATATACAATTGCGGATTGTTTGGACTTCTTGCTGAATTTGGTGGCAACTATGAATTGACAAATAACACCATTTATTTAGGGAATACGGGAACTGTTAGAAAGGACCCAGGGATTGTATTCAGTAATTCTCCATTAAGAAATGAAGACGGGAGTATCCGCTTTAGCTTACCTTTAGGAATAACACTTAAGAACAATATTTTTTATGGAAGTTTAGAGGAAGATTTCTATATCAATAATGATGCAGAAGGTTTGCCTATTACAACAAATAGTATTGAAGCTAATTTACTAAAAACTAAAAAGGCAATTTACAATACAAGTGGCAATTTGTTGAACGTAGACCCTCTGTTAAAAGATGTTCAAAACAACGATTTCGACTTAAAAGCAGGGAGTCCATGTAAGGGGGCTGGAACAAGTACCAGTATATTTGTTGATTTAGTTGGAAGAATTAGAAATTCTGCACACCCAAGTATTGGTGCTTTTGAGGGAGAATAAGCAATAGAAGCCGCTATCAAATCAATTGTGTATATCTTAAATTGAAGAAATAATTTGGTGCATTTACTTTTGTAGTGCTATTGGTTCAATGCAATTGATGAAAAGGGAACATGGGTGAAAATCCCAGACAGTACCCGCTGCTGTAAGCACCAATTTGAAAATTTTTAAGTAAGCATAGTCACTTTCTTTTTTAGAGGGGAAGACCAACTTAAAAAGGTGCGAGTCAGAAGACCTGCCATAGCAAAATAACATGTTGGCTTTCGGGAAAAAAAGCTGGACTGTCGCCTAAATGTTTTGTTACATTTTGTCGCCTACTCCTGTTTTTTCCCTTTTATTAAAGTGTTTTGAAAAAGAATAGATTGTTTTGGCTTGTGATGCTTTGCTGCTGTAGCACAGGATTTCTGCGTGCTCAAAACGACAGTATTCAACATTTAGAACCTTTATTGGTAAAGGGGTATCGGTTTTCTGAATTTCAAACTGGTTCGTATTTACAACAGATTTCCTTTCAAAATAGCTTGAATAGTTTGGGCCAAAATATTCATCAATCTTTGGCATTTAATTCTTCTATCTATATCAAAAATGGGGGGCCTTCTTTAATTGCATCAACAGCAAGTAGAGGAAGTACCGCACAACAAACTTCAACTGTATGGTGCGGAATTCCAATTGAAAGCCCTATGTTGGGTCTAAACGATTTGAGTACACTTCCTGTTTTTTTGTTTGATGGCATGGGCGTTTTATATGGTGCACAATCAAGTTTATTTGGAAGTGGAAATATTGGAGGTACCATTCAGTTGAACCATTCCAAACAAATTATGCATGGAATTCACGCACAATTATTTTTACAAGCTGGTAGTTTTGAAACCTATAACCAAGGTTTGAAACTTAGCTATGCGGGAAGTAAATTGAGTATGCAGTTCAAGTATCTTCATCAAAACGCGCTCAATAATTTTGATTATGAATGGCCAGGCATTGGGAATCAAAAGATGCAACATGCTGGAGTTATGCAACATGCCATTTTACAAGAAATCAATTTTAACCCCAACCAATCACATGCAATCAGTCTTAAAATTTGGCTTCAAGACAACAAAAGATATATTCCCGATGTAATAGGAGGAAGTAAAGACAATGCAGAGCAAACAAATCAGTTTGCTAGAAATATTTTGGAATATAAATACATGAAGGGTATCTATCAGTTACAATCTAGAACTGCTTATTTTAATGAATTGTTCAACTATAATAGCCTCAGCACAAATAACAGCAACAGTAGGTTTTACCAAATAAGTCAGGCCATAGACCAATCCTGGAGCTTGAAAAAACACAAATTCTTATTCAGTACACAATACCTATTGGTCAAAGGATTTATTGACAATTATATCACAGATAAAAGTTATCAGCAACCAAGTATTTTAGGCACAATTCAATCTACTTGGTTCCATCAAAGATTTGAAACGCAGTTGAATATCCGCAAGCAATGGTATAATGAAAAAAGTTTGCCGCTGATACCTAGCTTTGGTTTAAATTGGAAATTAAAAAAATGGTTCACAATAAATGGAAATATTGCTGCCGGATTCAGAATGCCTACCATGAATGACTTATATTGGAAACCAGGAGGTAATGAACAGTTGAAGCCTGAAGAGAGTAAAAGCATAGAATTAGGTGCTTCATTGAAACACAAGGAATTTAGTTTCAGACTAAATGCTTACCATAAACTTTGTACCAATCAAATTACATGGATTGCAAACGCAAATGGAATTTGGCAAGCAGATAATATTCAAAATGTTGAGGTAAGAGGAACTGAACTTTTTTGGCAATTTGAAAAGACCTTGAAAGACTGGAATTTCGTTTTAAAAGGTCAACACGATTACTGCTTAGCCCTTAATAAATCTACAGTAGATTTGAATATTTACAACAAGCAAATCATATATGTACCCAAAATAAAGCACTTGTTTCAGTTGGCGATTGCATACCGAAAACTTTCTGTAGAGTACATTCACCAATATGTGGGACAAAGATTCTATACGAGTGACAATTCAGCTGCATTGTCTGATTATCAATTAGGAAATATATTTTTACAAAAAACAATTGCATTAAAAAATGCTACTGGAATCAATTTACATATAGGCATTCAGAATTGCTGGAACCAGAACTATCAAAACATACTGAACAGGCCCATGCCAAAGCGCCAAATACAATTTACATTTACCTATAATTTTTAAAACATGAATAAATTTTACCACCTTCTCCTTGTTATGTTGATGCTTCTTACTTTTCAAAAAAGCAATGCACAAACCATTTCAACTTTTGAAAACATTACCTTACCAGAAAAAAGTTATTTGAATGGAAACGATCATTCAGGCGGTTTTGCAAGTGGAAATGCCTTTTTTGTGAATTTCTTTGATACCGTAGCAGGTGATTTCTGGACTGGTTTTTCTATTTCAAACATGAAAGATACCACCGATAAAAGTTACACGAATATGTACAGCGTTATCAGTGCAAAAGGCTATAACCAATCGAATAATTATGCTGTAGCTTATCAATCAGCAAAAGTGGTTTTAACAGGTGCTGCAAAAGGAAAACAAGTTTTAGGTTTTTTTGTGAACAATGGAACTTACGCATTCAATGATATGAAAAACGGTAGCCCCTTTTCTAAAAAATTTGGAGGCAGTACGGGTAATGATTCTGACTATTTCAAAATCAATATCCAAGCTTGGAAAGCCAATGGTATACCAGCTGATACCAACCTTTCTTTTTACTTAGCCGATTATACTTCTGCAGATAGCAGCCAAGATTATATTATAAAAGATTGGACCTGGGTTGACTTGAAATCCTTAAATGATATTGACTCATTACTGATCACCTTTGCTTCAAGCGATACGGGTCAATTTGGCATCAATACCCCAACCTATTTCTACATGGACAATTTTACAACAAGAGATATAAGTAGCAGTGTTTCTTTGAATGAATTAAATGAAAAAGCTGAAATAATTGTGTTTCCAAATCCAGCTGAAAACACCTTGTATGTAGGAGGCATTGAAGGTATTGTTTCCCTTCAAATTTTTGACTTGAATGGCAGATTGATTTGTGAAAACCACAAACAAAATCAAATTGAAACTAGTGAACTTTCTGCTGGTATTTATGTGTTAAATATTGCCATAGAAAAAGGGAATTACCAGGAAAAAATAAGCAAATACTAAGTTGAAAAGAATCCTCTTATTTTTTGCATTGCTGATGGGTATTGGAACGCGGGCGCAGTATGCGCCCGCGGCAGGTTTTCCAGGCTCAACAGCAATTCACAAAGACTCTTCAATCATTTTTGAATGGGCAGATTCCATCTTTTTTGAACGTGGTTACCAAGTCATCAATGACAGTAGTTTAGGCTTGGCAAGTACTGGTGATGCATTGGCTGCAACTGGTAAAGCATTAGAAAATGGCGTATTAAGTTTAGGAGATGGTGGAACAGCTACTGCCTATTTTAAAAATGGAATTAAAAATCAAGAAGGCTATGATTTTGCTGTTTTTGAAAATGGTTTTAATATTCCTGGAACCAACAAATACCATATAGAATTGGCCTATGTTGAGGTGAGTGTTGATGGGTTAAAATATTATCGATTTGCGAATCAATCGCTCAGTCAAGACAGCATTCAAACAGGAAATTTTGAAGGGCTTTTACCCGAACAAATAGATGGCTTGGCCGGAAAATACATAGCTGGTTATGGAACACCATTCGACCTTGAATTACTTAAAGACAGTATTGGAAACAGCCCAATTTACTATGTAAGAATACGAGATGTAGTGGGAAGCATATTGCCTGCATATGGTAATTTCGATTCCCATGGAAGAAAAATCAATGATCCTTGGCCTACCGCTTTTGCATCAAGTGGATTTGATTTAGATGCCATTGCTGTTTTACAAAACAAGCAAACTGGAATAAAAAATTTAAGCGCTGAAATCATCAATCCAATTTGTTATCCAAACCCTCTGCATCAAAATGAAAGCTTACAAATTCAGCTGGCATCAGCAAACGAGTCAACTATTAAAATTTACAACCGCATAGGCCAATTGCTAATGGAATCAAATTACAGAAGCGATAAATTAGCCTTGCCTCTCCTTTTCAATGAGTCTGTATTGTTTTTGGAATGCCTGCAAAATAACCAAGTATTCAAAACCAAAATTATCCTACAATAATGCGTAGCTTTTTACTTGTTCTACTTGGTATTTTTTTACTGAATGCTTGTGACCCAAAAATTGAAAATCCAATTCAAACACCAACTCATACAAGCAAAGGCTTTCTTATTGGAAATGAAGGTAATTTTCAATGGGGAAATGCCAGTTTATCTTTGTACGACAATACACAAAACATTTTTTACAAAGACATTTATTCGAGCGTCAATAAACAAGCGCTAGGAGATGTATTGCAATCTGTTTATTACTATCAGAATTTATATTACTTAGTAGTCAATCATTCCAGTAAAATTGAAGCCATAGATGCAATTGATTTCAAAAAGAGTTTTACCCTCAATGGGTTTGTTTCTCCAAGATACATGCTCGCTAAAAACAAGCAAAAAGCTTATGTAAGCGATATGCAAGCCAATGGGGTTTATGTGGTGAATTTAGAAGCTAAAAAAATAGAGAAAACAATTCCACTTGCTGGTTGGAACGAGCAAATGATTTTAATAGAAAATATGCTTTTTGTTTGTAGTAAAAACAGCAATTATTTATACCTCATCAATACTGAAACGGATGTTGTTTGTGATAGTATTTTAGTGGCCAAAGGAGCCAATAGCATTTGCCTAGATGCTTCAAATAAAATTTGGGTAGCTTGTGGGGGTAGCTTAACCAATTATCCGGGTTATTTATTTCAAATCGACCCATCTAATAAAAAAATCACCAAACAATTCAATTTTAAAACTGGAGAAGCGCCTACTGCCATTGCTTTTGAAAACAGCAATCACTCATTGTACTATTTAAATGGAAGTTTGTACCAATTAAATGCACAAGACAGCATATTGCCTAGCAAAGCCATCATAGAAAGAGCAAATTCTAATTTTTATGGTTTCAATATCATTGACCAACAACTGATACTTTCAGATGTAAAAGACTTTGTACAAAGCTCAGAAATTTCTATCTATGAGCTTACTGGAAAAAAATTAACAGCTATAACAGGTGGCATCAACGCGTCCACATTTGTAAAGTTACAGCATTAGTTCTTGACTATGACTGTTTGGGTAGGGTAGGCAAATTCGCAATTGAAACTCTTAACAATTTCCATAATGCGCAAATTGATTCTTTCTTTGACTTCTACCATCAAATCAAAATCAATGGTATTGACAAAATAAATAACTAAAATATTCAATGAACTGGCATCAAACTCAACCAAACGAACCGTCATTTCTTTTCCAGTCAATGGACTTTCTTGTTGTATTGCTTTTTTTATCTCTGCAATAATTTGCATGATTTCTTCGGGTTTTGATTTGTAATTCAAAGCCAAGTTAAAATGCACCCTTCTTTGTGAACTTTGAGAGATATTGTTCAAATTAGAATCAACAATTTTCTTATTGGGAACATGCAATAGGCTTTTCTCTAAGGTCCTTATTCTGGTGGTACGAAAGCCGATTTTTTCAACCACTCCCTTCACCTCACCTAATTCAACAATATCTCCTACATTAAATGGTTTATCAATGTAAATAATAAACGAGCCAATTAAATTTGCTAAGGTATCTTGTGCAGCCAAGGCAATGGCCAAACCTCCAATTCCTAAGGAAGTTATTACCGCTGTAATATTTACCTCAAAAGCTTTTGCCAAAATAACAAAGAAACCCAAAATATAAATGACAATTTGGGCTAAGCTTTTGATAAAAACTACCAAATCTGGACTCATTACAGAATCTTCAGAATGTGTGTAAATATATGCTATAAAATCAACCCCGCGTTTGAACAAACGCATCCAAACAAGTATGAGCGCAATTAAGAAAATTGCATGTAAAAGCCAACGTAAACCAAACTCTTTTACCGAAACAAAATTCCATTCCTCTGGGAAACTCAATTGATTGAAGGCCGCATAAATAATGAGCAATTGAACCAATTGGCTAAAAGGTTTATGCAAAAGCCGATGGAATTCATCAAAAAATTTACCCTTGCTTAAGCGCTTGAATAATTTGTAAGTGAGCCATGAAAAAAATCTGGCAAAAAGACCACTAAAAATTAAACCCAAAACCAAAACAACCAAAAAGCTTACATAGGCTTTCAGGCTGTTTCCAAATATTATTTCGTCCCAATTCATGACTGTTAACTAACTAAATTAACCAATGCCATTTCAAGTCCTTTTTTCAATACACCTTTGGTTCTAGGATTGAATTGGTGAACGCGCATCATGGCTTGCCAAATTGTTTTAGAAGTATCTTTAAAAATGGCTTCATCTGTTAAATCTACCTCATCGTTGCTCATGCAATAAGCAAAAACTCTTGCCATGCCACAATTGGCAATATAATCAGGAATGACAGCCACATGGTCATCGGTGTAATTTGCTACAGGGCCCATGAAAATTTCGTTGTCTGCAAATGGCACATTGGCACCACAGCTAATTACTTCTAAATCATTGGCCAACATTTGATCTATTTGTTCGCGAGTAACCAATCTTGAAGCTGCAGCTGGCACAAAAATTTCAGCACCTAACTGCCAAATTCTTTCATTGGTTTCTTCAAAAGACAACATATCGGGATGTACCAATGTATTGCCTTCTTTTCTTAAAAATAGGTCTTTGATTTCTTCTTTCGTAAAACCACTAGGCTTAACTAATCCGCCATTTCTATCAATAATTCCTACAATTACAACTCCATACAAACTCAAGTAATAAGCTGCAGCTGCACCCACATTGCCCCAGCCTTGAATAATGGCTCTTTTCATAGCCACATTGCCACCCCAAATACTGTAATAATGACGAACCGCTTCAGCTACCCCAAAACCAGTAATCATATCGGCTACTACATATTTGTTGTTAACCTCTGGTGAGAACCTGTCATCAGTTAACACTTTTGAAACACCCACATTTAGGTTCTGAATGCGTTTTGCCTTGCTTTGTTCGTCTGTTTTAAAATGTCCATTCACTACACCCTCTTGCGGATGCAACAAGCCATTGCTAGCAGTCATTGGAATTACTTCATGGATCTCATCTACATTTAAATCTCCACCTGTTCCATAATATGTTTTAAGAATAGGATGAACTGCTTTGTACCAACGCTCAAGCACACCTTTTTTACGAGGGTCATTGGGGTCAAAATTAATCCCAGATTTTGCACCACCAATTGCCGGACCTGCTACTGTAAATTTTATCTCCATGGTTTTGGCCAATGAGGTTACTTCATGCTTGTTTAAACCCAAACGCATTCTGGTTCCGCCACCTGCTGCTCCACCTCTTAAAGAATTGATAACAATCCAACCCTCTGCTTCTGTTTCACTATCCTTCCATTCAAAAACAATTTCTGGCTGTTTTTCTTCGTACTTCTTAATTAATTTTTCTAATTGCATATGTTTTCTTACTGTTTGATGTTAAAGTTTCCCCACAAAGCACCGCCTATATGGCTTTGGGTAGCGCCTGTGACCTCCTTAAAAACATTGATTTCATTTCTGATCCTCAATACTCCTAAAAATGCAAAAATAAGCGCTTCCTTGAAATGAATGGTTAAATTATCAGGAAGTTGAATTGTAGCCTTTGTTTTAGACTGAATTTGCTGAATTAAATATTGATTTAAAGCCCCACCACCACTCACAAGTACCTTATTTAAACCCTGTTGTTCAATGACTATAGCTATTTGCGATGCAATATGTTCCACTAAACTTGCCAATTTATCTGCAGCATGCAGTTCAGGATAAGCATCCACAATAGGCCAAAATTGTTCCTGAATCCATTCTATACCCAAGGATTTAGGGCCTTTGATTGAATAATAATTTAATTGTTTTAGCTGAGCAACCAATTCATGACTAACGATACCTTTAGACGCAATCAAACCATCTTCATCATAGGATTTCCCTAGTGTTTCGGCAAGTTTGTTGAGGACCAAATTACAAGGAGAAATATCAAATGCTTGCATAGATGATTCTTTGTAAACTGAAATATTGGCAATTCCTCCTAAATTCAAGCAGGCTTCTTCATTTGGAAACAAATGCAAATCACCCACTGGAACCAATGGTGCGCCATTTCCGCCATAAGCCAAATCCATGTTTCTGAATAAGTTTACAACAGGTAATTGGGTAATGGCAGACAAGGCTGCTCCGCAACCAATTTGAGATGTAAAATTTTTATTGGGTTGATGAAAAATGGTATGTCCATGAGCCGCAATAAAATTCGGATTTATTTTGTGTTCATGGATAAATGCCAATGCCAATTCTCCCATCAATCTGCCATAAGCTGTGTCTGTTTCTGCAAAAATAGCCGCTGATTGATTGGCCAAATCTTTCAATCGGTAATGCCATTCTGCTGAATAAGGCCGCGTTTGGGCATGTAAGATTTCATATTTCCATTGCTTGTTTTCAAGCCTAAAAACACAATAAGCCATGTCTAAACCATCTAAAGAGGTTCCGCTCATTAAACCTAAAACATGGTATTCCTTGGTTTCTGTTTGCGCCATTGGCTTATTCTTCTATGCGCAACTGTTCTAAAAAATCGGAAAGCAATTCAAAATCTCGAACACCTGCTTTCTCTTCCGAATCGCCTTCAAAACTAATTCCAAAAGGTTTTATTTGTTCTAAAACTGGAAGCTGATTGGCAAAATCTCCATTGATTTGTAGGAAATACTCCTTCTCAATGTTTGTAAAAATGGTAGGGTCATTTGCAGCCAATGCTTCCCATTGATTAAAATGAAAAGCTTGTACCAAACTTCCATAGTTTTTACATAATGCAATCAGGGAATCTGAATTGTAAGCTTGCACATCCATTTTTAATATCACAGGCACTTGAATCTGATTGAAAGTATGATCGTCTAATACACTCGTAAGCTCTACAATGTCAATATTTAACAACTGAACAATGGTATTGATGTCTTCAGCTGATTGTTTACCAAATTCAGCTACTACATGGGAACCACTGGTCCAATCAATAATTTCTTTGGCTTTGATGGGTGGTATAAAAGAACTTGATTCGTTATCAAAACAAAAACCCAAATAATTCACTCCCGCTGCTGCAGCAAACCTGGCATCTGTTAAATGTTTGGTATGGTTGATTTTTGTTTGGTATTTAAAACTCATTTTTAATGTTTATTTTTTCTTGAACAAAGGCACATTACTGCAAGCCTCTCCATACATGATACTTTTGACATAAGGCAAGAGAATATGTGTGATTTCCATATAGGCTTGAACTGGAATTTGAATATGGCTACAACCTTTTACAATTACACGCTTGTCTTTGTATTCAGCTGCATTTATTTTTTGGAGGGCATCATAAAATAAGGTTTGATTGAGCACATGCATATCTCCAAAAACATATCTGTTTGCGAAAGGCTCAACTGCAATGCCCAAGAGCATATATGCCCAAGTTGGAACTATTGCTTCTGTTGAACAAAAGAATGCAATGTTTTTTCCTTGAAACTTTTGCCAATTATATGTTGAAACGAATTGTCTAAAGTCTTTTTCTTTTAACATCAAACCATGAAACAATTGGTCTTTGATGTCAAATAAAATGCGTTCACCCGGATGGTAAAAGTTTTCTAAATCAAGGGTCATTAAACCACTTGCTTCAACTCTATTTACAATTGAATGCTCGAGTTCCATCTTATTTCAAAAAAAGTGATTTTTGAATGGTTCTTTGTCCTAATACCTGCACAATGGAAGTATCGGCGTACAAGCCCTTCTGTGCACACAAATAATAATTGCCATTTAACAAGTAACCAAAATTTGCAATGCCTGTATTGTTTTCTGATACCAAATGGTTCAGTGGAAACCTTCTTAATACATCGTCATAACTCACGTATAAACTTACCAAGGCACCCGATTGAACAGATGTGCCATTTCTATCAAAAACAGTTACTACAAGTTTTCCATTGAAACTTGAGCTGTCGTTGTTAATGACTTGATTGATTTGATTGACTGGCATTGCTTCTTGTTTACCACAAGCTAAAATTACCATCAAAATGGCTATAAAAAAAAGGTTTTTCATGCTCTTATTTGATTTCTGTAATTTTAACAGCATTGGTTCTTGAGCGCTCTGTTATTGGCATACTGGCCGTATTGATTACCAGTTGCCCGGGTTTCACAAAACCCATATCAACCAATTGTTGGTTGATATCATTCAAAGAAGCATCTGTACTTTCAAAACCTCTGTACAAAAATCCTCTCACGCCCCAAACCAAACTCAAAGTATTGATCAACCTTGGATTGGTTGTGAAAATAAAAATGGGCGCTTTTGGCCTATAAGCTGCTAATCTGTATGCTGAATAACCAGAAAATGTCATACCCACAACCGCATGTGCTTTCAAGTGGTCAGAAATTCTTACGGCTGTAAATAGAATTTCATCTGAAATAAATGTTGGTGAGGAGGCGTCTGGTCTTACCCCTTTGAAGTAAGGTGCATTTGTTTTTTGTTCCACCTCGGCAATTGTTTTGCGCATGTAATTGATGGCATCAACAGGATATTTTCCTACAGAAGTTTCAGCACTTAACATTACAGCATCAGCTCCGTCCATTACGGCATTTGCGATATCGTTTACTTCAGCCCTTGTAGGAACAGGACTGGTAATCATGCTTTCCATCATTTGTGTGGCAATAATTACAGGCTTAGATAACTCTATGCATTTTTTTACAATCATTTTTTGAATCACAGGCACTTGCTCCATCGGTAATTCAACCCCTAAGTCACCTCTAGCCACCATTACGCCATCTGTTACAGCCACAATTTTATCAATATTTTCTACGGCTTCGGGTTTTTCAATTTTAGCAACAACCCTCGGTTTCCAATCATTCAGTTCTATGATGTTTTTAATAAAGATGACATCTTCTGCATTTCTTACAAAACTCAAGGCCACCCATTCAACTTTGTGTTCAAGTCCAAATTTTAAATCATCTAAATCTTTTTGCGTCATAGAAGGAATTGACAAACGGGTATCTGGCAAATTGAAACCCTTTTTATTGCTCAACCAGCCACCCACAATTACCCTTGTTTTGATCAGGTCTTTCTTGTTCGATTCCAATACCTCTAGTGCCAATTTTCCATCATCAAGAAGAATTCGTTCTCCTGGATTTACATCCTTAGGCAGGCTTTCAAAATTGACATAAATTTTTTGATTGGTACCTATGCATTTTTCGGTAGTTACCTCTAAAACTGAACACTCTATGAGTTCTATTTTACCATTCTCCATTTCCCCAACTCTCAATTTGGGTCCTTGAAGATCTAATAAAATTGCAATATGCGTGTTCAAATCTGCATTTACTTTTCTGATGTTATTGATCACCTCCAGGTGGTCACTGTAAGCGCCATGTGAAAAATTCAACCTACATACGTCTACACCTGCCTCAACTATTTTTTTAAGATTTTCGTAACTACTTGTCGCTGGACCGATAGTAGCGATAATTTTGGTTCTGTTAAATTCTTCCATTTGTTGATGCATCATAATATCCAACTTAATTTTTGTTTTAATTTTAACTGTTCAATTTCTGCAGCGAGTCTAATTTCTGCAATTTGTCTGATTTTTGATAAAAAGCTATCTAAATCAAACATCTCTATTCCACCCCTGATGACTATCAAGCAATCAAATCTAGACAAATCAGGAGCTAAAAAATTCTGCTCTGACTTATTTGCCAAAAGTGTATACTGAATGTGATTTACTTCTTCTTCATACTCCATTTTAGCAAATTCTGTTTCTGCTACGGGATTATAATCAGGCAATTGAAGGTTTTCTGTTCTGTAAAAATCACAGTCACAATGACTATTTAACAGCCAAGCTAGGCGGCTAAAACGTTCATCTGTAATCAAGCCAACCAATAAAAAATCTATTTCTGGCTCTACCTCTATGCTCAACTTTTTCACCTCTACAAATAAACAAAAAATATCTGAGCAGCAGCGAAAGTTTAATTGCTTAAACAATGCTTAAAAATTGCATAAAGTGAAAATTTGTTTTTTAAAGTTAAAAAGTAGTTTATTTGCAGAGAATAAAAATAACATTACAATGTCAGACATCAGAGGAAGAGTTAAAACAATTATTATGGACAAGCTCGGAGTTGAAGAGAGTGAAATTAACGACGAAGCAAGCTTTACCAATGACCTAGGTGCAGATTCTCTTGACACCGTTGAATTGATTATGGAATTCGAAAAAGAATTCAATATTGCAATTCCAGATGACCAAGCTGAAAAAATTGGCACTGTGGGTCAAGCAATTGCCTACATTGAAGGAAACGTTAAAGGCTAATTTTAAGCTTTAAAAAATTACAAATGCGTTTGCGTAGAGTTGTTGTAACTGGTTTAGGTGCCTTAACACCTATTGGCAACACACTTGAGGCGTATTGGGAGGGATTATCAAATGGGGTAAGTGGTGCTGCACCTATTACCCAATTTGATGCTTCCAAGTTCAAGACCCAATTTGCTTGTGAGGTCAAGAATTTTGAACCTTCTGATTTTATTGACAAAAAAGAGGCAAGGCGAATGGATCGCTTTACTCAATTTGCCATTGTAAGTACTGATGAAGCCATCAAAGATGCTGGTCTAGATTCAGCACAACTCAATCCAGACAGAATTGGTGTGATATGGGGAACCGGGATTGGTGGACTCCATACTTTTTTGCACGAAGTAACTGCTTTTGCAAAAGGTGATGGAACCCCTCGTTTCAGTCCGTTTTTCATTCCTATGATGATTGGAGATATTTCTCCAGGTTTAATTTCAATACGTCACGGTTACAGGGGTCCAAACTTTGCAACTGTTTCAGCTTGTGCGTCTTCTACAAATGCAATTGCTGATGCGTTTAATTATATTCGATTAAACAAAGCAGATATCATTGTTACAGGTGGTTCTGAAGCTTGTGTGAACGAAGCAGCAATGGGCGGATTCAATTCTATGAAAGCCTTGAGCGAAAGAAATGATGATCCAAAAACAGCTTCAAGACCTTTTGATTTAGACCGTGATGGTTTTGTTTTAGGTGAAGGTGCTGGTGCACTCATTTTAGAAGAACTAGACCATGCACTAGCTCGTGGAGCTAAAATTTATGCCGAAGTGGTTGGTTGTGGACTTTCTGCTGATGCTTACCACATGACAGCCCCTCACCCTGAAGGTTTGGGAGCTACACGTGTCATGATCAATGCACTAGAAGATGCTGGCATGAAACCAGAAGACATTGACTACATTAACGTACACGGAACTTCTACTCCATTGGGTGACCCTCAAGAAATAAAAGCCATCATGAATGTTTTTGGTGAGCATGCTTATAAATTAAATATCAGCTCTACAAAATCTATGACTGGCCATTTATTAGGAGGAGCAGGAGCCATTGAAACCATCGCCTCTATTTTAGCGGTTTACAAAGGAATCATCCCTCCAACCATCAATCATTTTACTGACGACCCTGCATTTGACCCAAAATTGAACTTAACTTTTAACAAAGTTCAACACAGAGAGGTGAATGCTGCTTTGAGTAATACCTTTGGTTTTGGTGGACACAACGCCTCAGTAATCATCAAAAAATTTACTGCGTAAATTGCTTTTAAAAAATTTGTTTTTCGCTCTTTGGCCCCTTGACAAAGAAAAAAGAAGGCGCGCTAAGCAAATCAAACAGATTACTGGATTTTACCCTGGCAGCTTGTTTTGTTATGAGCAGGCATTAAGGCATCATTCTGCTTCAAAAACCATCCATCAAAATGGCTCAAGAGACAGCAACGAAAGGCTTGAGTTTTTGGGTGATGCCATGTTAAATTCTGTCATTGCTGAATACCTTTTCAAAAAATTTCCATTTCAAGATGAAGGTTTTCTGACCCAAATGAGGTCTAAAATTGTGAGTAGAGAGAGTTTGAACGAGCTAGCCCTAAAAATTCAGTTAAATAAACTGGTGGTTTACGACAAAAGAACCATGCAAAACCTCACCATTCGAAACAGTATATTTGGAAATGCATTGGAAGCCTTTTTAGGTGCAATTTACTTGGACGGCGGTTTTTATACTTGTCGTACATTTATTCTAGAACAGCTTATCAAATACCATGTGGATGTAGATAAGCTCCAAAAAACAGAGACAAATTTCAAGGGAAGATTGATTGAGCAAGGTCAAAAAGAAGCGGTACCTGTAGAGTTCTTAACAGAAGAAAACAACCAAGGCAAGCAAAAAATATTTTTAGTGAGTGCCGTTTACAATAACCAAGTAATTGGGGTAGCTGAAAACTTAAACAAGAAAAAAGCTGAACAATTGGCTGCACAAAAAGCCATTGAAAAACTCAATCAAATTCAAGTAAATCAAACCAGATTCACTGCGCAAGACCTGCAGATAGAGGATAGGTAATTTGCGTCAAAAACAAGGCTTGAGCCGGAACGGATTGCCCTGCCATTGACCTGTTCTTGCTTTCTAAGATTGATAAAAATCCTTCTTTGTCCATTTTCCCAAGACCAACTTCTATTAAAGTGCCAACAATTGCCCTGACCATGTTCCTGAGGAATCGGTTGGCTGAAATTTCAAACACAAGTTTATCCTTGTCTTTCAGTTCCCATTTTGCAAATGTTACATCACAATCAAAAGTTTTCACCTGGGTTTTTACCTTGCTAAAACATTCGAAATTTTGATGCTCCAATAACAAAGCAGCAGCCTCGTTCATGGCATCAATGTCCAATTTTGGCGTGTAGGTCCAACTCAAATCCCTTTCAAAGGGGCTTGGTTTTGTGCGGATCACATATTGATAGGTTCGAGAAGTAGCATCGAATCTTGCATGTAAATTTGGGGCTACGGGTATCAATCTTTTGATAACAATATCACCCGGAAGTATTGCATTTAATTGATAAGAGGTTTGTTTTGAATCAATTTCATTTTCAAAATCGAAGTGTGCAAAATATTGAGAGGCATGAACACCTGTATCAGTTCTTCCACAACCAGTAATTTCAATAGATTGCTTGAACAATATCGCTAATTTTTGTTCAATAATTGCTTGAACAGTCAATGCGTTTTCTTGAATTTGCCAGCCATGGTAGTTTTGGCCATGAAATGCCAGTTCAATAAAATAGCGCATGCAAAAATTAATTGTTATTCTTTTCTTGTAGCTTTTGCTGAATCAAATTTCTCAATTCATCAACTCGGTGTTTCCAAGTGTTTTGTTTGCTCATTTCTACAAGTTGCGCTTTGTTTGCTTCTGTAAAATTGTTGCATACCAAATCTATTTTTTGGATAAATTCTTGATGGTTGTCTGCCAATTGTATGACATGATCAAATGAACGGATATCATCTGAGAAATTGGTTGAAACTACTGGTAAACCTAAGGCTAAATATTCGTTGATTTTAAGCGGATAAATACTTTCTGTTAGCTGATTTTTAAGAAATGGAATGATTGCACAATCTGCATGACATAAATAGTCTTTGAGCTCATGAATTGGCTTTGAACCTGTAAAAATAATATTTGAAAGTTTAGACAACCCAAACTCATCAATATCTGCTTGTTCATACAATCCTACAAAAACCAAATAATCATTAGGACGATTGGTTGCAATTTCATACAACAATTGGTAGTCAATTCTAAGCTTACTGAGTTTACCTGTAAACATGATGATTTTACCTCTTAAGTTTTCAATCTCTTTGGGCTTGCGAGGTTTGGGATTTGGAATGTAAAACAAATGAGGGTCAGCTGCATTTGCAATCCGATTTACATCCTTGCCATATTTACTCAAACTCTTACAGAGCGAATAGGAGCTTGCTACAACTAAATCAGACTGTGCAACAGCAATTTTCTCCATTCTCACCCCATGTTTGGCTATATAATCTTCTTGAGAAATATCATCACTAGAACGATAGATTTTTAAAATTGGTTGTAAGACATTTTTAGGAATGACATTGAAATAGGTTGGTAAAAAAGAATTAAAAAAAACGTAATTCTTAACCTTGTAATCTTTAATAATTTTTTCAATGACACTAGAAACCAAGCTATTGTTGTAACTGGCCATTAAGTCGTAAAACTTTCCGTCCGGAATAAAATTAATGGGAATACTCATTCTAGGGGTAACTGAGGTAAATTTCACCCCATCTATGTTTACTTCTTGGTAAATGTTTTTCCCATACAAGATGGCATCTTTTCTTTTCGAATTTTTATCAATTTTATTGAGTCTTAAAACATCTTTGAAAGAAAAGGGTTTGTCTATGTAAAATACCCTTTGATTTTTAGCAAATTCCTTGGCAATACTCAATGTAGAGGAATTGAGTGTATTGTCCCATCGGGCTAAACCTAAAATAATGAGGTCGTAATCTTGCGCCATGAATTGCTTGAGTGCTTAAATAATTGGTAAATTGTTAAATAATATTGATTATTCCAAGGTTCTTTGATTTTTTTTTAGATTTTTTTAAGGTGATTTAAATGGCGTAGTGGTTTTGTCAATGCAATAAAGTAAGTTTTAATATCGCTATTACTTTAAAAAGCAGCAAACAAATACAGCTTAATTTTATTAATATTGAACTTTATTTTTTATACAATATTCAAATTTTCATGCAGGAATTTTTAATTAAAGATTTGGCCTCTTACGTAGGAAAAGAAGTATGTCTTAAAGGATGGGCAAGCAACAAAAGAGAAGGCAAAGGCTTGGCTTTTATAATTTTGAGAGATGGTACAGGTTGGTGTCAATGTGTAGTATCTCAAGAAACGGTTTCTGAAAATTGTTTTGAAGAAGCCAAAAAAGTAAGTCTTGAAAGCTCATTAGACGTAACTGGATTGGTAGTTCAAGATGAAAAACAAATAGGTGGGTATGAAATTCAAGTGAAAAACTTACAAATCATTGGTCATTCATCAGATTACCCAATTGCTAAAAAAGAACATGGTGTTGATTTTTTAACTGATAACAGACATTTGTGGCTAAGAAGTCAAAGACAATGGGCAATTATGCGCATCAGAAACCGCATCATATTTGCCATACATGAATTTTTTCAGAAAGACGGATTTGTACAAATGGATGCGCCAATTTTCACTGGGAACGCATGTGAAGGAACTTCAAATCTTTTTGAAACCGATTTTTACGGAGACCCTGCCTATTTGAGCCAAAGTGGTCAGTTATACGGTGAAGCCATGGCATTTTCACTAGGAAAAATATACACTTTTGGTCCTACATTTAGAGCAGAAAAATCTAAAACCAGAAGGCATTTAAGTGAATTCTGGATGATTGAACCAGAAATGATTTTCCATGATATTTTTGACAACATGGATTTAATTGAAAGGTTCTTGAGAGCAGTAGTTTCAGCTGTTTTAAATGATTGTGAAAAAGAATTAGAAATTGTTGGAAGAGATACATCGGTTCTTAAAAACATCATCAAACCTTTTCCAAGATTAACCTATGATGAGGCTGTAAAAATTATCAAAGGTGAAGTGGATGTCAATGGCAAAAATGCCATTCAGTCTTTAGAAGATGAATTGGTTTTGGTAAACAATAGAATCAGTGCAGTTTTAGAAGAAATCAAATCAAGAGAGGAAAAAATCAAAACCCCTGGTATGAAAAAGGGTGAAATTGGATTTAACCAGGCACAAATAGATAAACTCAAACAAGAATTGGCCGATTTAGAAGAACAGAATAGAAATATTCCTCAATGGTTAAACAGCGCCAGAAACTTTGAATATGGCAATGATTTTGGAGGCTCTGATGAAACCGTATTAACACGTTTGTTTGATGTGCCAATTATGGTTTACAATTGGCCTCATGAAGTTAAAGCATTTTACTTGAAGAGAGATCCTAATGACAGCCGATTTGCAAGAGGAGTTGATACTTTGGCACCTGAGGGTTACGGAGAAATTGTAGGGGGTGGAGAAAGAGAGACAGATGTCAATTTATTGATTGATAAAATCAATGAACACCAATTGCCAATGGAGGCATTTGAATGGTATTTAGATTTACGCAGATATGGCACCGTTCCGCATGCCGGTTTTGGTTTAGGTTTAGAAAGATTGGTAACTTGGATTTGTAAATTACCACATGTAAGAGAAAGTATACCATTCCCTAGAATGTATGGCCGTTTATTGCCATAATATTATTTGATGAAGTTCAAAAAGATTTACTTTTTGTGTTTTATTTGGGTTGTTCTTTGTGTGTTCTCGAATACACTTCATGCACAAGGAACTAAAATAGAGCGCCTTATCAATTGGGGATATAAAATAGTAGAAGGTGATACTGCCAAGCATAAAAAAAACTTTCTAATTATTCTTCCAATTTGGGGTGTTTCACCTGAAACAGGATGGCAATTGGGTTTGTCATCTGGGTTTGTCATGAGGCTCTCAAATGATAGCATTACAAGACCATCTTTGGCAAGGTTGAACTGGCAGTTTACCGAGTTTAAACAATTGAGCATTAGGCCAACGTTTGATTTGTTTTTCAAACAAAACAAATATTATTTTAAAGGGCAATTTGTCTACAACAATTTCAATGAATATTTCTGGGGAATAGGCAATAAAACTGAGGACATCAACAAGGAGCAAAATGAATTTAAACAAATGAAATTAAACCTTCGTTTGCTTAAACAAAACATCAAAGGATTGTACTTTGGACCACAAGTACAATACGAAAAATTGTATGACATGAAACTAGGTCCAAAATATATCAACCAAGATATTGCTGGTCTGAAAGGCTTTGAGAGTTTTGGCGTAGGAGCTGTTTTGGTATATGACAACAGGGATGAAATATTCTATACCCAAAAAGGTTCTTACCTAGAAGTATCAAGCTTATGGCAAAACAAAGATTTAGCAGGTCAATTTAGCTTTGACAATTATTTTTTAGACGCAAGGCATTTTATTGATTTGAAAAAGAAAAATGTGCTTGCCTTTCAGCTTATTGCAAATTTCAACAACGGCAATATTCCATATAGACAACTCTCTACCATAGGTAATGAGAATTACATGAGGGGGTATTACAACGGGCGTTACCGTGACAAGCATTTGTACAGTTTTCAGACTGAATTAAGAACTTTGATTTGGGGACCATTAGGTGCTGTTTTTTTTGGAGGATTTGGAAATGTAGGCAATACTATTCCTGATTTAACTTCAAGTATGAAACCAAACTATGGAATTGGAATAAGAGGTGTTTTGTTAAGAAAAGACCATATCAATTTCAGAATTGATTGGGGATTTGGTGAAGGGAAAAACAAGGGCTTGTATTTAACCCTTCACGAGGCTTTCTAATTCTAAACAAGCTGATGATTCAATAGCAATGTTACTTTGCATGCTTATTGTACAAATGCAACAAAATGCCATCTTTTAAACCAGTATTGGCAGGCGCCTGAATAGTATCAATTCCAGCCCAATTCAAAATGCGCAAATAAATGTCTGCAGAAACGTCAATGATGTCTGCTCTGTCAGGATTCAATTTTAACTGTTCTATGCGTTCTTGAACTGACATCTTTGAAACTTTTCTGTGGAAACGTTTGAGTTGATCTCTTGTAAAAATAGTATCCGAAGTTCCTTCGTTAATTAAGTGTGCAATTTTATTGATGGTTCCACTCGTAACAATGGCCTCCATATTTTCGAATCCATTGGTTTTATGTTGTACCCAATGTTCAATGGTTTGCCATGTTTTTTCTTTCACGGCTCCATCAAAAGCCCTCACCGTTCCCAAATCAAATGAAACAGAATTGATGATTTTACAGTTGCTAATGAGGGTCATTTCTGTGCTACCGCCGCCTACATCGATGGTTAAATAGTTTTTGTTTTTTTGAAACAAATGTTGGACTGAATTTAAAATCAATTCACTCTCTTTTTTGCCATTGATGATATGAATTTTTAGCCCTAATGTATCTTGAACCAATTGTACAAGTTTTTCACCATTCTTAGCCTCTCGCATGGCTGAAGTTGCACAAGCCATATAATGATCTACCTCAAAAGCATCAAGCATAAATTTGTAGGCTGCCATTGCTTTCAAGAACAATTTTCTCTTGTCTTTGCTGATATGTTTATCTTTAAAAGCATCATCACCCAAACGAACAGGAATTCTTACAAATTCTAATTTTTTAATCGGCTCTTGGCCAGGATCATTTTCAACAGTTCTTACAATCTGTAATCGAACTGCATTTGAGCCAATATCAATTGCTGCTAATTTCATTTGTATTTATTTCAACCACCTCAGATACCAAGGCAAGTTGTTTAATTTTAATTTATAGTAATGTGTTTTTCCTGAACCAAAACTTTTAAAGAACCTTGCAATTCCTGGAATTTCTGAACCTTCAAAATCAAGCAACATGGCATGATCGGCAAATTGTAAAATGAAATGATCAAACAAAAAATGCATGGCGCCCATTTCTCTGCCACTATGTGAGGCGTTGCCTAAAATAAATACCAAACGTCCTTTGTGTACAATAAATGCAGCTGCTGCAACCATTTTTCCATTGGGCTCAAAAACCCCTTTCACCAATAGTTTATTTTGGCTATTCAATTCATTAAACAAATTGGAAAGTAGTTGATAATGCTTGGTTTGAACTCCTTTTGTTACATGTCCCTTGTTTTGCTGATAAAATGCAATGGCTTTGCTTCCTGTTATGGCTTCAATTGACAAACCAAACTTTTGCGCTTTTTTGATATTTCTCTTTGCTTGACTGCCATAAGCTTTATATATTTTAGTGTAAGGTTTGTTTAAACTTAATACATAATTTTTTGCTTTTTTAACTGGGTATTCATTGGCAATTG
>Ga0214921_10001998_pt1 | contig 34071 bp, 29 predicted proteins | sample LL1505_MetaG_FD_177992 | JGI IMG/M metagenome (GOLD analysis project Ga0214921, IMG submission 177992) | Freshwater microbial communities from Lake Lanier, Atlanta, Georgia, United States - LL-1505 | ecosystem: Environmental > Aquatic > Freshwater > Lake | place: USA: Georgia | collected... | reverse complement strand
TCTCATATTAAAGGATTGGGCATTAATATGTTTGAATGTGAATGGGGTTCGCTTTTGGAAATTCCTGGTTTTATCGGTTTCATGAATACACCGATTTTGAAAGCACGTAAAGGCAATCAAGAATTGGTATTTTACAACAATGGAGAATATGAGAGTTGGAAACAGGTCCAGCAAACTGGAAGCCTAGATGGGTGGAAGATCAAATATTATAAAGGGTTGGGTACAAGTACAGGAAAAGAATTCCGTGAATATTTCGAGAAGAAGAAAATCGTTGGGTTCGAATTCTCGGATACTACGAGTTCAAATACAATTGATATGGTGTTTAATAAAAAGCGCTCGGATGATCGTAAAGAATGGTTGGAAAATTATGATCGCACGAGTTATTTGGATACGAGTAAATCACAAGTATCGTATGATGATTTTATCAACAAAGAGTTGATTCACTTTTCAAAATATGATTGTGATCGTAGTATTCCGAATTTAATGGATGGGTTAAAAATCAGTTTAAGAAAAATATTATACTCGGCATTTAAAAAGAAACTGACAACAGAAATTAAAGTAGCACAGTTTTCCGGTTATGTTTCAGAACATTCAGGATATCATCATGGTGAGGCTAGTTTAAATGCAGCAATTGTCGGTATGGCGCAAAATTATGTCGGATCCAACAACATAAACCTGTTGGTTCCTAGTGGTCAATTTGGAACACGTTTGCAGGGTGGTAAAGACAGTGCATCGGAAAGATATATATTTACTTATTTGAACACAATTACTCGTATGATTTATCGTGAAAATGACGATGCGATTTTGAAATACCTGGATGATGACGGTCTTCTAGTAGAACCCATATTTTATGCACCTATTATTCCGATGATTTTGGTGAATGGAACGAAGGGTATTGGTACAGGTTTTAGTACAGACATCATGTGTTACAATCCGCGTGAGATTATTCAATATTTAAAGAATAAACTGACCAACCTGACTAACTATTCCCCAACAGCAGGTCAATCACCCACACAAGAGTTCATCCCATATTATGAAGGATTCAAAGGAACTATTATAAAAATTCAGGGCGACGGTGCTACAACACCCAACAATACAACAAGTCCTAAGTTTTTGATAAAGGGTAAATATGAAGTGGTAGGTCCAGATAAAATACGTATTACAGAATTACCAATAGGAACATGGACCGATGATTATAAAGAGTTTTTAGAATCATTGATAGATAGTGTTGATAAATCGGGTAAAAAAATAACGCCTCTTATTAAAGATTATGACGATATGAGCAAAGATACATGTGTCGAGTTTGTTATTACGTTAAACAAGGGTAAACTCGCAGAATTGGAATCTACCAAACACGATCATGGGTGCAACGGTATTGATAAAGCGTTCAAACTTTATACAACGAATTCAACGTCGAATATGAATTTGTTTGACGCTAAAGATAAACTGAAGAAATACACGCATGTTTCAGACATTATCGATGATTATTATGTCACCAGACTGGAAATGTATCAGACACGAAAAAATTACATGATTGATGCTATCGAAAAATTGCTGGTTACTTTGTCGAATAAAACACGTTATATTAAAGAAATATTGGATGACGTCATTGATTTAAGAAAAAAATCCAAGTCGGATGTTGTTAAAATGTTGGCAGATCGAGGATATGTTTCACAGAATCAACAAACACAAAACACCGAAACTGAAACAGAAGGATCTGGTACTACAAGTGGTTTCAATTATTTGATTAAGATGACAATGGATAGTGTAACTAGTGAAAATGTAGATAAACTAATGAAAGAATATCAAAACAAACAAACAGAATTAGAAAATATTAAGAACAAAACAATTGAAACCATGTGGTTAGAAGAATTGGATGAATTGTTGGTGGAATACAATCAATACAAAGAGTCTCGTTCTAATAACATGGAGAGAAAGGACTCTTCCGCGACAAACAAAACAGTCAAAAAGGTGAAAAAGGTTATGAAACCAACCACAACAAACACCAAACCATTAGCACTAGAAATTGAATAATTATAATTTACTAAAAATACTACTAATATAATAAACAAAAAATACGCCTGTAATTTCAATGAATACATGAAATGGGAACCAATTTATTGTAGATAACATTTTTTTACAATTATAAGATTCATTTATAAACAACAATACAACAAATAATGTTAAACCAAAGATCAATGGTATCTTATTTTTTATTTCTTTTGAAAAATATTTATAGTAATATAAAAATAAACTAATAAAAATTAGCATTTGACTAGACAAATAAAATATAAATGATAAATTATTGAATGCATAAATATCAAATATGACTAAAAATAACAAATAAATTAAAAATATAACACTAGGGAAATGTTTCGAATAATTATATAGTGCATAAAAATAACTAAAATTTACAAAATAGGCTAATAAATGTGTAATTATAATTTGACTGTGATTATTCAAATGGACACTATGAGAAAATGTATGAAATAATTCAAATGAAAGAATTGAAACAAGCAATAAACGAGACGCATTACTTTTTGTTATTGATAAAAAATAAATAATAATAAAACAACTCACCAAATTAAAAAAAGCGGAATAAGGTTGGGCTATTCCTTTTTTATTAGGTGTTTCACAACTATCAAATGGAAATGTATATTCGTTCATATAATATAGATATATTTTGTATTATACGAAAATATATCTACTCAAAACCCAAAGATTAAAACCATGGTTTCAACTCCAGTTGTTTATCAGATATTTTGGAAAATATAGGAGGAGCAATAGGAACTACCAATGTACTAGCGTCATGCAAATATTGAACATAGCCTCTCAATTCGCTATATATTTGTTGTATACAGAAATTAATTACCATTTTATCTAATTCCTCGATTTGTTGGGTTATGTTATATGGTAAATTTGCAGAATGCTCTAAATATATGCCACGCATAATAGTTTTTAATGCATCACAATCTTGATTATCTATAATATATTTTCCATTTGTTTTATCATATATTCCTCTTCGTATGGCATTTTGAATTATTTCTAAATTTTCTCTCGAGAAGTACAGTTCACTTAAAACAGAATTTTCCCAAATACCTTCAAGAGGACTTCTAAAAGTGGTACATTGATGTGCTGGTATTTTATCATATAAATTAAATAAATTTTGAGTATTAGGTGATTTAATGTCTACACGCCCATTTGAATTAAAATAACAATTTGAATTTCCACTCATATTTTATATTATATATAAATTAGTATAATAAATTAGTATAATAAATTGTATATATTAAATGAAACTATAAAAAAATATATATTTCTATTTATATAATAGAAATATATAAAATAAATTTTAAAAAAATATGGCTAGTTTTCAAACAATTGTTTTGACGATTGCAGTAATTATACTTGTCATTATTTTAGTAGTTATAGGTTATTTATTAGTAAAAAATCCTTCAGAAAATACATGGCCACCAATTATAGGACAATGTCCTGATTATTGGGTAGATTTTTCAGGAAATGGTGCAAATTGTGTTAATGTTCAATCTTTAGGAGATTGTAGTGGAAATGGAAATATTAATTGTCCTGATGCAATTAATAATACACCATCTAATGGAATGAATTTTAATACTAGTGCGTATACAAACACACAATCTGGTTTATGTAATAAATACAATTGGGCAAGTACAAATGGAATAACATGGGATGGAATTTGGCCAGATTTCCCAAATCCATGTTCATCTACTTCTACTACTTCTAATACTACAACAACGTCAACATCATCTTAATAAGATATACTGTGTAAATATATTTTTATTTTATAATAGATAATAAAATTATATAATATATGTTGTCTCTATTGGATAAATTACCGGATGAAATTATAATAATTGTACGCGAATATATACCATATGATATATTGACGTGGTTATCTAAAACAAACTATGATAAATATCATACAAGGGTTATACAAAAACATATTAATGATACATATAAAAATATCAACACTTATTTTCGATATATTATTCGTATGGATAATGATATTGCGTTATTAGATATGTTAAATAATCATCCGAATTTTAATTCTACAAAAAGTGGGGTATACCATAGCCATAACCATAATCATAACCAAAAAATAAAATACAAAAATAAGAAATACGCAACGTATTATGATTTTCTGCTCTATTTATCAATCGAAAATGATAAACCATCGACAAAATGCAAAAATATTCTAATTGAATATGTTAAAAAATAAACATAAAAATAAAATGTAACATATAAGTAACATATAAATAATATGCAAAATAAATTAGAAAAAAAATTAGAAACTAATAATTTTATAGAAAACATTAATACTATATTATCACGAACTCAAACAGTATGTAAAATAAAAGAAATATTGACTAATTTTGAAAATAATAAATCTGATTTATTGTGCAAAAAAGGCATATATGTTTATGGAAATCCTGGTATAGGAAAGACTAAATTTGTAACTGATATATTAAAAGATTTGAATTATGATATAATTACATATAATGCGGGTGACATAAGAAATAAATCAATTATAGAAACGATTACAAAGGACAATATGTCGGATAAAAGTATAATGTGTTTATTTCACAAAAAAATACAAAAGAAAGCGATTATTATGGATGAAATTGATGGTATGAACAATGGAGATAAAGGCGGAATAAATGCATTAATAAAACTCATAAGACCGAAGAAAACAAAGCGTCAAAAAAATGAAGATACAACATTAATTCCTATTATTTGTATTGGAAATTATCATATTGACAAAAAAATCAACGAATTGATGAAAGTTTGTAATGTATTTGAATTGAATAAACCTACTAATGAAGAAATAGAAGTTATATGTAATAATATTATGCCGATGATAACAAAAAATCTAAAAAATAAATTAGTATATTACATACAAGGAGATTTACGTAAATTACATAATATTTATAGTATATATTGTAAAAATAATAATTTATTAAATGAATATGTAGTAGATAATATACTTAAATTAAAATCACATAATGAAGATACAAAATCAATAACAAATAATTTGTTTAATACCAATTTTTCAATGAATGATCATTTGCATGTCATGAATGAAACAGATCGAACTATAGTAGCTTTGTTATGGCATGAAAATATAATAGATCGATTAGAAAAATATAATATTAATGATTCATTGTCTATATACAAACAAATATTAGATAATATTTGTTTTGCTGATTATATAGATAGAATTACTTTTCAAAAACAAATATGGATATTTAATGAGATGAGCTCACTTATTAAAACATTTAACAACAATAGAATATATCACGATTTTAGATGTAAAAATAATTCCACGATGATAAGCAACAAAAAAACCAATGACAAAACTACTGACAAAACCAACGACAAAACCAACGATATCAATATAGAATCACCTCCACATAATGTACGTTTTACAAAAGTATTAACAAAATATTCAACTGAATATAATAATTATAATTTTATTCATAATTTGTGTCAACAACTAGGAATGGATAAAAAAGATTTATTTGCTTTTTTTATTAATTTTAAAAATAAATATGCAAATGAAACTGATTGTTTTTTTGAATTATTAAATTTATTTGAAAATTATGAAATTAACAAATTAGATATACAGAGAATGTATCGTTATTTAGATAAATCTTTTAAAGATTCTAATGTTGCAGATGAAGAAATTATATGGGAAATGGATGAAAATAGTGATGAAATTGAATAATTGTATTATTTACCAATCTACAAATCTACCAATCATTTAATAAACCACCTGCGCATAAGTCGTAACTAAATTCGCTTTTATTATTATCATAATTATATTTTTCAATTTCATTCAATATGGTTGTCTCATGTGGATGATACATTGTTGTATTTATTTTAAATTTATTATCTCTTTCTTTTTGTAATTTTAATAAACAATCTAATAAAATTTTCTTATTAATAAATCCATCTATTTTATGCAATAAAATATTAATATCTATTAAATTTTCTACACTATCATATCTTTGATCATATCCATCCAATTTATTACGATATAATTTGTTAGGTTTAATATTATTGATAGTATTGAACGGAATATTATTTATCACTCTTGATTCAATATCATCTATATAAAAATCGATATCATCAATAGAACGAAATAACATTTTTTTTTGTGTTTTTGGTGTTTTTAGTGGATTATGTAGATTAAGTGTTTTATATGAGTAAAAAAATAATATAATTGTAGTGAATAAATACATGATAATATTATATATTATACTATATTTATAATGATTTTATATTTTATATATTATATAATGATTAAATAATTTACATATATGTTTAATTTGCGTTGCTCTTCAACAATTGTTCTTTCTTTTCAGCTATTTTACTATCGAAAAACAATTTAATTTTACTTTCTAAATAAGCAACTTTTTCTTTCAATGTTTTATTTTCATTTATTAGTTGTTGAATAATGTTATTATTATATTGCTGTTGTTGTTGCATTTGTTGTTGCATTTGTTGTTGTTGCTGTTGCTGTTGTTGCATCAACTCTCTTTTTTTTGTTATTTCGGCCATTTGCTTCAATACATCTGGTTTATTTTCTGGTTTTCCAGGATCATAGCTATTTAGTATTTGATCAATATCTTCTAAGAAAAATTGCTTCACAAAATCTTCTTTTACAAAATCGTTTACACTCTTTGTACTTTCTTTTACAAATGGATTGGGTGTTTGATTGAGTAAAATTTTTTTATCAAAAGAATTGTGAATATGTGAAAAAACGAGAATACTTTTCATTGGATTCAATTGAACAAACGGGATTGTATAATCTTTTAAGAATGATTTTTCTTCAGCTAAGGAAGCTTCTTCGTCATATTTACTCATACTTAATAGTTTACGATGAAATGCAAAAGTTGCAGCAGTTGCATGATTTGGACCATACGGACCAAATTGATACATTTTTTGTATATGTTTAAAGAAAATATACATTTCACTAGATCCAGCACACAATGCATTCGGATTTTTTAATAATGTTTCAACTGCATGGGATACTCTTTCTGGTGGATAATAATCATCATCATCCATATAAACCAATATATCACCTTTAGACTTTTCATGCATTAAATTTCTTTTTTTACCTAAAGTCATTTTTGTGTCATATGAAAAGTATTTTATTTGAGGTACGTCTTTTAACATATCACCAATTTTATCCGTTCCATCATCAATAATGATCCATTCCATTCTATCTTTTGGATATGTCTGTTGTTTAAAACACTCGATCATAATAGGAATAAAAGGACGCCTATTAAATGTAGGTGTACATATACTCACAAATGGCAATTGTTGTTTCTCTGTGTCAACCGATTGCGCTTGATTGAATGTTTTTTTTTTATCGCTCTTTTTTTGTTTACCCATTAAAATTAAATAAATATACATTGATACGTTTATTTAATTTTAAACTATTTAACATGAATATTATGTTATATGTTATATGTTATATGTTTTACGCGTTTAACTATAATTCTATTTTACATAGGCATACTAGGAATTACTATATTTTCTCGTATTTTATTATTGAGTGCACGTAATTTTTCCATCAAATCATTTGATGATTCATTGTCATTGTTATTGTCACTGTTATTGAATAAACTATTACCACCGGTTTGTTCCATGGTAGCGGATTTTACATGATTATCAAATTTTTCTAGTTTCAATTTTTGATTTGATATATTTAAATCCAAATCTCCACTACTAATAGCAGATGTTAATGCCCACAATACAGTATCAGAAAATTTAAATTGTGTACGTTTTTCAGCTTGAAGATAATTATATGGCTCGGTGTCTTTTGAACCAAAATCATTTACATTTGTTATTGGTATATTCATCAACGCTATTAAAACGATTACAACAGCAACAATTGCAGCATTTCTCTCTGTAGCTCCTAAATAAGTTTTTGCGCCAATTATTAGATAAATAGACATGATTATAAATATGGGTGTTATCATATATCGTATTTTATTGACATACAATGTCAAAAATGTATAATTTTCACCAATTTTAGCTCCCTCTGTTACTTTGGCTATGATAAAACTAGCTGATAATAGACAATAAATTATTATCGCAGGAAAAACAGCCATATTTCCCAATATTACAAAAACACCAAATAAATTTACAATAAAAATTGTTTCTATTAATGTAAAAAACCATGTAAAAGGCATAGCCATCAATGTAACATACACCCAATTTTGTTTAAAATTAGGTTTAGCAAATTTTTCACCGTCTTGCATTACAACTTGTGCTTTATTCAATTTCCATATCCATGTAAATATACCTGCGAAAAATATATATAAGAAAACAATATTCGATAAAATAAAATTAACAACAAATACAAACATTAATAAATAACCTCCAAATAATACTAATGCCCATTCGTAGAAACTATTAAAAAAAGAGAAAAATAAATTAATCATTGTGAAATTTAAACAAAATAAACTTTCAATGATATAAATAAAGTACATCGTTGTTCCTGTAATTGTAGGTGATTCATTGAATTCACGTAATGTGTTTAGTATCGTGAACTGACTATTTATTTGTTTACTGTCATTTGCTGATTTATCTGGAATATATAAATATTGAAACAACAATTTTGTACTATAATCTTCTCCATCCAATTTAAAAAAATTCATTTGTGTAATTAGTGGATCTATAATTGGTGGTAAATCAGTATAAGGAGCACCTCTAAAATCAGTAGGTAAAATATTGGCTTGTGCAACTTTAGAGGTCCACAGTACATATACTCCTAAAAATGTTTGAATTAACACTGCTATTAATTTTAATCCAATATATTTTAATAACTCACCATAACTTTGCGCTTTCGTAGTAGCAGTTGATGCAGGAGGTTTTCCAAAAAGAGAAATTTGTTGCAAAAAGCTTGTAACTTTTTTTTTGAGTTTACTAAATTCTGCTTTATTAGATGCGGATGCATTTGTCGCAATTTCATTAAAATTTAAACTAGATAATGCCCATGATAATAATTTATCCAATATTTTTCCTGTAAATACAGCAATAATAATTATAATAATCAACACAATTGTAGCTATTATACTTGTAAATATCCAAAAACCACTTCCCATTTATATATGTTATAATATGTATTATATACTATAATAATATAGTATAATAATATTATTCTCTATTTTACCTATAATTATAAAAATATATAGATGTATATAAAATGGTGAAAACCAAACATTCATACAATTATTCCAATTTTTTACTGTTTTTATTGTGTTTTTTCATAATATTTTTATTATTTAGATGGGTACATTTTTTACTTAATAAAAATTATTTACAGCCTGGAACCTATTTAGAATCTTTTACATCATTATCAAATGCGTTCAACACCAACGGAACCAATTCTAATGCGTCGAATGCGATTATGAACAATAGCTATAAAGTAAATTACATTCATAGTAATACTATAAACATGCCCATATCCGCTTTCTCAAAATATACATGTAGTAATTCGTGTGGACCATTATCACGATGCATTTTAACATCCGAACAATGCAGTTTTGATGGTGATTGTACCGGTTGTCAGGATATGACAGCATTAAATAATTATAAAGAGAATTCTCCTACCGATCATGATAAAAATATACCAAAAGGTGCTAATGAATATATTTTATCTAATAACCCTAATGATACCAGTTTCGCACGGTTTACAATGTTCAATTAGTAGTTAGAAAATTCAAATATAATGAGTATATTTAATTTGCATATAATACTCCACAATTACCACTGATAAATTTAACAACATTGAGTCTTTCTTCAAAATAATAAAGATCAAAATTGTAATCGTAAATTCTCCATGTAGGTTTATTAATACCTATAACATTACCTGTAATAGGATCACATATGGTTAAAACTTGCGCTAAAGGATCCAATTGAGGAATTATAGTAACAAACTCCAATTCTATTTTATTAAATTTACTCATATTTATTGCTCCAGACGGTTGCAATACAAAAGGTGAAGTATTCAAACAATAATTATAACAATATAATCCATCTGGAGCATTTCCAGGTGTTCTAGTATATTTTTCAATATAATTATAAACACCTGCTGGTTGCATATTCTCTCTATATTCTCCATCAAAAAGCATTCCCATTGTAAGTAATATTTCTTTTGTGTTTTGAGAATTGTAATCTCCAGTAATCATCCATCCTGTTAATCTACCATCTGGATTCACACCTGGACCAATTAACACGGGTATCTTATTTCCGTTAGAATCTATCTGAAAAATGGGATAAATACCATTTGTGGGGGCTTGTATCAAATCATAGGGTAAATAATTATAAGGCCAGTTACTATAGTTACTCCATTCATTTCTCAAATTAGCATCACTTCTTTGAAAGAAAAACATTTGACTTGCAACCATACCCAGTGAATTCAATTCTACTTTGTTTGGCCCTGTAACATTATAAAAAGTAGATTCATAGACTTGTTTTATTAAATAATTTTGTTCATTCAAAGCAAATATACGTGATTCATCGTTTGATAAGAATCCATAAGTACATATTAAATGAATATCCGCATTCCATTGAGTCCTAGTATCTATGTAGGACGTAATACCAATATTAACATCGGGTGGAGGTTGTAAAAATCGATACAATTGCATATAATAATAATTAAAATTAGGAGACACATAAGGAAAGTTATTTGCTTGATCTAGAACATCACGAATTTGAAACAACTCATTGACAGGACGAAATGTTACATTTATATGTAGTTCATTATACTGCAATGCCACTAAAGGAAATGACATTTGACTGTTTAAACTAAACCATGAATTAATGGGAACATATAATATTGATCCACGGATAGAAGGCTCAGCTCCTGCAGGATTATCTGTATAATGAGCATTTGGATATGAATTGACGCGTGTTCCAGAGTTGGCTGGATCATTCAATTCCGGAATGTTTCCTATCATTTTATCGAACAATGCTTTTTTATCGAGAGGAAAATCTCTTTGCACCATTGCTAACAAATAAGAACCGGAATATTCTTGTAATAATTGATTACCACATGTAATAGATATTTTTTTTATCATCAATGCACCTAAATTTTGAATCCAACGAAACTCATAAGGTGCCCAACCACTATAACCTGTAGTACCTGTTATATTTGATAAAACCGTGTGATCTGTTGGTGGAAAAATTGGACTCCATATATTTGGTAAAGCAATAGAAATGTATGAATCCATCAATAAATCACCATACCTAGGTATTTTAAATGTAAATGAAGAATCTTCCGATAAACGCAATGTTTTTGTTCCATCGAAATCAACTCTAAATTTTTGCAAACCGAAATTAGTATATTTAGCATATGTAGTTTTAAAAAATGTTTTAGATGGATTACCATTTAGAATAATATTCTGTTGACCCTCTGAAACTAAGTTCATTAATCCACCTGCCATTTGTAATGTGTAATGATATAATTATGTTTTTACTAGTTATTTATATTATTTTATTATTTTTAACTGATTATTTCTAACTGTTTATATTTAATTGTTTATATTTAATTGTTTATAATAAATAAATATATATTATATAATAATATATTTACATAGTAGTATTATTTCAATATATATTAAAAATGTCATCAAAATTTTATAATATTAAAAACAGTGTAACTGACGCAACAAAAAAAATGTATAATTTATCTAAGCAAATCATGTCAGATAGATCAAACTTAGGAACTACATTATTATGGATAGTAATCGTAGTATTTTTTATCTATTTTGTCATGTATATTCATAATGTAAAGTATAGTTTACAATATAAACGTTGCGGATCATCTTGTGTCCAGAACAATACGAAATGTAATTTGGCTACTGTATATAATAGAAATAGCGCATTTGCCACAACAATAAAACCGATTAGTAGTCAATATTCACAATGTATACACAATTTAAGAGATTATTATATTCTAACTGCTTATAATTGTTGTTCAGGTGGTAATTATAAAAATGATTATGTTGGATTATGTAATTTAATTGCTGTAATAAGTCAGGGGGTACGTTGTTTGGATTTTGAAGTTTATTCACTTAATAATAATCCAATTGTTGCTACATCTTCGTCACCACTATATTCAACATGTTATAAAGAATCATATAACAGTATTCCGTTTGGCGACATAATGACAACAATACAAAGTTATGCTTATTCAAATTCTACATGTCCTAATCCTACGGACCCAATCATTATGCATTTACGTATTAAAAGTGCCAATTGTACTATGTTAAATAATTTAGCTGATATATTAGAACAATTTGATACATTATTACTGGGTCCACAATTTAGTTATGAATTCAATGGAAACAATTTGGGTGCTTTACCATTATTAGTATTTTCTGGGATTAATAATCCATCAAAACAAGGTAGTATTATTATTATTGTTGATCAAATGACCAATGGTATTATAACTGCAATTATGAATTCACGATTGTGGGAATATGTAAACATGGTAAGTGGGTCAACATTTATGCAAGTCGTACAAAATACTACATTAGAATCCGAATCAGATTTGAATGATTTTATTCAATATAATATGGTGAATATGACTATGGTTATTCCTGACAGCGGAGGTAATCCAGCCAATCCAAATTTCTTACTCTCGCAATTATCTGGTTGTCAAATGTGTGCAATGCGTTGGCAATTACCGGACATTAATTTACAATTATGTACTACATCATGTATTTCAACATCGATAGATCCATCAACCAATACAAACCCTACTGGTATCAATACATGTTTTAATCAAGTGGGTTTTGCTTTTGTATTAAAACCATCCAATTTACGTTATTCACCAACTACTTTTGATGTTTCAGCAGCAGATCCATCTTTATCTTATTATCCAAATGCTCATACTGTACAAGTAGGAACACAAACTTATACATATTATAATTAGTCGTATGCGTGTATGTATGCATGTATCCAATATATAAGTTATTTATTCATATATTGAAAAATTTAATATTGATATAATATAACGATATCAATATTATAGTTAAAATGAGCAAAAAAAAGTCATTAATAAAATGTGATAAAAATATTAGTTTCGTAGATTGCGAAATGTCTATTTTACGTTTAGCAGTTGACAAAGCTGAAGAAAATATTGCAAAACGAGTAGTTTCTTCTCCTGAAATAAAATCTACTATTGAAATTGTAGAAAATTTCATTAAGAAAAAAAATCTCATATGTTACGGAGGTACTGCTATTAACAATATATTGCCAAAACAAGATCAATTTTATAACAAAGAAGTGGAAATTCCGGATTATGATTTTTTTTCTTTTAATGCTCTACATGATGCAAAAGAATTAGCAGATGTTTATTTTAAAAATGGTTTTACTGATGTAGAAGCCAAATCAGGACAACATCATGGTACTTACAAAGTTTTTGTCAATTACATTCCTGTCGCTGATATAACTTATTTACCACGAGAGATATACCAATCTATAAAAAAAGAATCCATACGCGTTGGAGGAATATTATATGCACCACCTAATTATTTAAGAATGGGTATGTTTTTAGAATTATCTAGACCTGCAGGAGATACTAGTCGATGGGAGAAAGTATTAAAACGTATTACTTTATTAAATAAACATTATCCATTAACCACGAAAAACTGTGAAGATATTGACTTTCAGAGAGAATTTGAAAATAAAAATGGAGATCAAATATACGAAACTGTGAAAAATACGCTTATTAACCAGGGTGTCGTTTTTTTTGGAGGTTTCGCTATATCCATGTATTCAAAATATATGCCCAAAAATTTGCAAAAACAACTAAAACGTATTCCTGATTTTGATGTTTTGTCTCAGGATCCTGAGACAACTGCTGAAATAGTAAAAGAACGATTGAAAGATATCAAAATAGATAACGTGAAAATAATTCGTCATGTTGCAATAGGTGATATTATACCATTATCATATGAAATTATAGTTGATAAAGATACAATTGCATTTATTTATAAACCGATAGCATGTCATAGTTATAACGAAATAATTTATAAAAAGGAGAGATTACGAATCGCCACGATCGATACAATGATGAGTTTTTATTTGGCATTTCTATATGCAAATAAACCGTATTATGATATTGATCGAATTTTGTGCATGGCAAAATTTTTATTTGAAGTACAACAAAAAAATAGATTAGAACAAAAAGGACTACTCAAACGTTTTAGTATTGAATGTTATGGTCATCAGGATACAGTTGAAGAAATGCGCGCTGAAAAAGCGAAAAAATTTTCTGAATTGAAAAATAATCGAAACAGTTCTGAATTCGAAGAATGGTTTTTATCTTATAAACCAACCGCCAATCAAACCGCCAACCAAACCGCCAACCAAACCGCCAACCAAACCGCCAACAAATACAACAAAACAAAAAAAATCAAATTTTTTAAAAATAAATACAATCCAAACAGTCATAATTATAAGAGTAAATATTTCAAAGTGATAAAATCAAAATCAAAAGGTATAACGAGAAAAAAGAATAAAAAATCGCGTAATTATTTCTTTTTTTAGATGTAGACGCATCAAAAATTCACAATATTGATTATCTTGTTACAAAAATAATAAATACAACCGAATAAAAGACTTATTATTAAGTACCCCTTTAAATTATAATTACCATCATTAAAAAACATAAAAGGTAAATACATAAATAAATACTTTTTAAAAATAGGCAACTGAAAAATAAAAAATAGGATTGCTAATAACAATGGTGTTTGAATTTCATCGTATAAATTATCTAATGAATTTGAAAAATTTGCTTTTTTGTTATGTTCATCAATTATTTCATTAGTAGATTGATTCATTTGTTGCATTTTTTGAATATAATCTTCCTGCATTTGAGAAGGATTAATAGGCGGTATATAATTAGGTTGAACAGAAGGGTCATTCGTAATAGTTTCAGTTGTTCGAGGAATATCTCTCGATGGTAGTTGTGTTAATCCACTTACACTCGCTTTTTGTAATCCATTTACTATCTGATTAATAGTGGATTGATCTAATGAAAAATTATTTGCTTGATTAACTTGTTGTGTTTGTGATTGTGATTCTGTTTGTAACTGTGTCGGAATGGATGTTTGTTGTTGTTGTTGTGTTTGTTGTTGTGTTTGTTGCTTGTATTGATCATTTTCTTGAATTGACATGGATATATTACCTGGTTGTATACCACCACCTGCCGGATCGGATGGTAAATCATAAATACTAGTAGTTGAATTATTCATAATATATATATATAATATATAACATAGAATGATTGATTAGCATAATTTACGCATAAAGTAAATTATACTATACATTTTTAACAAAATTAAGCAAAAGGCACAATAGTTTTTGAATTGTCACATTTTGCTGATTTTGTTGTATATTGATAACATTTATTATCATATTTATATGTTTTACCCTGAATTTCTTCTAATGGGGGAGCTTTAAAAACAATACAATTTTTATCTTTACAAACTGTTCTAAATAAAGTAGCTAATCCTAAACCCAATAATATAGATATAACAATTTTGCCAGTTTTTGTATGAAAAAGTTTGGACAAATACATATTTTTAGTTTATAATATATATATTAAAACAATATATATTACTACAATATTGTAAATTTAAATTCATATTTATTTTTATATTTGTATTTGTATTTGTATTTGTATTTGTAAATCATATATAATATTACATTATTTTTGAACAGGTATTGTAGTTATTTTAGAATAGTCAGATGGACATTTAATTTCCTTAGACTCTAATGAGAAGCAGTTATCTGCTTTATCTTTATAGAGAATTTTATTAATATTATCAGGTGTTGGATATACATAAATTATTTTTCTATCACTGCCAAAAATATATACAAAAAATATACCTATAAATAAGCTAATTAAAAATATAGGTATAGAAATTTTATTCAAAAACATTTGTATTATAGATTATTTATATTATATAATATATCTTTTACTATAATAAAAGATATAATAATTATAGAAATAAAACGTTCAGTTTTATTTAATTATTTTCTGAATTTGGCTAATCCTGTGGCTAAATGAATCACTTTATTATCTAAATTCGCCTCCATTTCTTGTGTTGTATACGGAATTTGAACCAAATTAAAAGTATTATCGTATTCATTAAAGTCAACATACTCTACATTGTATTTCAATTTATTATTTTGCTTAATCTTAGGGAGAATTTCATTCACATACAATGTAACAGCATCGGTTAGATAATTAGTATTATCACTAATTTTATATTTATCAATTGTATTTCGCATTTTACTAATCAGCTCATATATTTCTTTCGTTTTGTTATTTATATTTTTATTTTTTTCTTTATTATCAACTATTTCATTATATTGACTTAATAAAAATTCATAATTAGATGTTTCTGATTTTATTTTTTCTTTCAATTCTTCGAATTTATCTACAACTTCATTTTCTGATAAATATCCAAATAATAAATCATTCTTGTACTTAATTACACTAGATTTGTCTTTTGATAAATTTTCCTCTTCTTCATTTAAATATTCTTTAATATTAAATAAATTACTGGCTATTTCAATATTTAATGGACATGGATTCATTGTATCACCACAGTACGCTCTAAATATTCGTGAGTCGTTATGTTCTTCTTTTTCGTTATTATCATTTTGATCTGATTCCGAAGATTCCGACGATTCCGATACATTACGTTTTACTGAAAAAACAGTACCGACTGCGCGTTTGCAGTTAATACATTTTGGTTTGTAACGTTTGTATTCACGTCGTTTTTCTCTCCAATTGAGTCCGGTGAGTTTAATTATTTTCTTTTTTTCTTCTTCGATTGCATATTCGTATTGGTTTTTTAATTTGTAAAAAATAAATAATGCATCAGTGAATGTTTTTCCTTCCAAATTTTGCGTACTTTTGTTTGTTATATTCATTTTTACAGTGTAAACTATATACTATATACTTATATAGTTTATATATTTTATAGTTTTTCTTTTATTGTTTTATTGTTTTTGTTGTTGTATGCTAAATATAAATTTTACGTTGAACGATATCATATTCATTTTCCCAACCAGGTAATCCAGTTATAAGTTCTTGATGAGCCAGTCGTTTTGCATTCTGAAAGTTTTTAATTTTAGATAAAATATATTGCTGTTTTTCACGTTCTTTTTTCAATTTTTCAGAAGGTGTTAATTTTCCTTTGTATTTGTATAACAATACAATTCCTAAAATGAAAATCAAAATGCTAAAAATGCCTACATTAAACATAATATTATAATATTTATTTTTATATTCTCGACATTGCTTTAAAGTTTCATGTAAAAATTGTTTGACACCGGGTTCAACTAATAAAGGTTTAGATGAATTATAATTATCGTAAAACATTGTTTTAAACTTTTAAATTTTTAAAATGTTTATATATATTTTTATTGTACTATTATAATAAGTTATAATAGTAAATTAAATTATACATATTATCTATAAACACATTATCTATAAACATATTAATATCAAAAATTGTCTAGAAAAATATGGATAATTCAGTAGTAAATTTTATCATTTTTCTAATATTTACTGGAATTTATTTTACAAAAATACGTACTAAGCCTAGTCTGCAAGATTATGCTAGTAATGAAGGTATCGAATCTTATTGCAATTCTGTTAATATGAGTTTGTTATTGTATTTTGGAATAACTTTGCTAACACAATTAATAACAAATGTAATTGTTATAGTAAACATGTGTGGTGGTTCATTTAAAAGTAATCTTGGATATACTGCTTTAATAACGTTTATTCCATGGATACTGATTTTTGGAATTTTAATAATATTATTAATATCATTTCCTAATTTTAAAAATGCATTTTCTGATGTTGTAGGTTATTATTCTGTATCAACTAGAGCAAATGAAATTTTATCTGAACTCTTAAATCATAGTAATAAAATAAAAGGTGAAGCAGAAACAATAGTAGATCAAAATATGGATAATTCGTCAATTATTCAACCAAAAGATACAAATGTAGAAAAATTAAACAAGTTAGAAAAAGAAATACAAAACGAGTCTAGCGATTTAATAGCTGAAATTTTCAGTAATTTATCACTTTTAATAAATAAAATGAATCCTGTTAATTTTAATGAATATTGGGATACATTACGTCCTTTAATGAAACCTCAATATGCATCGTTAAATGATGATCAAGATAAGTATTGTTATCAGTTAGAAGATAGTAGTAATTTTACTGATTATTTAAAGAAATCAAATAGCCCTGCAACATCTCAATCATCTATGTCGTCAGTTAATAATATAAACGTACAACCCTCTGCACCTGACTATTCCAATTCCCCTGATTTTGCCTCTTCATCTACCCCTGCAAAAGTCGAATCATCTGTAACAATGTTAGGAGGTTCAAAAAAGTATCTAAAAGCATGTATGAAAAAAATGATGATAGGCGGTGGTGATGATTCATCTACTAGTTTAAAAGTAAAAGATGATAATCAATTTCAGGTCATTAAAAAATATAGTAATTTAAAACAAGAAATGTTAAATTTAGTTATTTATCGTGATAATGTTGGTGAAGCCATATGGTATGTTTATACTGGTTTATTGTTGTCAACAATTTTAAAATATAATATCAATAACCGTGGATGTGTTAAGAGTGTATCGCAAATACAATCCAATTTAAATACTGCATTAACACAACAACAACAAGATCAAGCACTAGCACAAGCACAACAAAGAGTTCAAACTATATCTTAATAAAACGTTTTACGTATTTACAATTCATATTTATTATACTGTAAATAAATATGAATATTGATCTCTAAAAATAGGTAACATAATATAATACGCCTAAATAACATAGCATAGATACTAAGATTGCAACAAGCCACAATGGTAAAATAGTTTTATTTTTATATCCAATACCAAATTCGCGCATACTTCCATCAGGTTTAAATAAAAATGCTGGTTGAATAATTTTAATTAAATAGAAAATAATAATAAATAATACAATAGATACAACTGTTACATGATTACTAATAAAAATATTAATTTTATTTAAATGATTCATTTATATGTTATATGTTATATGTTATTAAAAATTTACCTAATTAAATTTTATTCTGTATATTTGAATAATTATATACTATATATAATTATTTATATAATTTATTTCTTTATCAACGTATTTACACCCATACATTAAGAATCAAACTCATCCCAATTTTCCACTTCTTCGCCCTCAAAATTTCCATCATTATAATCATCGATTTGATTTGTCATATCATATGCTTCTCTCTCCGCTTCTAAATCAAGATTTTGATTATAAACATAATCATCCATATATTGATCTACGTTCTCATCTGTAACATCTGGATTTCTTCGAACTATTCGCTCTATCGATGCAATGTTCATCATCATATCTCTTTCTTCGTCATAATTCTCTTTAACATAGCTAGTAAGACCTTTTTGTAAACCTTTACCCCATTCACCCAATTTGTTTATTTTCATAATTGTGTCTACATTTCTTGCCTCATCCGATTTTCCTTTCAAACGATCTGTAAATGTATCTTTTTCACGCTCCTTTATTTTGAACACCTTATCCATTATTTTATCATATGAAATATCTACAATGTCTTTGTGATCACGCATAATAATCATATACTGTAATAGTAAATTTGCTATATTTGTTTGTAATTTTTTAAATTCACCTGGAGCTCGAATATACTCATTCTCAAATACTTCATTTTCCAATCCTAAAAATTGCTCTTTCTCTTCTAAACTTTCTACAGTAAAAACATCTTCTATTAAAAAATCACGGTCTGGATTTTCTATTGTTAATTCTGAACCTCGACCTCTCTTACCTGTTTTTTTTGATAATTTGGATTTCTGAGACTTAGACGTAGTGGTAGTTGTAGTTCTTCTATTAACATCAACACCAAATAACATACTTTCATTGTTTGCTAAATTAATATATTCTGTAAATAAAATGAAGAAAAACTGCTCTATTAATAATTTCGATAAACGAAGATCAAATATTGAATTATTATTTTCATTTGCACTCAAAAAAGGTAGTTCATTTAATAATACCAACAAATTTTTTGTATTATTTTGAATATTATTTAAAACACTAGAGACGTGAGAATTCTTATAAAAAGGTCGAAGATTTTCATAATATTTCTTTATTATATTTTTTATATCATTGCTGTGAGTCACTGAGAGACCCAAATAGCTTGGAATGATTATTTTTTCGTAATCTACTGTATTTAATATAATATTTGGAAAAACACTAGCAAAATTATGAATATAACTCTTAATAAATTGTATCATTTTGTTCAAACAATTGTTTTTGCGTATTTCATTATCATCATAATTCCATTCAAATAAATCATTCAATATTTCTTCAATATTCATTGGTTTTACACCGGTTAGTTTATAATTCTTTTTAATAAAATCGATAATGTCCTTTTTCATTGTATCATTGGTTCTACTTAGATGATTTTTCAAAGATCTTACTTCTTTTGCATCTTCCATTTCATCCGAGTTTTTGTTGATAGTTATTGCATCCAATGATTCGAGTAAAAGTTGTTGTAAAGACGGATATATTAATTCCTCTTTTTCATAATTAAAATTATCAATTATGTTTTTTATCATTTCCACTGAATCAATTGTTCTATGATTCATTTCAATATCAACAATATTTTTTCTATTCACCAATTGAAGCAATCTTAATAAAGATTCATTTGTATAATTTCTACCCTCTTTCTTTAACTTTGAGATCATTTCATTATAAGATTCTCTTCCTGATACATTTTTTGGTTTTTCATTACATAAAGTAATTAATTCTTCGCTGATTGGTATTAAACTATTGAATTTACAATATACAATAAATGCACGATATATTGTTTCTTCGTCGAAATCATTTGAAATTGTAGGATATTGATTCTTTGTGTTTTCATTACTCACTATATATGCGGATTTTGTTATTGCATTTATATCAGCTAATACATTCGATAGTTCTTCTACTATTTTATTATAATTTGTAATTTCTCCGTTACTTTCTTTTTCAAAATATTGAATTGTTTTGAAAATATTTGTATCGTTACAACATGCATTTTCTACAAATGGTTCATTCACTTTATTGGTCAACAATAACTTTTTTTTATTTATTATTTGTTGGATTTTTTCCTGGATCGCGAGAGAAAACTCGATAATTTTGGATTCAACTACCAACATTTTCTCTCGTTGTTGACTGCCACCATTCTTTAAAGAAGCCAATAATGTTTTTTTAAACTCGGTTGTTATATTGGATAATCTACTTATTTTAAAATTAACCAATGGAGGTAAAAATGATGTCCATGTCTTAATGTCGTGTTCATTTTCTAATTCTTCATCACGATCCTTCTCATTTCGCATCTCTCTAGTAATATTATATTGTACTTTGTCTTTTATCATTTGATCAACATCTGGTAGTAACAACAATATTTTTTGAATCGTATCTCTTAAACGGTTTGTAATGTTTTCTCTCTTTTGTTTTTGCAGAGCGGACCATGGATCAATGGATGTACGTATATTATAACCAATACATGCAATATATTCAACCGATGAATAATCATTGGATGTTTCACCATCGACAGGAAATCCTTGAAATGAACGCACACATCCAGGATAAGTTTTTTTTGTTTTAATCGATGGTATGTGCGTCTGTACAGCAATTAAAAACATTCCCATTGTTACGTATAAAATAGTAGAATTGTATATGGTTTTATAAGGCGGTATAGTTTTGCCTTTATTTGCCATCTCCTTTACTTGTTTGTTGTAATCAGTTTCATTTGGTAATGATTTTAACAAAGCCTCACTAACAGTTTTCATTATAAATTCGTGTTGCTTGGATATATCAATCATACAGGATTCTGATAATGTATTAACAATATTCATAACAATTTTGTTTTCTACAGACAAATTTTTTGTCGTTTTTATTTTTACCTCTTCTTCTAATTGCTTGGTTCTTCCTTTTTCACTACTAACAACGGATGCGATACCAGAAACTGTTTCAGTTTCCATAATTTCTCTCGATTTGATTTTAGATCCGCCTTCATATCCTTCTTCTGTATCAAAATTGATATGTTTAATAATATAACCACTATTTTTATCTACCCATGAATCACCATCGTCACTTAAAGCACCAATATCATTTATAATATATTCGACCTTTTCGTTATAATTATTATAGTCATTTATAAAAATACAAGCTAATGTATATAAAAAAGCAGGTAATAGTTTGACATTTGTTTTTGTACAATAGCGCCAATGAATCGATTCAATTTCACCTAGAGGTCCAACAGTTGTATCTTTCATATTTTCTCTCGTGAACATCTGAGTAAAACGAATAATATCGTTTTGTTTTTTAACAAAATCAGATTGACCTAATATAATATCTCTCAATTTTGCATAAGGAGAAGCATAGGGATTACTATTCAAAATAGCATCCGATTCAGATTCCAATAAAAATTCATTTTGTTTCAATTCTTCTAATCCTAATAAATATTGCTGATTGTTGTATTTAACAATTCGTTGATTTTGTATTTTTTCATTCTTTTCAAAAATAGTCATGTAATACTCAAAAACAGATTTAATTTTATTCTCCAGTTCTTCTTTGGATTGATAGTATTGTTTGTCAAATTCTGATAATATCGTCTTTATCGCATTTTCGGCCAACATAGATTTGGTATCTTCTTCAGTTTTACAATCCATACCACTAGCACTCTTGTTGTTAGTTATTGAAATACAATCATTTTGTAAATTACACAATATATTTTGATTATTCAGTGGAGAGAAATTATCCTTATCAATATTTTCATCCAATATCCACATACCATTTGTTCGAACATAATAATGCATAACATCTTTTGATGAATCGTATAAAATAGCGTAATAACCATTTTTAACTGGTTTCATTCCAGTAATTAAAGTTTCTACCAAATCAATTGCATCCTCCTTTGAAACTTTTTCCGATTTTTGCAATTTTTCTACTAGAAAATTAATGAATTCATCTGAATCCATCTTATTCATTTCTTTTTCGTATTGATTTAATAATGAATAGTTTGTGGTATCGAATTTTTTATCAAAATAAATTGTTTTTGGTGGTTGATTTTGATTCTGATTATCGTCTTCCAATTCATTAATATTCTGATATTGTTTTGCAATTATATAATTTTTACATTTATTCTCTAATCGAGATTCCATGAATTTTCGATTATTTTTCACTTCATCAGTTTCATTTTCAAAGAAAGAATTTAAATTATCTGAAAACATAAGAGGTAAATTATTTAAACTGATACTACTGTTAAATAGACGACCATTATCCATCGTATTTATTTTATTCAAAATCTCAACAGAATCCATTCTAGTAGTAGTATTTTCTTCTTGATTTTTCCCATTTATGTGATATTTTTCAATAACAATTTCTTTTATACTTATATTTCTCTCCATTTCAGGATTTTCAATTTCCATCTGTTGTTCCATCTGTTGCTCGTTTTGTTTATTTTCTTCCCCATTTTGAATAGAATAAGTAATTGAGTTTATTAAATTATACATGTTATTAATTTTTACAGTTGTTTTTTTATTAAAATTTATATTTTTGATATTTTGAAAATACCGATATTTTTCTGCATAACTTTTATTAAATTCTGTTACTTTATAATTAATAAATTTAACAATAGCATTATATTGTAAATACGTAATATCGTCCTGATAAATTAAAAATGGTTCAAAAAATTCAACTACATCTTTAAAAGTATATTTATTGTGAATATCTTTTTGCATCATATAAAACAAAGTACGTGTTTTAGGTATGATTGCACGTAAAAAATCATAATATAATTTTTCGTATTCAACTGTTATATTATTGATCTTATTTTGCATATTCATCAAATTACTATTGTCATTCTGGTTATTTTCCGGGTTTTCCGGGTTTTCCCGATTTTCATTAATAAACCCTTCGATATCAATATCCAAAATATAATTGATCGGTTTCTTTAAAAAATCACGAGATTCTATTTGCGCAGGTTGAGGTTGAGGTTGATTAGATAATTCATTCATTTCTCTCGATTTTCTGTTAATTTTTAATTTTTCATTATCAATAAAATGATTTTCAATATATGTATTTTTATTCAACAACATCCAGTAATTCAAAAATGTATTATTCAGGTTCGCTTTTTCCATTATATTAGTACCAGGCAATTGGACGCGTGAGAACAACACAGCGTCTTTAGGTAACATTACAATCGATTTAATATTCATGGAATCAGGTTTTGTCAATGTAACTAATTGTGTTTTAGATTTATTACCAACATAAGTGAATGTTTCCAATTTATTCACACCTAAATTATATTTACCTATAACAAAACGTTTTGATTTAATTAAATTTGTATTGAAAACAGAAGAATAAAAATCACCCAGAGTATCTATTATTGCTTCAAAATTATCGTTAACATTCGTATTATAAATAAAATCGTCATTCAAAAATTGATTTATATTAATCTCTTGATTCAGACGATTATTCCTATCATTTTCAAATGGTGTCATATATGGATTCGCGTCTTTGATCATAGTTATGTATTTATTCATCTCAATGGGTGTGTCATTCGATTTATAATTATTAAATATTTTTTGAAAATCTGACATATTTTCTGATAATGAAAGTGAAACAATGTCAGGGTAATCATTTATATTATTATTATTTTCATCGATATTGTATAGTTTTTTTGTATTTTTAACTACTGGTAGAATCCAATAAAGTGATTTTTTAAGTTGAAATAAATTTTCAACTAGTGGTTTCCAAGAAGCTTCTTTAAACTTCATACCGTTTACATTATTATTTTCATCAAAAGTAGAAAAAGTGTTCCTCAATTGTTTGAAACGTTCAATCATAATGTGAATGTTGTTTAAAACACGAGACGTTCTATCTTTATTCGGTACGGAAGATATCATTTCATCCAATAATTCAGCTGTTTGTGTTTCTATACTGTATCGTTGTCTGCTTTCATTAATATTTATGTACTGTACAACATTACCTAGTTCTTCATTACCAAAAACAATTTCATCGGCTTTTAATATAAATTCACGGAGTTGTTGTTTTATTTCACTGCTAGGTATATTAATTATTGTATCTTCATAAATCTCGCCTTCTTCCAAATCATAATTTTCTGGTGATTGTGGAGGATTGAAAGAAGATTCTAGTTGTTCGTTTTGTTCGTTTTGTTCGTTTTCGACAATTTGCATTGTTTCTTCTTCATTTGATTGTGACTGCAATGAAACTACAGATTCAGGTATTTCAGAAATAGATTTTGGTTTTTCTCGAATTTCAATAGTTTCAATGGGTAAATAATCAGGAATGCCTTTATAATCAAAATTGATATATATTATTGAATTTTCTGGATAGGTTTTAACTTCTATCATATCTTCTTCTAAATTTGTGATTTCTCCTGTAATAATTGCAGGAACATCACCTCCAAAATAAATATTAATCCATTTTCCTGTTAATAAATCATTTTGCTTTGCATATCCTGGATTTTTGTTACGATATTTAATAGTTATATTTTGTATTATACCATCTGCGATGATACCATTATTAATAGGTAATATCACTGTATCCAGAGTTTCATCATTAATGATGTGTAATTTTTTGGAATCAATGTAATCAATAAAAAAAACCTGATTGTTTAGTTTTTCATATTCAATTTGGTTTTTTTCTGAATCCGAGTCATTTATAAAAATTTGAATTACATCACCTAATTGTAATTCAATTTCATTTTGTTGTTGATCGTTTTCTTTATCGTCGCTTGACATTTATATATTTAATTTTGATGTTTCCTATATTTATACTATATTATATTATCTTTATGAATAGTATGTGTAAATAAAGATATTACAATATTATATTAATAATAATATAAAGTTATATCGAATATATATATATCGTTTATATATTATCATATAAAATATCATAAAGCATAATAAACCATGGAAATTGAACAATTTGATACAAAATATGAGTTGCATACTATTTCAGAATTTGTTAAATGTCTAAATTCGAAAGAAGAATCTATGAATGAACAACAAAATGAAGCATATATTTTTAATAAAATATCACAAAAAATCAGCAATAAAGATGAAGATGAAGATGAATATTGTGTATGTGAGTCAAAAAATAGTGAACCACGTGAACCAAGTGAACCTCATCGATACACAGTGATAAAATACGATAAAAAAAAATTACCAAAAAATAAGTATTCTAGTTGGGGATTAATAAGATCTCTAATTATAAATGCATCGAATAAAGTAGTATCTTTTTCACCTCCTAAATGTATTAGTTACGAAGAATTTGTAGAAAAAAATCCATCTTATAATGATAACATTATTATAGAAGAATTAATAGAAGGAACAATGATTCAATTGTTTTGGGATTCGTATGAGTGTAAATGGGAAATTGCCACAAAAAGTTCGATAGGTGGATATAATACAAATACGTTTACTAAAACAACTTTTCGAGATATGTTTTTTGATGCGTTAAAAGAGATGGGCTTAACATTGAATGATTTTAATCACAAATACTGTTATAGTTTTGTTTTACAACATCCTAAAAACCAAATAGTATTTGATATTGTTAAACCGCAATTGTATTTGTTGTATGTTTATTCTATAAATCATATATTAAATATTAGTCATGATAGCGGTGACGAGAGTACCGACAATATAAAGGAAGAGATCGATGTCCAAGTATGTCATTTATTTGATTCTCATGTCAATAAAAACAATCCAAGTATATTGCCTAAGGAATGCAAAATTAAATACCCAAAACAAATCAGTTTAAAAGAACAAAAAACATACAATCAACTTTATGATTATTTTTACACAAATAGTTATGATATAAAGATGAATTATTCAACTATGGGATTAGTAATTTACAATTCATTAACAGGAGAAAGATGTAAAATTCGCAATCCATATTATGAACATATTCATAATATTCATGGAAGACAATCAAAATTATTATACAAATACTTGATTGCTAGAAGTCTAAATACAGTTAAACACTTTATGAGTTTTTATCAAGATGATCCAGAAATTAAGAACAAGATTGAATCATTCAAAACAAAAATTCAATCTTTTACGAATATTTTATTGATTCATTATATTGATTGTTTTATTAATAAAACAAAACCGTTAAGCAATTATCCACCAGAATATAAATCCCACATGTATAATTTACACAATATGTATTTACAGGAATTGAAACCAAATAAAAGAAATGTTAATTTAATAGAAACTATATATTATGTTAAAAATTTACATCCATCCAAATTAGTGTATTCGTTGATTACAAAGACCAAAAAGTAAAAACTGTTTAGCATATTTGCATTTTTTCTAAGAATGGTAAAAATAATAGTAGATATATAGCATAATAAATCATTAGTGAATTTATGCTCCAACACCATACACTTCCGGCTGTATCAAAATAATACTGTATAAAACAAATTATTAGTGTAATTATTCCAAAAATAAACAATCCCCATATTTTCTCATAAATAAAACTGAAAAAAAAGAAAAAGAACCATAATGAGATAATTAAATATGATAAATAGGATTTACCGAAGAAAAACCATGATAAATGACCATTCTTATATACCTTGGAATAAATATTATTTGTTGAAAATTTATGAATTGAAAACGGAATCATGATTAATAAATAAAAAAACAAAAGAATATTTCGTATTGGTATTTTTTGGATTATCATCATACTTGCAATGGGTTGTAGAAGTAATAAACATAACGCTAATTTACTAAACAAACTATTATAATATTTATTATTGATATTTCGCCAAATAAAAAATTCAATCAGTTGCATCAATATAAATGATGCAAAAAAAACATATGTCCATTTGTTATTGAAGTCTTTTATTTTATATTTTGTAAATGAATTGTTATAAATAATAAGTAGTAATACAAAACTACTAAATAGAAACGTATTCATTGAAACAGCCTCATTCCAACACATTATATTATATATAATATATTAGGTAATATATTTTTCAAATCTAGAAAGCATATAAACATAAATTGATATGTTTATATACATTATAATTTACACATAAAAATGCCAAACTGGTGCACAAACAGCGCTTCTTTTACATGTCCATCGAAAGAAATATATGACAAATTGTTGGATTCAATCAAAAACGACTCATGGTTTCAGACATTTGCTCCATTAGGATTGGATCCAGAAGAGTATCCTGATGGCTGGAATTATGAAAAAGCATGTAGTGTATGGAATACAAAATAGTCTGCAAGAGACGTAGATATAAATGATTTTGACGAAAAAGATTACACCATCAACGTATCATTTGAATCCGCATGGTCGCCACCGACAGGTGTATATCGTTTAATGAATAAAAATCATAATATTGAAGTAACTGCTTATTATGATGAACCAGGCAATTGTTTTTTCGGTAGATGCATGTATGTAAATGATTATCGTTATGGTAACGGTGAAAAAATAGATTCAGATGAATCATATGATTATCCAAATGATATGAACGAGTTAGAAGAATTGCGCACTAGTATCGGGATAGGAAGTGACCTGGATGATTACATGAATTCTACATGGATAAATTTACAAGAAATGTGGGAAGAGGAAGAATAATTAGTTATTTAGAACATTTTTTTTATTTTTGTGAAAACATCGATCGCATTTTTCAAACATTCGACTACATTTTGTTTAATCATTGATATTTCTACTGGGTCAATATATGCAAGACGAATAATACTATCTACATCATGAGGATGAAATTTTTTAAATCCACAAAAAGACAATGTTTTTAATCCTTCAAAATAATCAGAGTACATGAAATATTCAATTGTTTTACCGATTGTATAATCTTCATTGTTTAATTTGACATCAAAGCAATTTTCCATAGTGGTATCTGATGGTTTTATTTCCAATTCATCTCTATGAATTTGCATGTCAATTGCTTTCAATTTTTCAATTAAAATATCACATGCTTTTTGTATAATTTCTTGATTTGTGTATATTCCAATAGTTTCAATTGTAAAATCGAAACTGTCTTTTTTTATAATTCTTAATGCATCGAGAAGATGCCAGTTTTTACTTTCAAATTCTATTTCTTCTCCATTCAACCCTGTATCTTTCCAACCTTGCTGTTTTTTACCTAATTCTTCTTTGATTTTAACATCATCTGGTGTAAAACCATATGCACATGTTGAAACACAATTGAACATTCCATCGTCTTTTGCGTTACTAATACTAAACTCACATGTTAGGTGAATTTTCTCACCAGGTAATTCATCTGAAATTTTGGGACGTAATTTAACAAAGTCAATAAAATAACCAGTGAGGTCAGATGCAGGGAAAATCTCACGAACGTCGTTTTCAGAAAGGTAACTGTCAGTTTGAAGATTTTTAATTTTAAAATGTTCAGTTGTTACAACCATAACAGTATCAGTATTGTTTTCTTCTTTGACTTCCAATAAATAGTTTTTAAGAGGTATTTTAAAATCGCGTATATGAATAGGAATACAACTCAAACGTTGTTTTAAAATTTCATTATTTAATCGACTAGTATTTGTGTATATAGTTGCTTTGCTTTCTTCGTAGGGTGAAGTTTTAAAAACGACAATAGGAATATCGGATAAAATAGTGCGACGTAACGCATTTGCTAAACTTACATTAACACCTGATAGTGTAAATTGTAAAGTATTGCCTTTGTCTGAAATGTTATCAATTTTTGGATTCATGGTTTGTTTTGTATTAGTAGTGGTAGTAGTACTATCGGATTTGTATTGGATTTGTTTTAGATTTGGTATGTATATTATATTTATAACTTACTATTTATTTATATGACTTATAAATAAATAATATTTCAATTTTAATTTATAAGTCATATAAAAATAAAGTTAAAAATAGTATATAAAAAATATTCGTAATATAATATCAAATGAGTTGTATATTATATTATTCCAATTTCTGTAATCATTCAAAAAATATAATTCAAACATTATCAAAAACAAATTTAGGAAAAGATATACATTTTATATGTATTGATAAAAGAGTAAAAGAAGACAATAAAACATATATAATTTTAGAAAATGGACAACGTATTATATTGCCTGATACGGTTAATCGTGTTCCAGCTTTGTTATTACTAAACAACAATTATGAAATATTATATGGTGAAGCAATATTGAATTTTTTCAAACCTAAACAAGAAGTCGCTATCAAACAGGCAACCAATAATAACATTGAACCGATGGCGTTTTCATTCGGAGGTGGTGCTAGTGCATATGGAATTATGTCAGATAATTATAGTTTTTTAGATATGAATTCAGATGATCTTTCCGCGAAGGGAAATGGTGGAGTAAGACAAATGCATAACTATGTTCATACGAATTATATGGATAAAGAAACAATATACACTCCATCAGATGAATCTAGTATAAAAGCTGGTAAAGTACCCGAAGGTTTGACTGTCGAACAATTGCAACAACAGAGAGAACAAGAATATCAAAATTTAACAGCTAACGGAAATGGGAATCAAAGAAGAATGTAATATTTACGAAAAATATTATGATAATGAATTCAAAAAGTTGTTAATGATTTCGGTATAAAAAACCGCTCTATAATTATTATGATGATCATATTTAGTATAAAATTCTTCTTTGATACGTATTGCATTTTCATCATATGTAAATGAAGTAATATCTAAAAACTTAATGTTGGGCATAGACAAATTTTGAATTTCATTTTTTAGTTGTTCATTGAAATTCAACGCTATTTTTGTTCTCTCCACTATATTAGGCAATGTAGCACTAGATAATCTATTTTCTAATTTGATTAGGTCTTGTTGTTCCAGGAAATTAATATGTCCATTCAATAAACCTTTTTTCAAGTGTTTATCATCTAAAACAGGTAAACCAATAGAGAGTATTATAACGGATCTATTTGAAAAATTAGTTACTATAAAATGTAAATAATTTTTTATAACAGACAAATTAAATTCCGCATAATTTATACTAGAATTATCTAAATATTTATGTATATATGAAAAATCAACATCTACGCCTCCAAACAAAAAAAATAAATGTTTGTAATCATTATTATTAACATTATTTATTATAAGATTATTATATTGTGATATGGAATTAGGATTGTTTAATCCTTTTGCGCTACCACCACCACATGATAAATAAATATAATTATTGAATTTAATATCACCAGAATGACTATCACCTGTTAAAAAATTCATTAAAAATGTGTATAATAGTTTTATATAATATAAATAGTGAAAAATATATAAATAAATAGAGTTAATATAAATAATATCAATATGTCGAATTCATCAACAATACTTACAGCATTCAATGATCATTTTATGGAATTTGTTAATGATATACAAAGTGTTTTTCCAGAAGATCATGATATTTTAGCGTCAAAAAATGCTTTTCTTACTATTAGAAAAATAAATCCGAAGCTTATTATTCGTGTATGGTCAGAATATGTAGTAGGAAAATACAGATCTGAAATAGAGTCTGGTAATATAGAGTATTTTATTAATAAAGATTATACACAAGATGTGATGGATTCCCCAAATTCAAAAAAAATAATTATGGGTATTGATAGATTGAGAAACCCGGTAAAAGAAATGAATGAAGAAAATAAAAAGAAATCGATGGGATACATACAAAATTTAACAAAATTATGTAATATGTACGGTAATATGAATGGTGGATTTTAATTTATATAAAAACTAAAAACTAAAAACTTAATTGTAAAAATCGTAAAAATCGTAAATTCAAATTTTACATCAAAAGCTAAAAATATATAATTTAACTTTAGTTTAATTTAAAAATATTTATTATATTACACATATAATAAATGTCTAGTGATTCACAAGATTTGCCTCAACAAACAGATAAGTCTATTATTCCTACTGAATTTAACAAAATAATAAAAGATTTTTCTAATGATTTGAGTATAACATTTCCTGAATATGCTCCATTTATTGATAAATGGTGGCAAAATTCAAAATATGATAATCCAGTACAGTATTTGTATGAATTTTGTTTAAAAAAGATGCCTCCTCGTTTTTTTGATATTTTGTACAAAAATGCGGATATGTTTTCTGAAACTTCCGATGTTGATACTGAATTTTTACCAAATATTCATTTTAGAAATTTATGGCAATGTGAAATTAGTGATAATACACGTGAAACAATATGGAGATATTTACAATTGATACTTTTTGCTATAGTTGGTACAATGGACAATAGTGATGCTTTTGGTGAGACTATCAAAATGTTTAAATCTGTAGAAGAGAATGATTTAAAAAATACATTAGAAGAAACAATGAGTAAAATGTATGAATTTTTCGAAAATAATAAAAATGATGATTCTCAAGAAAATAAAGGTCAAAACGGTGAAAACGGTGAGAATGGACAAAACGGTGAAAACGGTGAAGACAGTGAAGGAATTAATATGAAGAATTTTCCTAGTGCAGAAAATTTACATGAACATATTAATGGTATGTTGAGTGGAAAATTAGGCGAATTGGCAATGGAAATTGCACAAGAAACTGCTTCTGATTTAAATTTAGGCGCGGATGGTGATTTAAACGCGGATTCAAATGTAAAAGATGTTTTCCAAAAATTGATGAAAAATCCTACAAAATTAATGTCATTGGTAAAAAATGTAGGAAGTAAATTAGACGAAAAAATCAAATCAGGAAGCATAAAAGAAAGTGAATTGATGTCTGAAGCTAGTGATATTATTAACAGAATGAAAGATATGCCTGGTATGGGTGATATTCAATCCATGTTGAAAAAAATGGGTATGACCAAAGGAATGGGAGGGGGAAAATTCGATTTCAATGCCATGGAGAGTAAACTAAATCAAACTATGAAACAAGCACAAATGAAGGAAAAAATGAAGGAAAAAGCTGAGATAAAGAAAACACAGGCACAACAAGCACAAGCTCAAGCACAAGCACACATGCAAGAACGTGCTCAAAATTTTAATCCAGTACCAGATGAACAATTGTTCAATATGTTTAGTAATCCATCATCATCTTCTTCATCCAAACCGACTAATAATGTCCCCAATGGAGAGAAAAAGAAGAAGAAAAAGAAGAAGAATTAGCAAGTTTCGTGGTATATGAGTGAAAACTATATGGAAATTATAATGGAAATATAAGTAATATTGTAAAATATAAATATTATTATACAATATAAATAGAATAGTAAATATATTAAAATGTCTGGAAACAAAGTAGTTTTTAATGATAATACTAGCAACAATATGAAAGAAATTAATATAGATGTATGGGTTAATAATCCTACAGTTTTATTAGATAAAAATACACTATTTGAAATATGGCCAACTCAACAAATGTGTTACGAAAGAAAAATAAACGCAATGTCAAGATTAATTATTATTTTAACAATTTTAGGATTTATTTTAACTAGATCTGTAAAAATACTTATAGTTGGACTAATTACATTGATTGTAATTTATTTATTTTATTATCAAAATTGGTATAAAAATAATAAAGAGGCATTCAATTCTGGTATTGATTCTGAATCATCATCTGAATATGTTCCTATTGTAAACGTTAATACGAGTGAAAAAATATTGAATCCAAATACGACAAGTATATCGATAAATGAATTACCAATAAATAGTGAAAATGGAGCTCCTTTGAATAAATTCATGAACGAAAATTATTACAAAAGTAGCTCGACAAATCCGTTAGGTAATGTACTTTTAACTGATATCAATGATAATCCTGACAGACCATCCGCACCCCCTGCTTTTAATACTCTTGCATCGAATGATATTAGAAAAAATATTAAAAAAGCAGTGCAATTGATGAATCCAGGTATTAAATGTTCTGATAAACAATTATACAACAATTTATATGATAACTTTGA
>Ga0214921_10001997_pt1 | contig 34092 bp, 39 predicted proteins | sample LL1505_MetaG_FD_177992 | JGI IMG/M metagenome (GOLD analysis project Ga0214921, IMG submission 177992) | Freshwater microbial communities from Lake Lanier, Atlanta, Georgia, United States - LL-1505 | ecosystem: Environmental > Aquatic > Freshwater > Lake | place: USA: Georgia | collected... | reverse complement strand
TTCTCTACTGATCTTTGTTTCAAGAATAAAACAATTTTTGCTGTTGATTTTATTGTTGAAAGAAGTAAGTCTTCGAAATCAGCCATTTCATCTATGCCATATTGTTCAGCAAAATCAGCATTGTGCCAATAGAACATGAGCAACAATCTAGACATTCTATCTAAGTTATCAACTAATTCAGGGATGTATTCCTGTACGATAGACTGAGACCTTGAAGTTCTTGTCAGTACTCCAATCATTCCTGGATCAAATACTTGCCTAGAATTACTATCGCTGGCTCTTTGTAAGAAATCTATATCTTCTTTTGTTATTTGATTCCACTGTCCACTATCTAATTCGGTTGCACTAGCTGGGCCAGCACCTGCACTAATCATTTCTTGTCTTGTCGAGTCTTGATTTGAGATAGGTGTACCATCTCTAGCAACTCCACCATTTCCGCTAGGAGTAATAAAAGATGGATAAGCTAATTTATCTGATTTTGGTAAGGCCCACCCAGATATTTTTCGACTCTTGTTTTCGAATATTTCAGAAGCTATTTTTTCTGCGTCTTGCTCTCGCAATCCAGCTCTGCTCATCAAATCAAAAACAACTTCAGACCTATCTCTGAATGACAATGACTGATTACCAAATAAAACAGTTACGTCGAATTTGGCTGTTTTATCTACTGCAACGATTTCTCCTCTTCTTGAGGACAGAAGAGAGTTCAATGTTTTATCGTCTCCTGGTTTGATTTTATCTATATTAGACTTCTCTTGTAATGCGCTGTACTTATCTTTTATTTCTATTAACTTACAGTTTTTAGGGATAAATACTACGTTACCTTTCGTAAACTGAGGTAAGCCGTCCTCTTTGTCTATAACTCGGATAAAAGCCTTTTGTCCCCAGTGTCCACAAAATCCATAATTTCTATTTAATTTTTCAGAACTGGAACTAGACAATAATAAACTATTGTACTGTGGAATGTGATCTTGTTCCACTTCAAGAGTGACCTTACCGCTTTCTTTTATTTTATTTGAAACGGAAAATGGGCCATAGGCTGTGAAATTCTTATCAAGCATGAAATACTTTTTGCGTACTTCTGCAGACTTAGGGTCTGTGCCTGTTTTTTCAATTAATTCAGCTTTGCCGTCTTCATCTAATTTCTCCACTATGCTTGCACCAGACTTATAATAAACTGGATTATGTGCCCACTCTACTGATCCATTATCTGGATCAATGACTACCTGAGTTGCATATCCTGTTCCGCTATTGTCTAAAGTACTAGTGCCCTCGGTAATAGACCTGGGGGCAACAAGAACAATTGCTTTAACTATATCACCGCTATAGTTCAGTATTTCATAGTAGCCTGTCTCAGTTACTTGATTGAATTCTTCTCTGAAGTCTCCAAGATATAAATCGCTTTTTTGGTCTTCGGATCTTTCGTCTTTTATAACGTAGCCATTTTTTATTGTTTTTGTTTTTTCTTCCGTTGACATCTCCATTTTGAGATTCATCAATTCAGCGGATTTAATTAATCTAATAGCCCGATTAGTATCTATATTTTTATAGATATTTTCTGTTTCTTGTGATGCAACTTTGTTATCTTCAAAATCAATCTTTATTTCATCTAATGAGTATATATTAGAAACAGCTTTTAAGATCTCTGGGTTGTCAGTAGCAACTTTTATGAAATGTTTATACATCTCATATCCACCTTGTTTTAATAAAGTTATTAAATCTTTTTCTGGCTCTGCTAGTGCTATTTCTGGATTTATAAAATCGTCTACGGATAGTTCATAAATCTCAGCTGAAGCAGCTTTACTATTTGCGCTAGCTGGTGGTCTTGTAAATATTCTCAAAGAATTGTTCCCTTCTGTGTCGGGAAGAGGAACTTCTTTTGATTCTTGCCCTATGTCTTGTGGGTTCTGGTTTGCAATGTAGTTAACCCAATTTTCGTTGTTTGCAACAAATGTATCTGAGTTCTTTAAGTACATTACTTCAGTACCCTTGACTTTGCCGTTCAAGAAAAACACTGGTATGTAAACCAGTTGTCCACCTATTTTAAAACCCATTATACCTGCAGCTCTTGTGCCATCTTCGTTCTTATCTATTATATCGAATCCTAGATAATACTCCATTAAGTTTGGGTTTTTTTCTGAAATTAAAGATACAGCAATCTCTGATAAATTTTGCTCTATTTGTTGCAATTGATTTGGCATATTTTTAGACAATTATTTTGGACTAAAATTCCATTAAATGAAAGAATTTATTTTTATAATACTCAGTATGTAAAAAAAAGCTAGTACATTTTATATAAAAAGAAAAACCCCATTGGCTAGAAAACTAGCCAAGAGGTGTTTTGATTACTTATCTTTTGATTTATTTGTTAATATGTTTTTACTGTTTCTATTATCTTCAGTGTATCTATCTTTGACTTGTTTTCTAGATATATTGCAAGATCTTCATCAGACCAATATTGAAGTGGAAGACACGATGTAGAATATCCGCAATTTTTCCAGTGTGTGCCTACGCTTTGTGTATGATCTGGCTGTATTGTCATTGCTATGCACACGGCATTTGCAAATCCATTGCTACTTACTTGTGGTAATTTTACAAAAGCTTTTGCAATTTTGTCACCCGCCAAATCTTCTTGCGTTGATACAATTAAACCTTGAGTTAATGTGGCACCACAAGTATCATTTGGGTTTCCACACTGTATGTTAATTATTTTTTGCATTTTTTATTTAATTATGTTTTAGTTAATATTATAGAGAAGTATGTATTTTAATACCTCTACTAATGTATTATGGCCAATTTACATAACTAAATATATGCCCCTAGTACCCAATAACCCCTTTTGGTGGCTTTCCAAATTCTTTCCCGTAAGCTAACCCTGGAAGCGGGTTTGTACCATGTATGTCTGTACTTACATCTCCACTTATTACGTTTTTCTTTAAATTCTTTTGAACGTATGAAGTTCCAAGTTGCGACATCCAATCCTTGTCATATGATGGATTCTCCATTAATCTAACCATTACTGGACTAAATGATGGTTGCTGGTCTGAAACTAATACTTCTTTTTCGTCTAAGTCATTTAGTTGTTTTGCAACGCTTGGAGTAATTCTAGTTCCTATAGTGTAGTGCAACGCTGGTGCCTCTAAATATTTACCAATTGAATTTGATGGATTCCGGTAAATTGAGTTTTCACGAGGTTTATATGTTTTGCTAAAAGAACTATATTCAACTGTATCATCAGGTAGATATCCATCTGTCTCGTCTCCGTCTACAATCTTTACGTGATCAACTACAGCTCTGGTTACTACTTCAGCATTCTTTCTTGATACATTTATTCCATTCTCTTTAAATGTATCTTGTATTTGTTTTAATAGGCTAAGTCTTCCTGCTCCAATGCCCTTTAATCTAACTATGTCTGAGGGGTTCAGCATTCCACTAGATAACCTATCTCCAGCCTCAATTTTATCTCCTCGTTTTACTAGTATTTCATGTTCTGGGGAAATGAAGTGATTTTTTTGTCCAACCGCAATATTGAATCCCCCCTGCGGCAACTCTTCTATCTTGTCTACCGTTCCATCTGATTCAGATAATGAGGCTTTGTCTGGAAAAGTGTCTGGTACTTGAAACAATGAATTGATTGCCTTGAATCCTGTAACTTTTGATGCATTAGCTACGCCAGCTGAGTGCTTGGTTGAAAGCAAAGACTGACTCAACGGCTCTGTTAACGCACTAGCTGCTGCCAGGCCTATCGCATCAGATAATGAAGGAAGTTTGCCCCTCTCCCTGACTCCAGCGCACCTGGAGCAAATGCCGTTACTTGCATTACACGTAATTGCAGACCTTACGGATATTTGTGGTTTGCCAGTTTTTTGTAAATCCTGCAAAACTTTATTTGTTATAATAGTACCAGCACCATATCCATTGACCCCCTTGGCTAAAACAGATCCAATATTTTCTTTATCTAATGTATCTACAGGGATGCCAGATTTAGTTTCGCAATCGTCTTCAGTTACTAAGAGGTCCATAGCTGAAGCATTGATTTGCTTAGCCAAGAATCCCGAGTTTTGCGTAGAGAATTTTGTTGCAATCAATCCAGCCCTAGTTCCATAGCTTGCGGCAAAATATTCAGCTGGGGACATTCCTTCAGTGTACGAACTTTTTATGCCGATTGGAACTGGTCTATTGAATTGATCGGTTACTAGAAAGTCAGCTCCTATATTGCTGTTTAATTGACTTTTATTTCCTCTGGCTCCTGATGCAACCATCTTGGCAAGATTTGACCCCTTCTTGATTGAAGCATCAAATATAAGGTTAGGCATCTTAGAAGAATACTTATCATACATCTTAACTAAGAGGTCTTCTTTTTTCTCCTGCGTTAATGTTTTATCTGAAAAGATTTCATTTTCTCTTTGCGATACTTCCTCTAATAACTTTTTTTTATCTATTGGAGACTCTAGATCTTCCATAGAAAAAGAGCTTCCGGTTTCTACAGCACCCTTAGACCCCAACCTCATTAACTTGAATGATATATCTTTGTATTGCTCTGGTTCTTCTTCCGCAACTCTTTGCAAGACGTTTTTTAATTCCTGGGAACCAATTGGTTGATCATCTGGAATGTCGCTCCTAAACTTATCTGGAACTATAGAATTAAATATTAGCCTCGCAACAGTTGTGGTCATTTCTATATTGTACTGTACTTAAAAATTGCATTCAAGATAGATATAAACGCTATAGTCTATGAAATAATGTATGTATCGCGTTTCTTCCAGGAAGATTCACTTGGAATAGATATTTTGCCATTGTCCCAGGTAACGGTTTTATCTTTGTAAAGTGTTCCCTGCATTTTTCTATTCCTGCTGTAAACCCTGTTTATTGGGGAACTCAAAGAGCCGTCAAAAACGTGTTTAGTTACTGTGCACGTTTCGTTGTTGCAGATTGAAACATCTTCATCGTGATTAAAATTTTCTTTGTAGAACGTCTTATTTACTGCCTTGCCTTTTCTGTCATCCCATACATAAAATTGTTTACATAAAATGTCTCCAGAATCTATTCCAGATGAAAGTATTTTTGATACCTTATCTGGATCACAGTTTAATTGATCTGCTACTGTATCTTTGCAATCCCATCCCTCTGGTGGTGCGTATTTCTTCTTGTTGATGTTGCTTTTGACGCTCTGCCAATTGTTGCAATTTTTATTTTTTTTCATGTGTATTGTGTGTTGTGTTTTTTATTTTTATTAAACAAAAATTGGCCAAGTTCCAGTTCTTCCCCTTTTTGAATCGAACAAGAAGAATGTTTGCTGTGGTGGCTCATATGAAGCTTTAATTTTTAAAGCATATGGACTATAACCTATTAATGATCCATTACTTACCCATTTAGGGTTTTGCTGCATTTGATGCCAGTGCCCAAAGACATCAAGATTTGCTGCTCTACCTTTATTCCATTGAGCTATTGCTTTTTCTACTGGAATGGTCAAACCCCCCACGCCCCCTTGATAAGAAAGCGAATCGCCATGGTGCAGCCTTATGGTCTTGTCGTACACATTTAAATATGTGTGATATCCTGTAGCAACTTGCCACTCTACTCCATCAGTGAATGATTCACTAAGCCACTTATACATCAACCACTCAAAGGAATTTTTTGCTCCAGTAGATATCCTTGATTTTTGAGTTGTTCTACCGTGATTTCCAAAACAACAAGGAATTATAATTTTTTTAAAATTTCCTTTATTCCTTAGTGTATTGATTCCTTTTACTATTTTGTCCTTCACCCACAACAAAGTTTCTACGGGAGACATACTGTTACCCTCGATTAATTCTTCGTGAATGTATCCAGTCATAAAATCCCCAAGAAGAGCTAAAACTAAATTGTCTATGTTTGTTCCAGCTCTTTCAATCTCGGTTAATCTAAGCACGGCTCCAAAAAAATTATCTATTCGATTCTCCGCTATAGTTAGGTTGTATTCATTTAATCCATTTATAGTATCTGGATCTACTGTTTCCTCTGAGTGCCAATCTGAAGCAATAGCGAATGCTGTAGCCTCACCTAGCTTAGACTTAGAGTTAATACGAAATTCTTTGTCTGTATTATTAGATGATGAAATCAGTTTAAATACATCTAACTGTTTTTCTAATGTTTCAATTTTTTGCTCATATAGCTCAAATTGTTTTTTGTTGTTTTGCTCTTTTTTAGCGTAGGATTTTGCAGAAGTTATTCTTTCGATGTGTGCCCATTTTTGTTCGTGTTGTGTCATTTGTTGTTTTTTTCTATTGTGTTGTTTTTTTTGTTGATGAGTGCTTCGGTCTTATTAGTTTTCAACTAATTTTATTCCGAGGCTTTTGACAAAATTAACGAAATCCTCGTTATTGTCTTTTGCTATTACGAAAACAGGACTGTTTGGCATTAATGCAACTAAGCACGCCAATTCGCCTTGCTTGTCTCGTATTTCTATAGTGGTAACCTCCCTTGAGTCAAGTAGAGGTTTACCAAGTGGATTATTTTTTACTATTACTCTAAGAGAGTGATCTTCCATTAAGCTTGTGGAGCAGCTTGTTCTGGTGGCATCTGTTGTTGTTCTTCTGGTGTGCTAGGCTGTGCCGCTTCTGCTTGTTGCGCACCTTGGTCTGCTCCTGACGTAAGTTGTGCCATAAGACCCTCCATCTGGTCAAGTCTTTCTTGCACACTTTTTTTCTTTTCTCCACCTTTGCCGCCCATTTTCATTGCTTGCATTTCTACCGATAATTGCTGCATGAGCTGCATTGATTGCTGCTGCATTTGCATCATTTGCTCAAGGCCCTGTTGCACTAATTGAGCTAACTCTGGAAACCCAATTTGAGGATTTTCTTCAGTTCCTGGAGCTGGTTGCGTTTGCTCTATGGCTCCTTGTTGCTGTGCAGAAGAGATGGCTTGCTGTGTTTGTGGTGATGCAACAAAAGCGGTTTTGTGGTTTAACTTTTGTTTTACTTCTTGGAGTAATTGTAAATTGAATTTGCTCATATAATTAATAATTGAATAATAACCGACAAACTAAAAACTCTCCCTCATTTTCTGGGCATGAAATTATTTTTAATTTTATTGTTTGTTCTGAGGTCAGCGATAGTGGCGAGTCAAAAATTGTATTGATTGCTATGCTGTTCGCTGGCAGTACAATAGTTTGTTTTGGGGTTGCTTCAGAGTTAACCATTACGCCAATTGTAATTGCACTACTTACTGACGGAGAGAATATATTTACTTGAGCGCCATAACAAGAAAGTTTAAGTGATGTTGGTACTGAAAAATACCCAAAATTACTGCCTGAGCTTATTGAGCCAGGTAAAGAAAAATCTACCCAGTTTAATTTGCTTGAAGTAGATCCAGTTGTTGCGTTGCCCGATGAAGATAAAAATGAAGTTATCAGAGACGCTATGGGTTTCCATGTTATGTCTCCAGATATAGAAAGTGTAGGAATCCAGCCTTCTGTGGCTATAGAGGGTGGTTGACTAATAAACTGTTTCCAATTGAGTCCACCGTCAGTAGAGTATTGAACTGACATAACGCCAATTGAAGGATCTCTATAGAATCTCGTTCTATAGTCAGTCGATAATTGGTTAGGGATGAATTGTTGTTCTCCTAGAATTGGGTCTGCCATAAAATTAAAAATTGAAGATTCTACTTAATAAACCTTTTTGCTCTTGCGGCAAGCTTGATTGAATTTGACCTTGTTCATTTAGTGTGCGTTCGCCTGGATTAGCCATATTTTGATTTCTTACATTTATCGTTAAGTCGCTATCCTGATTTGGCCTTTTTCTAATACTGCTACTAACTCTTATTGAGCGCCCATCTCCAACTCGTTTTGCTGCATTACTTAAATTCATTAATGCAGGAATCGCAAGAGCGGATAATCCAGTTCCTGCGGCCAATAATATAGCTTTCTCAGTAGGAGACAACTTCTCTAAAAAACTTTTTCGAGTCTGTTCTTCTATTGCTTTTTGCGTTTTTGTCCACTGTATAGCCGCTGGCGCAGCAGCAAAAGCTACATCTTTTACTGGTGCTAGCGCAATTAATTCCGCACCTACCAAAGGTGATCCCTTTGCAAAATAATGTGCGCCCATTCCGCCAAGGCCAGCATTAAATAGCCCTATCCCAATTCTTGTTGCATCTATGTTGCTATAATCTCCCTTGTGTTGTATAAAGTCCAAGCCACCTGCAGTAGCTAACGCTGTTGCTGCTTGTGCTGGGTTTATTTGTTTAATAATGTTTGGTATTGCTTTGATAGCTTCTCCTAATCCTCCAGCATGTTTTTCCTGAAATAATATTGTCGGTACCTTATTCATTTTATTTTTATATATTATGCACCAATACTTACTGGTGTGTCCATTGATATTTCTCCGCGCCTATAGGAAGCTATAACGTCTGATGCGCTATTAAATTTTACTGTTTCCTTCCCATTTCCTTTTCCTGTTGTGTTATATAACCCAAGTATAAATTCTTGTGATGGTGCATAAAATATCTTGTTGTCTTTTATAGATAACAAATTTTTAGATGGCAAGAGTTTTTCTTTTGCTTCTGTTACTGCTTCGTCTGACACGGGAACATGTACATTCATTTGATCACCGTCAAAGTCTAAATTGAATCCTTTGACAATAAGAGGGCTAACTTGAATAGAGTCTCCGGACACAAGCCTGGGGTTAGCGGACATAATATTAAATCTATGCAAAGCAGGAGCACGATTGTACATGACTGGCCTATCTTCAAGTTCCTTTACTAGGAAATTTTTTGCGTAATCAGTCTTTCGCTCAATATTCAAAGCAGCTTGTTGTGCGCTCATTCCATTTTTTACCATCCTTCTCATAACGAATGGTGAATAAAGTTTCCAAGCCATTTTAACAGGCAACCCTATGCTATCCATATCTAGCTCATCGCTAGGTATAGTTACACCTCGTCCAACTGTATTTACAGTATGTCCAACAACCTTAGAGAGAAACATTCCAGTCTTGGGACCACCTGATCCAGATAGATGTTTTATAAAACCTTTAACACCTTTTTGCTGTAACTTAGGGTGAAGTGGGTCGCCTAATCCAACTACCGCAGCGAGCGAATCATATACAGCAAGATTTTCTTCACCAGCTGAACGATCCCCTAACTCATTTTTAATTTGGCTGTGTAAATCTCTTGCAGTCATTAAATCTTTGTACAGATAGTTTGAGTCAGCACTTAACATCATTTTACCTGCAATAGTTACTGGACGGAAACTCGGAGGAAGAACAGGAACTTTGGTCATGAAAAAATCGTTCTTATCAAGACCTTGTTTTTTAATGCCAGATAGGATGTTTAACTTCTTAATTGCATCGTTCCTTGTTGTTTTTGCCCCATTCCTAATTTTCGACCTTAGATCTTCTTCCATCTTATCCAAATTTATGGACTCAAATTTTTTGATTAAAGCATCTGAGCCATATCTGCCATCGATGGATTCTTCACCAGATAATACCTTCCTCATTTGAGGCTCAGTTAAGTCTAATATCTTCCTTAGTGGTTCTTCCAATATTGGATTAGGAGTCGGCTCATTAAGTTTTATATAGCTCCAATCTTTTCCACTTATTCCATGAATAGCGTGATCCATTAAGCCTCCAGCGATTGGCTCACCTGTCTTGGGGTCAATCGTTGATGAATTTTTAACCTCTCTATTGCCAACAAGAGAGTCTACATCTACTCCCTTAAGAGCTTTTATAGTAATCTTTGATCCAGTTTTGTCTGGGTTAATTCCAGCAGCTATCAATGTATTTTTAAATTTTTCGTAAATAAACGGAATCTTTGGAGCTGGTAGCGATGCCCCAAGTCTTATTGATCTCCACATATCTGGATTGGACCCCGTTCTGTAGTTTTGTATATCTGAAAGGTTTTTTACGGCACCGTGAGATAATAGAGCCATGATGTCTAGGTTTCCGATTCTCTTTGCGCTATCAGATCCACCTGGTCTACTTGGCTGCTCATTTTGATCTGATGCACCCTCATCTATTGCACTTAGTTTTGCATCAGCTGTATGTTCTAGTTTTAAAAAATTTTGAACACCAGTTAAAACTTTTGGAACAACTCTTTCAGTAACTGGATCAAACAAATCTTCTGTGTCGCTAACTTGATTAACGTTTAGCTCGTTTTTTACGTACTCGTGAAATGAGTCTTCAGAGAAATGTGGGAGTGTATATTTTTTTCCAGTTTTTGTAGCTATCTTACCTAACAAGGATTCATATACCATGCCTGGGTTAACTCTTCCTATCATTGCCGCTGGGTTAATTAAAACATCAACTACATTACCATCTTTGTCTTTAAACATTTGGTCGTCTGGAACAATTCTTCCAATAACTCCTTTTGCAGCAAATCTCGATGAAATTTTATCTCCTGGTTTAGCTGAGAAATTTGCGGCTACGTTAACAGACAGTCCACTTCTAGTTTCTATGGAGTCTACCACTTGGCCAGGCGAACTTTTTTCCCATGTTTGACTTTTATCTATAAAAGATTTTTTAAGTATTTTGTGTAAATTGCCTTTAGCCCTGTCTTCGGCTCTTAGAGTTCTAGGAGCAATAGATAAAAACACTGGATCACCTGTACTTAAATTTGCTCCAGGTTTTACCATGCCATTTTCGTCTATTTTATCTAATTGCTCCTTAGTGTATTTGTTAGGGAACAATTGAATAAATTTTGTTTTACCGGAAGTTGTTCCAAGTTTGTTTTCCACATCAAATCCATATAGATGAGATGAGGTCAACTTCTTGGCGGCTCCTTCGCTAATGGTAATGGAATCTTCGAATGTTCCGCCCTGTTTACCTGGCATAAAGGCAACTCTTAGGTTTTTGCCAATAGCAAGATCTCCGTCTTTCGTTACATAGTTGGAATGAGATATTGGATCATTCTTCTTGATTTGCTGTCCAACGGCAACAATCGGAGTATCTGTTGTAAAAGTTTTTCTATTGTGTGGATAATAATTCCTAAGCTCAACTTCAAAATTGTTATTACTGCTATCGGATAAAGTAATTTTATCTTTTTCTACTTTCTTTACTACTCCATCAACGGGGGAAAAGTTCATTCCTATTTTTTTACCAACAGTAGATTCGATTGAATCATTTGAGTCTGGGTCAATTGATTTAACTAAGGGGGACTCTGGCTCAGCCATTGGCAAAGCTTGAGTAAAGTACTTTCCAGCCATGAATGCTCTTGCCCCCTTCATTGTACTCATCATTGGTGCAAGATTTGTAGATTCGGTATATAGATGTGAAGGGGAAATAATCTCGTAATCTATTTCACTAGGGTCTGCATACGTCAGCTTCCCTTTTCTCATTGCTGGGATTGCGTTGTTTTGCGGTGCTCCAGTGTATGCTTGCTTAACTAATCCAGGAAACATTTCTGAGAAAATATCTTTTTTCATGATAACTTTAATACATCTTCTTGTATTTACGCTACGTTATTGGCACCAGTTATTTTATTAGAAACGTTTTTGAATGCATCAGGATTTCTTTTTATAGCGTCTATTACTGTATTTTTAGGTACTTTATTTATAAGAGAGTTTAAATATGGATCTGGATCCTTTTCTGCTTTTCTAGCAACTGTTCTAGCTAAGAACCCAGGTATTCCTGGAATATCCCAATTGTGCTTTGTAGCATTATTAAAAAATTGATCAATATTTATTTTTTTTGAGATGATTCTTTTGTATAAATCGTCAGGAGTTTCATTTGGTACACTGGTAGAAAGCTCTACTGCTTTCTTATTGTAAGCAGGAGGCACTTTACCTGTAGGCACTGAAAAATGTTTTCGGGGTACAGGAGAAAACTGTGTTGTCTCCCCCCTTAGGCTTCTTTTCTTAAATTCATCTGCCATCTCCGGAAAAACTTTTTTGACCAAGTTTTGATTGTCCTTAAAATTATTTAAATATGTTGCATATGCTGGTTTTACGTTTTTTATATAGTTACTTATATTTATTTGCGGAACTTTATTTTCACGCATAAAATTAATTGCATTGTTGTTTGCAATTCTTTCTAAAGCTATATCCTCGGGCATCAATAAATTTAATTTTCTTATATTGAGTAATGATTGTTGAACTGGATCGTCAATAGCGTGAAGTGCATGTCCGGCTTCGTGAAAAAAAATGTTCCTAGGACTGGGCTTAAGGTACTCTTTTACGCTAAGTGGTGCAGCTGACATATTATTTATAAAAATAGCTTTTTGCGAAGGATAGAAACCAGCAATAGTTTGCTTTAGTTTATCCTTCATGTACTGCAATCCAGTACCCTGAGATTTAATAAAACCAGGGGCTTTAGATGATAATAGTTGTTCAAGTTTTTCAATATTCCTGGGACGAAATAATGAAATTCCGTTACTTCTCAGTAATTTTATTAAAGCTTTTGTTGCCCCAATAGTTGTGGCTATTTTTTTATTGAATTTTGGTGAAGTTTTATTATCCACAACGACATCTCCATTTTCTAAGAGCTTTGTTTATTCTGCTGTCTGGATCGTTTTTAGTTTTAGATCCAGTTAGTTTGCTTTTCATTCCACACATTCTAGAACAAAAACTGTTTTGTCTTGTCTCTCTTTTTCCGCTTGGATTTTTTTCAGTAACTGGAGCTTTTAGATTGCCTCCTGTTTCTTTATTGTAACTAGATCTACCTTTAGCATTTAACCCACCCTCTGAGTTTTTCCCCTCAGATCTTTGCCAAGCTGGTGATTTTGCTAACTTAGGCAAGAATGATACTTCAGACGATTTCTTTGTCAACTTATTCCACTGTTCCTTATCTGGAAAATCTTTGTCACCAGGTTTAGCTGGTTTTTCCCCTCTGCGCTTTTTTGCCCTGATGTTTGCCCAAAGACCAGGTTTTTCATCTTTTGCCACCTTGGGTAGAAAGCTAACTTTATTCATATTTTTGCCATATAAAATTTCATCAATTTTTTGCGCCATATTTTTATCGGCATACCCCCTGTTTTCGTCTACTGTCCACCCAAAACCTAATCCATCTTTTTCATACTCTGCTGGCGGATAAAACTTTGTGTCAACACCCTTAAGCTTAGATAATTCTTCTATAATTTTTTTAATTTTGCTGCGAGGCACCGATTTTTGGGGGTTTTGAAACCAGCCAACTTCGTCTGACTCTCTTATTGGTATTCCATGATATACTCCTGGCTTTCCAGAGTCAGAATAATTACTGGTTTCAGCTCCGTACCAGTTTAAATTAGACGATTTATCCATACTCTTACTATATTGTTTTTCCTTATATTCGTCCATAACAACTTTTAATGCTTCTGGATCTTTTACTAATTTAGCTGGATCAATAGCCCAGTTTCTTAATGCATAAGCTCTCCTTGGAGTTGGATTTTCTTGGAAGGCTTTTCCTCCATGTCTAGCTTTGAAAGCAATCCATCTTTTAATTTGCCTTTTGTCATCTTCCATTCTTCTACCTGAGTTGTATTTTTTATACCACTCAAGCCATCCCATTTTATCTTCTGGGTGAAACCAGTGCTCGGGCCAACTATTCAGACTAGCAAGTCTAGGCTTTGTTCTATCATATACCTCTTCATAAACTCCCATTTCTGAAAGTTGCTCAGGAGAGTAATCTGGTAAAAAATTTAAATCTGCTTGCTCACTTGCCTCCTTGTAAAATGATGAAGAAGGAAGGAATGAATTCATTTTGTGTAAACAAAAAATTAAATTCCTGGAGTACGATATTGAGACATCCGCCCCATTAAATCTCTATAGTTGCTAAACGTATCTTTTACGTTTTGTTTTGCCATTGGCGTTCCTCTTTGCCTGGCTAAATTAATGGCTTGTCTTGTATCCACTTTAGCCATGTGAAGATCATTTAGCAAAGTTGATCCCTGTGGTAATTTAGGTAAAAATGAAGTAGCTCTGGCTCCAGCACTCGAAACTACTGGTGAAGCTGCTAAATTTGTTGCACCCGCAATTTGTTGAGTTGCATTAGGTAAAAATGAAGTAGCCTTTGCTGCAACGGGCTCTAAATTTTGAGCTACTGCACCTATTGATTTTCCAACTGCTGCTGAAGCCGCAGGCGCTTCCACTTTAGCTGCAGTTGCAAGGGCCGGTTTTGCTAAATTTGATAAACTACTTATGCCTTTTGTAAAAAGGCCTTTAGCCATTGGAGCAAGAATTTTTTCTAACCCAGCTGTTTTTTGTAATTCACTTGTGTATATAGATAGATACTTGCTCATATTATTTTTAAATTATATACGCTGTAATTTAACTAAGCAATAATATTTGACCTTACCCATATTACAATTACATACTTAACTCCAGACTCTACTGGATTGCCAGCATGAAGAGATTTTTGGTCTAGTTTTAGGTCCTCAAATGCATTTCTCCATATGTGTACTTTACCTGGACTTGGTTTAATTATTTTGTCTATTTTGGGAAAAACTGTTTCCCCTCCGTCAAAGTCGTCATTCAAATATAGTATAGAACTAAACATTCTTTGTCCGGATTCTTTAATGCTTTTCTGCCCAGATTCAGAATCATTAAATCCGTCAAAATGAGGTTTATAGAATCCGCCTTTTTTGTATTTTACAAAATTGGGGCTTTCCTGATGCTTGATTGGTAAACCCGTTATTGCTGAAGTAAGTTGTTTGAATCTATCAACCACTGGATTAGAGTCTCTAATAAAATAACCTAGTGCGTCTCTTATTTTTTTATCTACATGAAGTAATTGTGTTTTACCACTACCAAATATAACAGTTGGCTTAATTTTATTTTTATAGGAGCTTATTACATCCTCCATTTCATCTACTGTAAATACGTTTTCTATTGTTGTGTCAAGTCCGTTCATAAATATATTGTGTTGTGTACTTAAAACAAAAAATAATAATATGCAATAGAACAAGCAGCAAAAATAGCTATTGCTATGAATTGTTTAGTTGTTGTTTTCATACTCACTAGGTATATAACTACTACAGCAAAAATGTCCAGTAGATAAAAAAAAGTGGTCCTTGCGGACCACTTCTTTTTGCACCAATTCTTTATCAAGAGTGAGTTTCAAGTATAAGAATATAGCCTTTTCTACAAGGGCTCCTGCAAGATTATTCTCTTGCATGAATAGCTCCAAGCATCCTTCTATCTGCTCGGCTCTATCATAGTCTTTATTGCTTTCAACGTCTCTCAACATCATGGTGAATAGCTCATCAATGTCTGTGTTTTCAGTATTTTTCATTCTTTGTTTTTGTTCGCAGTATAAATAGCATTGCACTCGCAACAATAAATAGACCCCAATTGATTAATTTGTTTTTCACTTTTTCCAGTATAATGCTAATGCTAAAAACATTAACGTCATTGCAGGGAGCATTTTAAATAGAAACTCTATAAAATACCCTACACTTCTAACTGTTGTTTCATTTAACATATACTATTTTTAGTTTGTTTTTAGGGTCTTTTTCCCTGAACTTGTGTGCGGCTAATCTGGCATTAGTTATTTTGCTGCCAGTGTCTTCTACAAAAATATCGACTGAATAATTTTTGTATTTGTTGATTTTAGGGTCAACGTACCTGACTTCAATTTTTTTAAGTTTCATTATCAAACGTACACTATTTTAGTTTCTGGGTAGTTACAGAGTTTTCTAATTTTCTCTGTGAATTGTTCAATTTTTGTTTTATTATTGCTTAAATTTTCTCCTTTGTCTTCTACCATTACTTCACAGTAAGTAATTTCATTGGTGACTCTATCTATGTATTTAATTTCAATTTTTTTAAGTTTCATTTGTTTTTTATTTTTTTTGTTGTTGTGTAGTAATGTAAACATTACCTAATTGAGATGTACTCCATGTGTTGCCATGTGAGTCTCGTGTAATTTGTACAGACCCAAGTCTAGTAGTATAAAAACACTGACCATCTTTTGTTGTTGTCGTGTACAATCCTCCAAGTTTAGTGGTGGTAGATTGTTGTGATGTAGGAATTATTATTGGTGCCTCATTAGCTATTGCAGCAGTACATGACACTAATAGTGCTGCTGCAATTTTTATAATCCTCACATTATGTCCAAGGGCGCTAAGGCGTTTTACTGCCCTCTCAGCTGCCTTTTGAGTAAGGTAGAGTGGAACAATCCGAAGATCGAACCACCCCCATGGATAATCTCGTTTATGTTGTATTTTAAACATATTAATATCCTTGTACTCTCTGTACTGCAATTACATTGCCTTCATCGTCTTTAGCAACAAAATCGCAGTAATCTGGACCTTGATCATTCATTGATGTTCCAATTACTTGGAGAGAATGAATGTTTTCTACGTCTTGACTATGGAACCCCGCCCCAAATGGACGAGGAGCAATAGCAACTTCTTTGGCCTTTGGGCCAGTGAATGAATCCACAATATACATATTATTTTCTTTCTATTTGTTGTGCGTATACTAAAAAATAGTATACGCGATTTACTTGTCTTGTTTAGTCTTCGTATCAGACGTCCTACTATTATATTATGGCTTCAAAAGAGTCATTATAAGGTACCCCCTGGCTCCTTAGACATATATGGCTTTATAGTTGCGTTATTGCTAAAAATATTTATGGTGTATCGGTAATTAAACCTTATCTATGTCTATCTGGTATCACTCTGGCGAAAAATTTGTAAAAGCTTCATGGTTCAAAAAAGAATTAAACCTGGATGCTTATTTAATTTGCACAGGACCTTCATTGGCCGAGGTAAACAAAGATATAAGGGGAAGCGGCAGAAAGATATTTGGAATCAATACATCGTATCCAAAAGTGAAACCAGATATATGGATGGGAATGGATGATATAGATTGTTACGACAAAAACATTTTATACGAACCTATTCCCAAGGTATTTAGGGGGTCGTTTGAAAAAATGAAAGCTGATGGCAAATCTATATTAGATTTTCCGGAGGTTTATTTTGCTTCTGTTACTGAGCAACCTGGAAGCAACATATTTACTTCATTGACTGATGAGCATCCGTTTGTTTGGCAAAAAAACACACTATATATATGTATCCAATTAATTATAAAAATGGGTGCAAAAAAAATTCACTTTGTTGGATGTGACCTTGGCGGTGAAAAAGATTACTTTGATGATAGAGTATTGACAACAGAACAAAGAAAATACAATAGGGAGCTCTACTCTTATCAATTAGAAATGCTTAAAGATATTAATGAGTTGTGTATAAAAAATAAAATACAGTTAATAAGCTGTACTCCAATTTCGCCAATAAATAGTTTTATGCAATATACTAACCTAGATGATGCACTTAAATTAAGTCAATCGGCACATAAAATAATCAGCAAAGATAAAATAAAACACTGCTTAGATGTAAAAAAGGGTCGCATCATGTAAATGAAGCAAGGCTTAATTATATCTTTAAGTACTGCGTTGCGCCTGATGGTTCAGCTTGAATTTGTTGCTGTGGTGCGATTTCAGCAACTGGGGCAACTGGCAATGGCGGTTGAGAGAACTGTAGTTTTGGTGCAATAGGGAAACCAACAATTGATTGACTCATCTTGATTGCATTTATATATTCGTTTTTACCCGTTTTGGTATTTTTTACTGGGAAGTAAATATTTCCGTCGTCTCCCTTTTTTGCAACCGATGAAAATCTTTGATCAACGCCAATGTTCTTGGATTCAGAGCTTCTAATTGGATCTATTACCATTACCTGACTTGGAGAAACATTACGACTAGAAGCTGGGATTGCTTCCGAAGACTGTATTGCTCCTTCGCCTGTCTGGACTACTCTCTTTTGATAGTCGTAGATCTCAAGCGGATTGATTCCTGCTATGTGGTTACTTAAGCTGTTCCCGATAATTAGGCTATCTAATTGTGGAGTAAAGTATCCAGGCTTTATTCCCTTCAATTGCCTATTGTAAGTAGCTTTATACAATAGATTAGATATTAACTTACCTGAGTCCTTTAATACTCTCTCCTCAAATAAATCCTCTGGTCCAACAAAATTTTTGTTAGCCATACTATCTCTATCATCTTCATGCTCAAGCCCTTTTTGAATGTTGAGGAGTTTTTGGCTAGCTCTAAGCATTAATGACGTAGACAAATTTTTACCTTCCATGCCAAGAGTTCTTCCAATAACTTCTGGATCTATCTGAGATTTGCTTAATTCAAGATTTAGATCCTTAGATTTTGTTTTTTGATCTATATCTGTTTTAGCTTTTCTACCAAGAAGTTTTTCATAGAATTTGTCGAACGACTTATCGTCATCCTCTCCTTTATTTATGTCGAATATTTCAGGTCCCCAATACTTCATTATTTCTTCATCTTGAACTCCCATACCCTTCAATACTGGAAACAGTTTAGTTCTACTTTTTCCTATCATAACTCTGTATATACCTGTCTCAGGTTCCATGAAGATTCTCATGCCAGCACCAGTTCCCGCTACTGTGTTTACGTGACTCTCTAACTCGCCGTTTTCTTTTCTCCTGGCGTACACACCTGGTTTTAATCTTTGTTGCCCTGCAACAAGGCTGTACTCGCTGCCTTTATTTATAAATGTACCTCTGTGAGTCATACAGGGTACTCTGCTCAATACGCCATTAAATTGATCCAGTACTTCACCACTATTTTTATCTTTCAATGTTATTGTTCCTGTAAGTGGAACAGACATTTTACCTCCAGTTAGGAGTGCTTTTTTTTCGTCAGATAATGAAGGCGGTTTCTTGAAGTCGTATTTTAGGTCAGTGGCCTCTATTCTTACTTTGTCGTTTTCTACAGGAAATTTTGAGGAATAGGCACCTAGCACTTTATCTAGTATCGATTGCCTAAGTGAAATTGGATCATCAAACCCTCTAAGCTTGATTCCTTCTGGGTCTAAAATATCCATTATTGATAGAGTTATTCTACGTTTATGTATTCAGACCAGCTGCAAGACTTCTTAATATGTTATTTTTGTGTTTTTCTAAGATAGCTAACGCATGTGGATCCAGTGCATCAACCTTTATCTCTCCAGAATCCGTCAACATCATTAATGTGTTCTTGTCTAGTTTTTGTATATCTTTTTTAGATATAATTGGATTTTGTCTTTTTTCTACTTTTTTTGAGTTGCTGGACTGAGACTCGTCGTTATTATTATTTTCTTTATCTTTAGCTGCTTGATTTATCAAAAAGCCAGTTGATACGTCCATAGATGTTTTTTTATTATCCATGAGTAATTCATCTACATTTACTTCAGAATTTGACTCTACCGCAGAATCAGGCGAATTTTTTTTAGTAACAATTTTTATTAACTTAGGTGCAATGTCAGAGTTACTTGCTTCTTCTTTTTCTAGCCCTCTTTGAAAGTTCTTTTCTTTATCGTAATATAATTTATGAGTAACTACTCCAGCCAATAATGCACCGAGTGTAGGTAAACTAGTTAAAAGAGTGCCAATTGTTTCTGGTGCTGAAGTTTGAGCGTTTTTTATTAAATTAATAGCCGCTTCTTTTCGATGGGTTTCTGGAGCAATCTTATTTACTTTCTCTGTTAATGAAAAAACTAATCCACTCAGGCACGGAAAACTTGCTTCTTTTGAGTCCGATGAAATATCTTTTGACAGATAAGATGAATATTGATTCTTTACCGAATCAAGTTCGTTATTTAGCTGTTGTTGGCGTCTTTTTTGTAAAATGCTATTCACTATAGCAAAACCAAGTGTTCCCCCAGCTACAGAACTACCAACTGCAAGCGGAGCATCCCAAAAGTATTGTCCAGCTGTTTCTGCTGTTTTTTCTGGAATCTCAATAATTAATTGATCTGGAGACTTGTTTTGCTCGTTTTGTTTTTCGGCTTGTTGTTTCAACGATAGTAAATGAGCTATGGCTGCTGTGCTAGCTCCTATACCAGCCATAGGTAGCGCATGTCTTTTTAGCCTATCCAAGATCATATCCATTGTTAATCCAGGTATTTTTGATGTCTTATTCATATACAGATATATAGTATCTTACTTTAATAAAAAAAAATAATCAATATTAAGTATTTTTATTTTGTTTTTTCATCACAGTATATCCAGTGCCTTCTTTTTTTATGTACTCTACTGGAATGGTTGTTTTTATAACTAAAAGAGCCCTGACCCCAGTTGCAGAATTAGAGTCTATTATGTATTGTGGATCTTTTATAGGTTCAACTAATTGTATGTCATTTTCTGGGTCAAATATTTGATCCATTATTTCTTCGTATTTAATTGTATCTGCTTGCGTTGAAATATCTAGTAAATGTATTTTATTTTTAGTTAACTTAATTTTTTTCTTTTGGGGGTCCTTTTTCTTTATGAACTCTTCTTGAGAGCTAGTACCACCAAAAGCTGCGCCATCAAATTCTTTTTCTTGTTTTGATGCAGGAGAGAATTCTTGGTCAAATGATTTAGGTCTATTTCCAACTATGACATTCAGAGCTTCTTTTATGTCTTCAGGTAACTCGTCTTCTAGTTTTTTTATTATACTGTCTTCTAAATTTTTCAGTTCTTGTTCGTTGTTGTTGTTTTGCATATTCGTTAAACCGATCCAGTACTATCCATGTTTTCATCTACTGTCTTCTCGTTTCTGTAGTTTGCCAACATTTTTTTGTATGCTTCAACTTTTTTTTCTGTCTGCCTCATCTCCTGACTTTCGGTACCATTGACTATGTTCTCAAGTTTTGTTCTTGCGATAGCAGTCCCAATACCGCCAACCGCTCCAAGTCCAATTAATCCAAGTGAGTATTTTTGTATTAGTGCTGGAATATCTAAAGCTACTTTAGTTAATGCCAATTCAGCTTCGTGAAGGGTAAGCCCTTTTTCGGCTATCGAATGAAGAAAGCCCAATTTTATAGACTTATATGTTTGCTCTATATTTCCTTCTTCTATTATGTGTTGTGCAATTTTATTCATATTTTTTAATAAGTGTAGTATCCCGCGCTATTGTATCGAGGGCCAGCTGCATTTGCTGATTGTCTATTTCCATACCCCATGAATCCACCAATCGCTACAGAAGCTATTGTTCCAAGTCCACCAAATCCCATTGCTTTAGATATAATATATCCAGCAAGCATTCCAAGCCCCATGTTCTTGACTCTATCTATTGAGATAGTTTGACCTCCAGACGCCCTCATAGCTGACCTAGCTTGAGAAATTAAAATATTTCTATCTCCTTGGGTTAATGTTGGGTCAGCTCCTAATATACTTTGGAGTGCAATTAAGTCAACTTGTTGGTTTCCTGTGCCAAACGCTAATTTTTGTTTCTCTTGACTCTTTTGTATTGCGTACTCTTGTTTTATTGCTTGTTGTCTTGTCTCGTGCGTTCCCAAGATTTTTTTTCCGTCTTTTGTATATAATTTATACTTACCTTTTTCTTTTTTTATTACTGCATTTTTTTGTAAATCATTAATGTATGCAAGTTTTCTTTCGTAATACTCTTTTTTTATCAAATCTAAGTAATTTGGATCTGTTTTTAATTTTTCTGGAATCTCTAGTGGATTTTTAAAATCCATGTTTCCTGTCATTATTTTTTTTGAGTTAGCTGACTGTAGTGGGCTGTCTGGAGATCCAATCAATTGAAAAGCTCCGGACGCAGCAGCACCGCCAATACCTCCAATAGCTAAATCTTTCAATAAACTATTGTGTTCTTTGCCAATTAATCTTTGTCCAATGTTTCTAGCTCCCATTACTCCTGCGCCAATCAAAGCAGCTGAAGGTAGTGCGCCAATTCCTCCAGTAAGTGGATAAGTTAATTTGTCTATTGTTAGATTACCAACATATTTCTTAATACCGTCTTTTATATTGGTTGCTATATCTGAAAATGATGCAGCCGTCTTTGGATTTAGTTTTTTTTCAAGAACTGTATCTACAAAAGATTTTACGGTGGTTACTGGGTGTCTTCTTGGAGAAATAACCCAACTGTTATTATCTTTTTGGCTATTCAATTCAAACGTCATGTTTGTTTTTCCAGTCTGGAATGTACCCAGTATTTTTGAGGGTGATGATTTGTGTATTTGGGCTCGCCCCTTGAATGAATCGCCGCCCACACCAAAATCATCTGATTCAGTATCGCTCAATCTTTTAGCTTTTATTGGCTCGCCAGGATTTTCTGGCTCATCTAGTTTAAAATTTAATGTTCTATTATCAACTAGGAAAGAGAGGCTTCTTGTTCCATCGCCGTTTTCGGTAATTGAAAAATCCCACATCTTAGGGTTTTGCATGGATGGAATACCACTATATGTGCTTCTTTCTCTGTGAGACGCATTAGAACTAAAAGAATCAAAGTCTACTGGAGCCAGCAATGATTTGAGGTCGTTATTCATTACTTTAAGTAAATATTTATTCTATTTATTGTTTTACTAGCTTACAGTGGTGTCACAGGTGAAGCTACATAAGCTAATTTTGGTTGCGATCCAGAGTAATTAGGTGGAGGAAGCGAAAATGATTGATTAGCTGGAGGAAGCGAAAATGATTGCGGAGCTGTTTGCGGAGCTGTTTGAGGTGCTCCAGACCTAAATAACTTTGCATTATCTTTATATATTTGTTTTAAGTCAAATCCTTGACCTTTCCCAGCCCATGTATCCGCTATAGCCTTACCAGCTAGTGCACCACCAACTGCGCCTATTCCAGTTGATGCAACTCCATTTAATCCAAAAGCTTTTGGAATAAAAGCGCCAGCTAATCCACCAATTAATAATGGAGCAACATTTTTTAAGAATTCTGGGTTTTTAATATAATTCCACGCCTTACCCCCAAAATCTTTTATGGGGTCAGTAAATTGTTTAATGTTGTTTGATATTCCCTTTGTGGCTGCATCATCAAGCAGCGGCTGTAAACCAGGTTTTAAAAAATTACCAGCTGTTCTAACTATCCTGTCTTTAATTCCAAGCTCTTCAGCTGCCTCTTTTGTGATGTAGTGGTTTTCTACTAACCACTCAGATCCAGAGTCACAAATATAATCTATAAATCCTAAAGCCATTTCTGCAGACATATTTGCCTCTTTCTCTAGTGATTCCACAAACCCACGACAAAACTGAATTTGATTGTGCTCTAATGTAAGATCCAGGTTGTCTGTAGCTATCTTACCTACGTGCTTAAATACTTTTTCACTAAATTGCGGGGTTAAAGAGAAATTCATACTATTTATAATATATTGTTTCTATATTTTTTCTAGAAAAATATTACTGCAATGGAACGTTTTCAACAACCTCTGGCAATGCTTGATCCATTCCCATCGACCTTGCTTGTGTTCTTAGCTGATCCATCTTCTTCAATACAAGTGCATGAAGCGTATCATTGTTTTGCCTAATTGAGGTTAACTGTCTACGTCTATCTGTCTCTGGCATTTGCAGTAATTCTCTAGCTGTTTGATCCGCTTGTTGATTAACGTCTTCTGGAGTTGCCCCACCTGATTGTGATCCAGATTGTGGGTTCTCTTCGTTTATTAATCCCATTTGGGCCATTTGCGCTTCTTCCTGCATCTTCCGAGACATATCTTCTTGTTTGCGCTGTTCTTCCAGTATCTTTTGATATTCTCCTATTGGATCTGAGACACCCATAGGACGCATTGCTGTTTCTTTACTCAATAAGTTTGCCGTCATAGCCTGGAGTCTCCAAGCCTTGTTTTCTATGTCGTCAATAATTCTTACTGATTCAAGTTCGCACTCATAGTCACCACTACCCATGTATGCAGACACCTTGGATACGCAATCTTGTGCAAGAAGGTTTAAGCCTCTTACAAGACTAGACCATCCACGCTCAAAAACACGCAAGCTAATTGGAGCGGCCTGTAATGTCATTGTGCTTCTATATAATTCTGGTGGAATACCTCTTCCGTTGAGCATTCGGTCTTCCTCGTCTTTGATTAAGTCAACTGGAGCAAGAGACCTACCTTCTCCTCCGACTGCTTGATACGTTACTGGGAATGGAAAGAAATTCCAGTCTGCTCCGTCTTGTCTGTGGCGCACGACTGCATCTTGCATCTCTTGAACCCAGTTCTTCATTAAATTGTTATATATAGAATTGCCTTCAGTATAGTTACCTTGAGCTGGGCTAATAATTCTGAGAGGCACGATATAGTCCATCATCAGAACCTCATTGTATCTACGCAATACCTGAAGCCTAAAGAAATTCTTGAAGCTAGAAAGAATTGCTGGCAATCCCCATCCACCAAGCCACAATCCAGATAAATAGGGTTCTTTCATGTGATGAAGATGCCCTTGCTTAAATTTAAATTGTGTTTGGTTTTTTATTGCAACTAGAAAAGGTAGCGGAGTTGTTTTAATGAAGAATTTATCATTGTTCAGTACACCCGTTTTAATCTCGTTTGGGATCTCAGTGTAATATTCCACATGATGAGTAAGTCTATTTGCTTTTATAGTAATATGCTTAGGATTCCATCTAATTACCTTGATGCCTTTGCTGTCTTTCTTTTTGTAATCTCTAGCTGCGTGCTTAGTATCACTAGTACACTTTCCGCAATAAGTAATAAATGAACCATCTTCTGGGTTATATTTAAAGTCAACGTGTTCTATGTTGATCTCTCTCTTGCACTTTGAACAAACCAAAACCCTGGTAAATGGAAGAGATACAGTAGCAAAAGAATTGCCGTAGCACATGTAATCATTTCCTATTGCTTGAAGAGATCCAGCAAGATCAAAATCATCTGTTATTAGTTTCTCAAACTTCTTTCGTTCATCATCAGATTGGCCGCTAAACTTCAGGTCAGTTAAAAAGTAATTAACAATTCTTTCACTTGCTTTTCTATATGTTGAGTCATTAACGTATAGAAACTCACAAAGCTCCAATGCACTATTTATAGTTCTAGGTGCATAGCTAGAGGCAAGGTCTACCCATGGATTCATGAATCCAGTGCTGATGCCATTTTTATTTCCAATGATATCAATATTCATTTCTCTTTATTTATCTTTGCAGCATTTTTCTTTGCCGCACTTACATCCAGAGTTCATAGATTCCTCTGCCTTTTTTACAATTTTATATTCTCCAGTCTTTTCGTTGTCGCACTCAAAATTGCTTGAGTCATTCTCTACCGGAGATACATCATCTCTTATTATTGCGAGTTTTTGCATATGTATATTATAGTCCAAGTTTCTCTGCCTTTAGTTTCTTCTCTTCGGTTATAGGTGAATCTTTTTTCTGTGTCAAAAAGTTTAGCAGATTAGATGAAAAATTTTCATTATCAGCTTTAGGCTCTAGATTGTCTAAAGTTTTTTTATCGTCTTTGTTTGGGTCAGCCTGTTCACCCAGTATTACTTCTTCTGAATCCTTCTGAAGAAATTTCTCGTTTAATAATTCTATTGGAAAATTGGTATACATTGGATACTTGATTTAATCATTTAAGTTACTCTTCTTCTTTACTTTCGTCCACAATAAAAAAAATTGACATCATTGAATTTAATTTATCTATGGGGATATATATCCCACTAGCGTAAAGATTATACTCTATTTCATTGTAAATTGCATTTAATTTTATTCCCCTCTTTGGTTTTACTTTAACCCTGTCGTCGGATGGGGTGAGTATAGAAAATATTTCTCCATCTACGTGTACTTGGAATGCGTCTACTGAGACATCTGTGTATGGAGTAATAAATACTACATTTTTTTGTGGTTGAACATCTGGCTCTTTGGGTTTTGACAAACTCTCCTGGTTTATTTGAATTATATCGGCCTTGGGAGTTTTTTTTACTTTATTTGGTTTTTGTTTTTCTGGTTCGTCCTGTTTTTCCATGTCCACCACTTGAAACTCATCAAAAGACTTTAATCTTTCTGCAATTGTTTCACTAGCTCTTGGTATCTTTGTGTATCCAGCCAATGGATTTTGAGATGTTGTCATTTTATTTGTTTCTAAAAAGGTATATATATTGAAGCCATGTGAGCTTGTACTTTTTCCTGCCTAAGTGTTTCGTAATTTGATTCATACGATAAAATAATCGGCCTTCTATAAACATTAAGAAAAAAATCTACTCTAAATGGTATTTCTGTTTCACTCAAGACATAGCAAACGGTTACTGGAACCTTGAAGAAAGACAGAGCATTTTCTACTTTTACTGACTTGGTCTCTGTCTTAGATCTGGTGTATGTTGCGTCAATCTTTGTTGAAGCGCAAGAAGAAAAAAGCAGTGCAACAATTAAAGTAGAAAAAACTTTAAGCATTACAGCTTTATTTCTCTTTTTGATTCTTTTACTTGTTGTGGTTTTTCTGGCAGATTTATGTGACCAGGAGTTGTAAAGCATAAATCTATAAATGGGTCTTTTAGTATTTTTTTTAATGAGGTTGTTGGCAAAAACATCAAAAGAGATTTTTCCCATTCTATAAAATCTGCATCTTGGAATACTCCTCCAATCGTCCCCCATATATCTAAACCAATTGGAGTGACTAAAAATTCTTTATTTAAGTTAACCCACTTAGGAATGTTTTCCTCATTTGATATGTAGAAAATTTTATGAATATATATAGGTACTTCATCAAATAATTTATAGGCCCAGTATTTAGTCCTTTTTTTACATTCGTTTCTACTGTCATCAACAGGCGAGTTTTTAATTTCATCAAACCTATACTTACATTGATCCATGAATTGACGAAATACCTGAGATCTACTTTTTATAAAAATAAAAGAGTTGTAGTCGTTATCTGAGGGATTTAATTTATTAAAGCTATATGACGGACTTATCGTATGCAGATGTTGGTGTTCAGCATCTATACTTTCGCTAGCTGAATAAATGTCCATGACGATATCGGTTGATGATGCTGGCGTTGATAAACTCAATGGAAGCAACAATTGCTCATATACTTCGTTTATTGAATCTTCCTCCATTCATGTAATAAACTACTTTATTACATGTTGTGCAAGCATTTTTTAAGAAAAAATATTTCGTGCTTTCATTTCAAAAAGCAGTGGAGCAACCCCTAATTGATCCTTAGTTGCAGTAGCACTATATTTACCATCAAGTAAATATTTGCCAGATTTCCAGTTATTTGTACCACTCCAAAGGTATGGGCTGTTGTTAGATTTATACAGTCTATATCCAAATCCATTGTATCTCTCGGCTTGATACAGCAAGCCTTCAATAGACCAGTCAGTCCATTTATCTAATTCTTTAAGGTGTAGTGCGTCTTTTGCACTAATCTCCCATGCATATCCACCTAATGTTGTTGGGTCAGACAAAGGTCTTCCAGATGGCTCATTTACAGTTCTTTTCTTTAATGAGTCTCCATTATGTAGGTGTGTTTTAAAATTTAGAGTTGCTTCTCTGTAGTGTATGCAACCTATCCAGTACCATGGGGCTATCCCAACCTTTTCGTAGACCTCTTTGTTTTTTACTATCTCGTCCACTGTTTTTTTTACTAGATCAATATCCAGTATCTTCATGCTAGAAAACATTGATGAATACTCTTCATTTAATTTAGGGAACGAAGAAGAAATTAATGGAGCTGGTGTAGACATTTTATTAGTTTTCTTGGTTTCTGGAGTTCGACCTTTAGGGTCTGCATCGAAGTTAGTATATTTATTTTCTTGGTGTATTTTTCTATATCCATTGTCCCACAAAAAACTAGATAAGAATAGTCCTAATTTATATACTTCTTTTTCTTCCATGTCTGGAAACAAGATATGTACACATTCATGAAGTAGTGAATCAAGGTATTCAATTGGTCTTTGGTGTGGGTCAATTTCTATTTTAGCTTCATCTTTATACGCTAATCCAAAGTATTTCTTTTTTCTATCTATGCCTAAAAGATTTTTATCAACTACCAAAATTTTGTTTGGGTAATTTATTTTATACTTTTTGATCTTGTTCATCTGATTTAGTTGGCTCAGAAGTTACTGGACCCCATTTGTCTATTGGGCATTTTTCTGTAGCCATGCGAAGTTTTGCTTGAGTAGAGCATCCACATTTTTTGCAGCGACCTGTTCCAGCAAATCCTGATCCTTCCCACAATTCACATCCTTTGCATATTTCTACCCTAGCTTCGAATTGATCTGCTGTTACTGTCTTTAATCCAGACTTTGCCCACCCCAAAGTACTTGAAAAAAACGTAGAAGCCATTTTAGCGATTGTTGGGGGAGCAACAGATGAGTTTGAATTATTTGGGTTCGATTCTCCTGTTTGATTTAATCGTAGTTCTTCTAATTTACCAACATCCCATTTACCTATTGGACAATTTTCTCCCTCTATTCTAGCTTTTGACTCAATATCACAACCACATTTTTCGCATGTCCCATATATACCATTTGGTAATGCAAACTCGCAATTTAAGCAAGCCTGCAACCTAAGAGATGTAATACCTGGGTCTGCCAAAATATAACCATTTTCTCTTGCTGTAGCTTGATTGATTATTAAGTGTGGAATCATTTTAATTGTTTCCACTCCATTCTCTAACCGAATATCTTGAATAGAAATTTGCGGAGGCGCAAGAAATTCAGGTATGGGTGTTGGCGGGAAAAAATCCTCAACTTTTTTTTCTATATTAGGCTTCATAAGCGACTGCTGAATTATGTATCATGCATTTAGTTTCTCCGTCACTTGCAGTTAAGTATTTACCAAATTGTTGAACTCCGTCACCCTTCATGGTAAAATATTGAACATAACTGTCGTAGTATCGATAAGAACAATTATTTGACGTAACATTAGTCTCTATAACCATTTGAGCTTTTACATTGTAATCTTTATCTGGATCCTCATTTAGACTCAACTCAATCGTTATGTCGGCAGTTTTTTCGTTCATAGTTCCATTTGTGGCTAGAATTTTCCACGCGCAAAGACCATCTTGTTCGTTCCAGCTTTTTGTTTCGTAGTTCGGGGGAGTTTCTTCGTCCCCATCTTTGAAGGAGTCTTTTACTACGCCTGAATAAGTAGTTATTGAAGAAGTGATGCTATATGCGGTGGAATTTTTGGTCACTGCATCGCAATCAAATTTCTCTACATATGCTGTTATAGTGCCCCCCGAGCTTACGACATTGCCATTAGTGGTACTATAGCTTGAACAAGTAGTATTACCTTTTAGGTAAGTGGTGTAGCTGCAATCACGACTAGGTGGCCAAGAATTATTAAAGTCTAAACTATTGCTATCCGAACCACATGTAGCATCCAATGGGCAATCAGCCGTAGGTGGACCAATATAAGGACAACCATTTGTGTATGAACTTTTATATGTTGTATTGAGTTTGGGGTCTGGGTATCCACTCCACGTTGAAGAATGTCCACCTACTCCATTAACGCATGAGTCTGTCCAAGTGTTTGTCACTGTATATGTTTTACCGGTACCGTACTCTACGTGGGGACTGGTGTAGGTGCCACTTCCTTCGTACGAGTTTGTAATAGTTTGGGTATCATTAAAGCACGCAACGGAATTTCTTGTAGTAGTCTGTTTAAATACCGAGGTATCGTTTTCCGAATATCCGGACTCATCAGAAATAGTATACTTGAAACCAAATTCCTCAGTATATACATTACTCGAATTAGTATATCGCTTGCAATCAGGCCCAAGAATAAAACTAGTACAAGGCTGGTCTTCTGGTTCGTCTCCATCCGCTGGAGGTGGGGCGACTCGCAAAGTTTTTGTTGTGAGTCTATTTGTAGAACTTACCTCAGAATTTACATAAATACTTGGACATTGACCTCCTGCTCCAACTATCATAAAAAATTTAGAGCCGTCGATACTTGGCGGATCTAATGTAATGACTTGATTTTTTACTCCTGTAAATTCTTGTTCTCCTGTAGTCTGGCCAGATTGGTCATATGTAAATATTTTGTATTTTGTGGCTGCTCTAAGTTTTATTATACTTTTTGATAAAACAGCTGCGCCACGATCTGTTTGCCTTGATGCATACGGAGAGGCACCAGGAGACCAAGCTAAAAGTGCTTGACCACCTGATTGAACTTTTACCTCTCCAGAGGTATTTGGTCCAGGAAGTGAGTTTGCATTAAACCTATTTAATAAGCCCTCTGCTCTTCCTACAGCAGCTTCAATTGTGTTTGTTTCACTTAATGTATAACTACTTGTAATACTTGTTATGGCGTTTCCTTCTTCATCTTTCCCAGCGCAATCCTCTGGTCTAGCTGTGCAATTGTAGCTTTTTTTAGTTTCGCTGCAAGTTTCATTGCAGTCGGATCCTCCAGCGCACGAATACCCATTTGGAGGCAAACCTCTTGTGCAACTTAGCCCTGTGTATTTATCTATTTCTGTTACAATATTAATGGAGCTTGGGGTTGTGCCTCCTCCGCATTGACCTCCTTTAAAGCCAGCACTGCAATCTATTGTATAAGTTAAATATCGGTTGTCGCTAACTTCAGAATTTTTACATTCAAATCCACCATATCCAAACACCGAATGATATACTGAGAAAGACCAAACATCAAACAGACAAGGCGGGCAAGAACACTCATCGATTGATGGAGTATCTTTTGCTACAATTCTCCATATATTTTGACCTGAAAATTCTTCGCTTATACCGACGCATGTACATGTATTGTTCAACATTTTATTTAGTACGTACGCCAAGTCATTCATTTCGCATGCGCAAATTGACCGTGAAGCGACAGGAGGAGCGTCACATTTTTGGCATTTTTCAAATCTATATCTAAAAGTTTCCCAATCAACTGAATCGTCTTTCCCCCATTTTTTATCATTTCGATCTTGGCAGTAATACCAATCTTGTCCCATTCTATGTTTTCCCGTTAAAGCTGGTTTAATTGCATCCCATATATCTTTGAGATGTTTTGCTTTTATAACCTGTGTAACATACCCCTTATATCCTGATAAAGGTTCATGACTGCCAATCCACTTTACTCCACGTTTTTCGTAATTTTGTGGACAATCTTCAGCATTTGCATTGCAGTCAGGATTACCATATGAAACTCCAGATGGCCCAAGTGTGTCAAAAAAGTTAGAATAGTGCCACGCTAAGTCTACCTGGCAACACTCGTTTCTTTCTTCATCGCATGGTGGCCATGAATCACATACACATTGAGTTTTTGGAATGGATAATCCAATGCAGTGATCAACCATATCCATGTAGTCTTCACCCCATTCTCTACCAAAATTACATATACCTCCTTCGGTAGTTCTTCCAACGTAATTTTGAGATTTCCAATAAAGTGGGTCCATATCGCCGCAAGAATTTCCATAGCAACACCTATATCTTGGGTAATGGTCTCCTGATCTATCTAGTTCCCATCCTCCACAACCATAGCACTCGCTTTTTAAATACACAATCCATGGACCATAATCATTAGCAGCGTATTCATAGTCAGGATTTGGTGCAGGTATTCTGTCGTTTATAGTTCCGTCTGTAATAATAAATCGTGTTTGATCAAATTGTGGACTTGCGCCTCCAGTCATTTTTATTGAAAAAAAACCCTCAATTGTTGCAAGTTGCTCTATCTCTTCTCTGTGTCCAGGCTCTCCGTACTTATTTCTTCCTGTTGGAAGCTTAAGTTCCATTCCATATTTATTGCACTCGTCCCATACTTGATTGTACAACTCCCTCAATTGAATTAAATGATACCAGTATACGCACTCCTGCTTCCAAACAATATTACTGCCGTCCCAACCCGAACTCAATGTTGGATTTTCTTCTCCTTTGTCTCCCCAGTCTTCCCAGTTTTCATCAAATTTGCATGCCATAAAAATTACTTAGTGAATTTATAGCTATTAATTATTTGTTTCTTTTTATTAGTATCAGAGTCAACAAATTCAACAACATCAAAATCAATATATATGTATATAGAACCTTTAACTGGTTTATACGAGTAAATCTGTTTACCTTTTTCGTTCAGCTCTACTATATTTTTTACTGGATAGTCTATTTGCCTTTTGTCTCCATATACAGAGCAACCGACAAAACAAATTAAAGTTAAAAAAGTAAATAATGTTATCTTAATGCGCTGCATACTTGTGCTCCTGATAATAGCAATTTTTCCATGTCGCTAAATTTTACAAAAAACCTACCGTTCTTACCGTATTGAGTTCCCCAACTATTAACTCCAAAGAATGTTTCCCATTGGCAGTCTACTCCATAAATCAACCATGCGTGACCTCCCTCATATGTTGCTATAGGCCTTGCGAAACCATTTTGATCTGGATTAGACATAGACGAATACCAATTGCTGCCAACAACAACTGGTCCATTCTCATAAATAAATTTTGCTATCTCCTCTACTGAGAAACCCCATACATACTCTTTAATTAATCCAAGTTCTTTGAGTACTTTTGCTCCAGCTCTAACACTAGTACCATATGAGTCTGGTTCTTCTCCGTCCCATTCATCAATTTTCTGTGCTTTGGAGTAAATTTCTTGTGGAGTTATCTCAGGTAAATTCAAGTCATGAAAAGGACTAGATTGCATGAACTGATACCAGGAATAACCAACGCATTGACTAGTTGAACCTTGATTTAATATATTACCTATTTTCCATGACTGCCTGATGGTGTCATTTATTTCAGGCTTGTTCGCAAACATTAAATATTTTCTGTCACTTTCGTCGTGGCTAAATAATAAACCTTTGCCCACTAGTGGCTGCTCAGACTTATGCTTACTGTTTGTAAACGCTTTGTTGTCGTCGATCATTTTATTTTTATTGAATATTGATGAAGCAATTTGAATTAGCTTTGGTTTTAAATTTGTCATTTTTTAACAGATAGTCAACAAAAAAATAAACGGAGGGGAAAGCCCCTCCGTTTATGCTCTATTAGTAGAGCCAACAACAACAAACACGCTAGAATATCACCAACAATATAAATATATACTTAATGTATTTTTGTTGCAATATTTTTATTTAACAAGGTTCCACTCTTTAGTGCAGATGTGATTAAAACACTCTTGTAGGTCTTCAATTGAGTCAAGTGAGTCAAGTAATGGAAGCGGTGGAGTCCATATACAAATTGCAGTTCCATTTATTTCCGGTTGATGTTTTTCTAAAGCTTTATGGTGAATTGTCTCTCCTGGGTAAAATATTTTTCCAGTTAAATTGTCTTTTACGTATCCGCTAACAACTATAATTTTTTCATCAAACCTATGAAAATGTAATGGAGCTAATCCATTCCCCTCGCAGATAGCTCTCGTACAATGTTCGTCATTGTCTATAAGCATTATTTTTATATTGTCGAATAACCTTCCCCACTTACCACTTATTAAAACTCTAGATATATCAATATCCCCACTGGTATCGTGGTGCGATTCAATTACCCTCGTCTCGTCGTTAATTATTTTAGCAGCTTTTCTTGCCACCTTTCTTAACTTTTGATGAGCTTGCTTAAGCTGTGTTTGAAGATCTATTGTTTCAACCATTTGATTGTCGATTGTTAAGTGCTCTTTCAATTATTGCACATTGGTTAGTTACGTGATCTTTTAATCTAGAAATGGCTAATTCTAATTGAGCTTTGTTTTCTATTGAGCTTGCAGTAATAGCTGGGGCAATGGCTTCAACAACCTGAGTAAGTGATGTGATTGTTGATATATTTTCTTTAGATAAATCCAGTAGTTCCTTCGCGTACACTCTTTCTTTTTCTTTGTAATCTCTAATATCTTTAATCAAAAAATATATCCATCCAACCATTGTAGCAATTCCAACTCCAAACGTCTTAGCTAGTTCTATAAAATTAGGGTCTGTAGGCATTGCTTCTGATAACATAGTCAATAAATAATATATTAATCACTTGATAATATCAAAATAAAAAAAAAGAAAAAGGGCACTATTAAGTGCCCTCTTTAATTTTTAAATATTGTTGTTTAGTTTTTACCTGGTTTTTCCATTCATGAATGGACTTTTGCTCCTAGGTTTAATATTTTTCTTTAATTGCTCTGGTGTAGGTGCCTTAACTTTTTTTTGTGTATTTTCGTTTTCTTCCTCGAGAGCAATAGACAGAGCTTCGGATGTTTTAGACAATGCTAGGCCGTCAATTTTAACTGGTCGTCCAGCTTTGACCAATGTTGACTGAATTTCTTCTGCATACTTCTTGATGATAGTTGCTGGAATTAATCCAATCAATCCGTCAATGATTGCCCACAATAATCCAGTAACTACTGTATCGTTTATGAAGTCTCCTGAGCCTGGAATTTTTGCCGCAAGGTATGCAACAATTGCTGCTGCAGCGAAAGACACACCTTTTTGCAGGTAAGGTCCAAGTTTGCCTAAGGCTATTTTGACTACGAATGTTTCGATAAATGATG